>Ga0209067_10001570_pt1 | contig 13963 bp, 11 predicted proteins | sample ColStrG_CSR_2013_FD_187199 | JGI IMG/M metagenome (GOLD analysis project Ga0209067, IMG submission 187199) | Freshwater sediment microbial communities in response to fracking from Pennsylvania, USA - Cold Stream Run_MetaG_CSR_2013 (SPAdes)... | ecosystem: Environmental > Aquatic > Freshwater >... | reverse complement strand
GTACTGGCTGACAGCTCTCATCGCTGGCCGCTGACCGGCGCAGTCAGCGGCCAGCGATGAGAGCTGTCAGCCAGTACATAGCCGTATAAACCTTCGCCCAGTTTGCGACCGCCAATCGCCACATTGCTCAGCCGGGCATACCCGTTGCCGCTGTTGGTCAGCTGGAGCCAGCGCCTGCCGCCCTCGCTGACCTGTTGCCAGCGCAGAGTCGGGTGGGCGCTGTCGGTGTTCAGCCCGGTACCATAAACAAACAGCGGCACCGAATAGCGCATCTGGAAGGTCAACCCGGCCTGGTTCTCGCCGGGATTGCGCGGCATGGGGATCTCATCCATCACCACCCGATAGGCCAGCTCTTTACCGGCCGCTGGGGGCGTCTGTTTAATCAGCCTGACCAGTTGTCTCTGGCCCGGCTCCATCCGCACCATCGGCGGGCTGGCAACCACCTGCTGTTGAGTCTGGTACTGCTCCTGGCCGTTGATTTGCTGCCAGCTGAAGACGCGGATCTGCATCAGGGTGGTGCTGTTACCGCGATTCTCCAGCCAGAGTTCGCTGGCTTTTTCTTCAGGATTAATCGCGGGGTCAATTGGCCAGATCATCACCGAATTAGCGGCGAAGGCCGGAGAGAGCAGGGTGGGACTCAGCAGCAGCAGGGCGCGCAGTGGCTTCATGATCATATCCTTATTTTTTATCGCCTCACCAGCTCAGGGTGACGGTGAGCGTGTCGGTATAAACGCCGGCGCGCGCAGTGCCGGGCAGTTGTAGCTGGCCATAGATCGGCAGCGTAATGTTATTGGCATTGCTGTAGCTCAGTGGCAACGCCTGGTTAACCGGGATCACCGTGGTGCGGCTGGCGTTGCTAAAAAGCGTATAGGGAACGGAATTGCTGAAATTGGGCAGCTTCAGATTACGGGTGGTGGTGAAGTGGGTGCCCTGATTAATGCTCATGCTCAGCGTGGTGCCTGGTGTACAGGCCAGATTAATGGAGGTGCTCTGCAGATAGCTGGCGTTGATGGTACTGGCTGCCACTCCAGACTGCGTGCCGAAATTAAGCGTGCCAAAAACACCGGTATCGGTACCGGATATGACACAGCCTGCCACAATCGAAGCGGTGACCTGGAAGGTGCTGGTGGGCAGACTCCAGGCGCTGACACTCCCTATCAGCAGGGGCAGACCGTGTGCGACCATCAGGCAGGATCGCCAGAGAACCACCCTTATTTACCTGCGACAGCAGTTAATAGTTCACGGCAACGTTGATCGTATCGGTGTAGGTTCCTGCAGGGATCAGGGGATTAAAGCCGCCGCCGACTACCCGCCCATAGATGGCGTAGTTGGTTCCCAGCGTCGGATCAGTCGTCCCACTGGCCGCAATTGGCGTATTGTTGGCGATCGCTGTGGTGAAGGAGGCGTCACTGTAGAGGGTGTAGGCGATGCCCTGGGCATTATTCGATCCCAGTATCAGATAACGTGGCGACGTTGAAGCGGTGCCATAGATGGTTGCCGGCGCAGCATTACTGCTGGTCACAACCACGTTGTAATCCTGACCGGTCGTGCAGCGCACAAAAATACCGTTACCCGCCGCACCGACCAGCGTGGCGTTCAGAGTATCAAAAGTGGCTGCGCTGCTACCAAAGTTCAGGGTACCGAAGTTAACGCCCGCCGTGGCGGACTGACCGTTCACCAGACAACCGGTGGTCAGCGTCAGAGTGGCATTGATAGTTCCCGAGGTCGTAGCCGCCTGGGTGAATGGCGTAATTGCAACGGTGAATCCTGCCGCAGCAACCAGAAAAAGCTTGAATTTCATAATATTTCCTAACGGATTATTGAGTATCAGTGCTTTTCCACCCAGTGCTTTTTAACGATTCAACCCAAAATAAGGTAATAAAAATAACAAGGCGGCCAATACCGCAGTCTTAAGAAAAATCCGATGCTTAAGAATAATGATTTATATCAGTTTTACTTACTATAGAACAGTTAAAGCGTTACGCGAAGCCCTGCCATTTATTTTTTATTAATCAAACGGTCTCTGTGGCCGATAACCCAGTAATAACAAGGCATAAAAGCGAGACGGCAAAACAAAACCCTTTGTTTTTTTCGCCATCTGGCATGCTTTCAGTTTCGGTGATATGTTCATGTACCAATCAGACATAATAACGATTTACCGGGTGCCTTCGCGGACGGGTAATAAGAGGCAGGTTGTAAATATCCTGCGTTTATTGGCGTGTTTTGCCCGGTCTTCAGGGCCACGAAATACCGGAATTTAATCACTTTCACCCCCAGGGTGTTTTTAATCTCACTTTTATGACTTTAAGCCGCACCCGTTTCTCCGCGGGTGTCAGCATCGCTATTGATAATTTCGGCATTGGCTATGCCAACCTGCTTGCAGCTCAACGATCTGGCTGCCAGTGAACACATAATCGATCGCAGCTTTATCGACTGCCTGCGATCTGGCAGTGAAGATGCCACGAGGGTCAGCGCCATGGTGACGCTGGCGCAGAGCCTCAATCTGTGCAGGGTAGCGGAAGGGGGTGAGACTGAAGAGCAGCAGGATTTGCGCACCAGCTTAGGCTTTGATGCGTTGCAGGGTTATCTGCTGGGCAAGACGACGCCAGCGGACCGGGTTGAAGCGTTGAGTTTTCCCTGACTGCGACAGCCGGTGGCGTCAGTATCCGGTTGACACGGACGATAGATTTCAGCACTCAGAATGAGTGAAAGGATGCACGGTTCGCGGCTCAGTAACCGCCGGACCGTGCCGATAACCAAGAGAATACTTTTAAAACCCTCTGCCCAACCACAAGCTCGGCTTTCGCGGGAATGCACTATGTTAGTGACCTCATACGACTCTTTTATCGTCATCGTTTCAGTTCTTGTCGCCATGCTGGCTTCGTTTACCGCCTTAGATATGGCGGGAAGGGTGGTGCATTCAACCAGCAAAGTCGCGCTGGTCTGGCTGGTCGGCGGCGGTTTTTCCATGGGTATTGGCATCTGGGCGATGCACTTTATCGGCATGCTTTCGATGAACATGGAGATGGTTATGAGCTACAACGCCGGGCTAACCGCCCTCTCCGCGGCCATCGCGGTCTGTGCCTCAATATTTGCGCTGTGGCTGGTCTGCAATGGCGATCTGCCTTTACCGCGACTGACGGGCGGCGCGCTGATCCTCGGCAGCGGCGTGGTAGCGATGCACTACACCGGCATGGCGGCCCTGATGTTCTCTCCCGGCATCGTCTGGAAATGGGGCTGGGTGGCACTGTCGGTGGCGATCGCCCTGGCTTCCTCTGGTGCGGCGCTGTGGCTGGCGTTCAACCTGCGTGAGGGGCAGACCGGCCGGGTCACCTTACTGCGCATTGGCGCATCCGTGGTGATGGGATGCGCTATTGCGGGCATGCATTACACCGGCATGATGGCGGCAGAGTTTCCTGCCCACAGTCATCCGGTCGGGCAGGGCGTTAACAGCAACTGGCTGGCGATTCTGGTCACGGTGGTCACCATCTCAATCCTGGGCATTACCCTGCTGGTGTCGACGCTGGATGCGCGGATGCAGACGCGCACCTCGATTCTTGCCAGTTCGCTGGCTGACGCCAATCATGAGCTGGCTCAGCTGGCACTGCACGACAACCTGACGCGGCTGCCGAACCGTATTCTGCTGGAAGATCGGCTGGAGCAGGCGATCAACAAGGCGAACCGTGAGCAGATGCAGTTTGCCCTGATGTTCATGGATCTCGATGGGTTTAAAGCGATTAACGATGCGTTCGGGCACCACATTGGCGACCGTCTGCTGGTGGGCGTGACCGAGCGGATGAGTCAGCAGATGACCGGCTACTACACGCTGGCGCGTCTCGGCGGTGATGAGTTCGTGCTGCTGGTGGAGATCGACGATCCCAATGATGCGGCGGCCATTGCCGATAAACTGGTCAAAGCAGTGGACCGTCCGTTTGATATCTCACGCTATGAACTGGTGGTATCGCTGAGTCTCGGTATCGCGGTCTATCCTGGCGATGGCGTGGATGAGCGCGAACTGATGTTCAACGCTGATGCGGCGATGTATCACACCAAAAATAATGGCCGCAACGGCTACACCTTCTTTCAGCCCTCAATGAACATTCAGGCGCAGAGCCAGCTTCAGCTGAACAACGATCTCTGGCAGGCGCTGGATAATGATGAGCTGCGCCTGTTCTATCAGCCAAAATATTGTGCGCCGTGCGGCCCGCTTCTCGGTTTTGAAGCGCTACTTCGCTGGCAGCATCCGCAGCACGGCATGCTGTCGCCCGATAAATTCCTGCCGATGGCGGAAAAGACCGGAATGGTTGTTAGCATTGGTAGCTGGGTAATCCATGAAGCCTGTCGCCAACTGCGCCAGTGGCATCTGCAGGGCCATCCGGACTGGTCGGTGGCGGTGAACCTGTCGGCATTGCAGTTTGAGCAATCGAATCTGGTAGAGACGGTAATGGATGCGCTGGCAACACATCAGATTCCGGCCGAACTGCTGACGCTGGAAGTGACCGAGACTACCGCAATGCGCGATCCCGACGAGAGCGTGCGTATTCTCACCGAGTTGACCCAGCTTGGGGTGAGAGCCTCGATTGATGACTTCGGCACCGGCTACTCCAGCCTGCTCTATCTGAAACGGCTACCGGCCAGCGAGCTTAAGATCGATCGGGCCTTTGTTAGTGAACTGCAGCATCAGAAAGAAGATGCCACCATCGTCTCGGCGATTGTGGCGCTGGCACAGTCACTGCAACTGAAAGTGGTGGCCGAGGGTGTTGAAACCCCTGAACAACAGGCCTTCCTGACCACTCTGGGCTGCAATACGCTGCAGGGCTACCTGCTGGGCAAGCCGGTCCCCCCGGAGCAGGTGCCGGAACTGGCTAACTTTGTGGTGGCGGAAAGTGAAGAGGCGGTGACAGATAGGAGCCTGATTGCTGAAGCCAATCAACCGCTGATGCCGCAGGTGGCTGTGATCTGATGCACCTGAAGCAGGGCAGAATCAGCGCGATCATCTAAGATAAGCGATTCGCACCGCCTGTCATTGGCCGCTGTGCGTGATAAAGTCTCGCGGTTAAACGACTTGCGGTTAAACAAGGAGAGGCGACCCGTGGCGAAATACCAGCGATTGATGGATGAGATTCAGCAGCAAATAGAGGCCGGGATCTGGCTGCCGGGCACGCGTTTGCCTTCGTTGCGTCAGCAGGTGGCGCAGCAGGGTGTCAGCCTGATGACGGTGCTGCATGCCTATGAATTACTGGAGAGTCAGGGCTGGATCGTCTCCCGTCCGCAGTCGGGTTACTATGTGGCACCGCGTGCTTTAGCACCCGCACCGCTGAGCGTGGCGATCAGTGAGCAGGTCGATATCAACGACTTTGTGTTTGATGTGTTACAGGCTACGCGCGATCCCGCCATCGTGCCGTTTGGCTCCGCTTTTCCCGATCCCGCACTGTTCCCGCAGCGCCAGCTGATGCGCTCGCTGGCTAACGTCTCCCATCATCTGACCCCAACCGATGCGCTGCACAATCTGCCGCCCGGCAACGCCACGCTGCGACAGCTACTGGCGCAGCGCTATGCGCGTCAGGGCATCACCCTGTCGCCGGATGAGATTGTCATCACCAGCGGAGCGCTGGAGGCGCTGAACCTCAGTCTGCAATCCCTGACCGAGCCGGGCGATTATGTGGTGATTGAACATCCGGGGTTTTATGGCGCCCTGCAGGCGATAGAGCGGCTCAAGCTCAAGGCGCTGGCGATCCCGGTCGATGCCAGGGATGGCATCGATCTCGCCCAACTGGAGGAGGCACTGCAGCGCTGGCCGGTGAAAGCCTGCTGGCTGATGACCACCCTGCAGAATCCACTGAGCGTAACCTTAACCCCGGAACGCAAACAGCAGTTGATAGCCCTCCTGGCGCGTTATCAGGTGCCGATGATTGAAGATGATGTCTATGCCGAACTTTGGGCGGGTGATGCGCCTCCGCTGCCTGCGAAAGCCTGGGATCGCCAGGGGAATGTGCTGCACTGTGGCTCGTTTTCAAAGTCGCTGGTAGCGGGCTTTCGCGTCGGCTGGGTCGCGGCGGGACAACATGCGCAGCGTATTCAACGCCTGCAGTTGATGAGCACGCTCTCCACCAGCGCGCCGATGCAGCTGGCGCTGGCCGATTTTCTCGCCACACGGCGTTACGATACGCACCTGAAGCGGCTGCGACAGATTCTGGCGAAGCGCCAGCAGCTGGTACGCCAGGCATTGCTGAAGGTGCTGCCGCCACAGGCCACGGTCAGCGAAGCGCGTGGTGGCTATTTTCTTTGGGTGACGTTGCCGGACAGCATCGATACCACCCGACTTTATCAACAGGCGTTGGCTCAGGGGATCAGTATTGCACCGGGGCAGTTGTTTTCGGCAGGTGAGCAGTTCAGTCACTGCTTCAGGTTGAATACCGCCTGGCCATGGGATAGTCGGGCCGAGGCGGCGATAGAAACGCTGGGTCAGTTGATGGCGGAACGGCAGGCGGATTAGACGTGTGCCGCTTCCTTGTGGCCCCAGGTCAGGTAGTAGACATCATAGAAGTCCACTTCCCCTTTTTGCGTCAGCAGGCGCTGGATTCCGCTTTTCACCCGTTCAGGTGTTTCAGGCAGCGACAGAATGCGTGAGATCGCCTGTTCACGTACCGGCTGAACGTAATACCACTCGCCGTTGTAGCAGACGCGCAGATCGAGCGCATCGATATCTTCAAAGCGATATTTCGGGTTGATATCCAGCAGCATCAACACACTCATCACCAGCACAAACACGGTGGCAAACCAGAAGGCGGGCCAGCCAAGCATCTCGGTGGTGAAAATCAGCGCCACACACAGGCCATAGCAGAGGTACATGACTGCCCAGAGGCCGGGATGGTTCTTCAGAAACGAGAGGCTAAAGCGCGGCAAATTGTCGCGACGTTCTTCGCGGTTAAGCGTGGCGATCTCGTCAATCAGGATTTGTTTAATAGCGTCCATTTGTTACCTCATTGTCATCTGTTAGCTATTACAACAGATAACAGTCAAGCATATCAGAAACAGATCTGTGTGGTTTTTGTATAACAGTTTATAAAACGCCTGCCGGTGAATCGGGCTGCCGCACCCGGGTCTCTGGCCGCCTGACATTTTGCAACACTTTGCTGCAGTAAGAACCGCTACCCGCCGCCGTACAGCCACAAGCTCACCCTATTGTTAACGACACATTTGGCTTTAGTCAGCGATATCAGTCAATTATATCAATTGTGTCGTCTGGCGCACATTGCATTGTGCCGGAGGTTTGCCACACTTAGAAAAAAACCGGAGAACCTGTATGCCAGCCTCATCCTCCAGTCTGTTATTAATGATGTCTTTTGCCGCGGGGACCTTCTCGGCCGGGGCCTCTGATAATCCTCAACATCTGATGTTCGCCACCCCATCGGGCGGCGTGCCCAATAACCCGTTACCTCTGATTATCTGGCCGCGTGTGGTGCCGGAAGAGGAGGAGATCGCTGCGTGGTTTGAGAAAACCTTCGATGAAAATGGCTGGCCGCCCGCCTGGCGCTATCCGATTTTTCCTTATACCCACTATCATCCCAACACCCATGAACTGCTGGGCGTCGCTGAAGGCTGGGCAGAAGTGCTGTTCGGCGGCGACAGTGGCCGGATGGTCACGTTGCACGCAGGCGATGCGGTACTGATTCCGGCGGGCGTCGGTCATCGGCAGGTCAGCGCCAGTGAAGATTTTATGGTGATCGGCGCTTATCCGCACGGCATGTCGCCGGAGACGCTGCGCGATGAGCCGGCTCAGCTTAAAATGGCGCAGGCGCAGGTGAAAAAAGTGCCGTTGCCACCGCAGGATCCCTTTACCGGCAAAGAGGGGGCATTAACAGAGATCTGGCAACCCATCGCCGCTATGCAATTACAGCAACAGATGGATGTGTAAACACCCGGACCAGTCGCTAAATGATTAAGCGCGGGCATGCCTCGCGCTTCTCCTGACCGCTTCTGAAATCACTTTTAACGGTCACGCCTACTCGCATATTCTGATTGTCACACCATTGAACCTTTGCCCGCCGCTGCCGATATATCCCCTGTTAAGATGAGTTATTCTTCTTACTACGCTTGTCTTTGCAGACCTTTTCCGCTTTAGTCCCGGCTCGCGTTTAAGAATATTTCTAAGCCATTACCCGGCTACCGAGCAGCAGGCAAATAACAATGGATAATAACTCTGATGTCATGTATCGCATGCTGGTACAAAGCGTGATCGATTACGCGATCACCCTGCTTAAACCGGACGGAACCGTCGCCAGCTGGAACGGCGGGGGTCTGCATGTCCTTGGTTACAGGCCAGACGAAATTATTGGTCAGCACGCCACCCTGTTTTACAACGAAGAGGATCGTCGTCGCGGTCAGCTGCAGCGCGAACTCGATAGTGCGGCCACCGTCGGGCGTTACGAAATCGAAGGCTGGCGCTGTCGTAAAGATGGCAGCACCTTCTGGGCATACGTGGTGATCTATCCGATCCGCGATGAAGCGTCTCAGTTGGTGGGATTCGCTGTTGTCTGCCGCGACTGTACCCGGCAGCAGGAGCAGCAGCGCAAAGAGCGGGAACAGGAGATGCGCTTCCGTCTGCTGGTAGAGGGCGTCACTGATTACGCCATCTATATGCTCGATCATGACGGTAATGTGGTGAACTGGAATGCTGGCGCACAACGCGCCAAAGGCTATGTGGCAGAAGAGATTGTCGGCCAGCATTTTTCCCGCTTCTACAGCGCGCAGGATCGACTCAATCATGTTCCCAGTCAGAACCTGCAAACTGCTTACCGCACCGGCCGTTTTGAAGATGAGGGCTGGCGCTACCGCAAAGATGGCAGTGCCTTCTGGGCGCATGTGGTGATCGACACGCTCCGCGACGATCAGGGCAAGCTGCTGGGTTACGCCAAAATTACTCGCGACTGCACCGAACAGCAGCGCGTCCGTAGCCAGCAGCGGCAGCAGGAACAGCGTTTCCGTCTGCTGGTCGAAGGCGTCACCGATTACGCCATCTATATGCTTGATGTCGACGGCGTGGTGGTGAACTGGAACGCCGGTGCCCAGCGCGCCAAAGGATACAAAGCGGACGAAGTGGTAGGTCAGCACTTCTCGCTGTTTTACAGTGCCCAGGATCGGCTGAACAGGACGCCGGAAGCTAACCTCGGTATCGCGCTGAAAACCGGCCGCTTTGAAGATGAGGGGTGGCGCTACCGCAAAGATGGCAGTGCTTTCTGGGCGCATGTGGTGATCGACGCGATCCACGATGATAGTGGTAAGCTGGTCGGCTTCGCCAAGATCACCCGTGACCGCACGGAGCGCCGTGAGCAGGAGCAGCAGGTGCTGCGCGCCCGTGATCTGGCTGAAGCTCAGAGCATCCAGAAAACTGCGCTGTCTAAATTCCTGGATAACATCATTGCCAACATTCCCTCCTGCGTGATTGTTGAAGATGCCATCACCCGCGAGATCCTGCTGGTTAACGACCGTACCCAACAACTGTTCGGCCTGTCGAAATCACTGATCATGAACAAGCGCCCGCACGAGTGCATGTCGCCTGAACTCAGCGACTACTTCAATAATCTGGCGGATGTTGCGCTGCGCAGTGAAGGCATACATGCGCGTGAGCAGTTGCTAATGACCGCCAGCGGCGAACGCATTCTGCATACCCGCGCCACCGCAATTAATGGCCAGGATGCACGCCGCAACTACCTGATGCTGCTGGTGGAAGATGTCACCGACCAGCGCGCGGCCGACGCCCGTATTCACCATATGGCGCACCACGACAATCTCACCAGCCTGCCGAACCGCATGCTGTTCCGCCAGCGTCTGAGTGAGGCTTTGCGCACCGCGGCTCAGACACCGCGCCAGACCGCCGCGCTCTGCCTTGATCTTGATAACTTTAAAAATGTGAACGATGCGCTGGGCCACCAGATTGGCGATGAGTTGCTGCGCAGCGTGGCTAAGCGTCTGCGTAACGTGCTGCGTGATCAGGATACGCTGGCGCGCATTGGCGGGGATGAGTTCGCCATCGTGCTGCCCTCAGTAACCAGTAATGAAGAGGTGAGCATTGTGGCGCAGCGCCTGATCGAGGCAATTCGTCCACCGGTTAACATTGAAGGCCATAATCTGTCGGTCGGGCTGAGCGTAGGCATTGCGCTCAGCACTACCATCATCAATACACCGGAGCAGCTGCTGCGCTGTGCTGACATGGCGTTGTATGAAGCTAAACGCAACGGTCGCAATCGTTATGAGCACTTCACGCTGGAGATGGACGATGTGGCGCGCAGCCGACGCCTGATTGAAAACGATCTGCGCGATGCGATCAGTGGCGGGCACCTGCGGCTCTACTATCAGCCCATCACCAACGGCGATCACCGCACGATTATTGGCTACGAGGCACTGATGCGCTGGCATCATCCGATCCGGGGATTGATCATGCCCAACGACTTCATCCCGATTGCGGAAGAAACCGGCCTGATTCATATGCTGGGGGCGTTTGCACTCTATGAAGCCTGCCGTGAAGCGGCGAGCTGGGAGGGGGAGCAATCGGTGTCGGTCAACCTCTCACCGCTGCAGTTTAAAAACAGCTCGCTGGTGCCGGTGGTTGAAGGCGCGCTGAAGGCGTCGGGTCTGGATCCGGCGCGACTGGAGGTGGAGATCACCGAATCGGTGCTGCTGGATGATTCGCTGGGGAATATCCGTACCCTGCAAAACCTCAAGGCGCTGGGCGTGCAGATTGCGCTGGATGATTTTGGCACCGGCTATTCGTCGCTGAGCTATCTGCGATCTTTCCCGTTCGACAAAATCAAAATCGACAAATCCTTTATCAACGATATGGGCGACAGTCGCGAGGCGCTGGCGATTATCCGCGCCATCACCGGCATGAGCCGCAGCCTGGATATTCAGATTACCGCCGAAGGTGTGGAGAGCGATGAGCAATTCGCTCAGCTGCGCGATGAGGGCTGTACGCTGTTCCAGGGCTTCCTGTTCGGTCGGCCTCAGCCGTCGGAACTGCGGCTGAAAACACTGGGTTAATCGATGCTGAGTTAATCAATGCTGGGTTAATCATAGAGGCCATGCTGCTGGACCGGCGCATGGCTGAGGTTATCGCGGATGCGGCGCACCGACTCGCGCACCACCAGCCTGCCATTCATCAGCAGGCTGCCGGTGGGTGTGCCGGGATTCAGTCGCATCTCTTGCAGCATTCTTACTGCCGCTGCGCCCAGTTCATCACGCGGCACCTGCACCGAGGTCAGCGGAATATCATGGATAGCGGCCAGGTTAAAACCATCCATGCTCATCACCGAAATATCCTGCGGCACCCGCAGGCCGGCCTGCTCCAGCGCAGTGACGGCGCCTGCTGCAATGTAATCACCGCTGGCGAGAATCGCGGTCGGGCGCAGCGCCTGGGGGCAGTGGCGCAGGTATTCACTGAGCCGCTCCGCGGCTTCATTGCTGCTGAAGCTGTTGAGGGTCAGCAGATGCTGGCGACTGTCAAAGCGCAGGTTCATCGCCTGCCAGGCATCGCGCACGCCCTGTAACCGCTGTTCCATGGTGTAGCGGCGCAGGCAGTGCAGCGACAGGATCTGCCGGTGCCCCTGCCCAAACAGATAACGCGCTGAGAATTCGCCAATCAGTTGATGATGCGGCGAGACTGAAGGCAGGCGCATGCGGCGATCGCGGGCGTTAATCAGCACGCAGGGCTTGTTCATCTCCGCCGCCAGCTGATGAATATGCTCATCATCAATGCCGATCAGCAGCGCCGCTTCGGTCTGCTGCATCTTATCGATAAACAGCGCGGCGTCACTTTCTACTTCTTCCAGCGGGCAATAGCGCAGCCGCACTTCATGCGGCTCCACCGCCTGGCTAATCCCCTGAATCACCTTGTAGTAGAAGATGTCACTGCGCACATCAAAGGCACGAGGCGGCGCAAAGACCATCAGATTATTCAGCAGCAGGCGACCGCTGTGCAGGTTGTTCAGCACGCCCTGCTGTTGTGCCACGGCCAGCACTTTGTCACGGGTAGCAGGTCGGGTATTGGCTTTCCCCGCCAGCACCCGCGATACCGTGCTGATAGAGACCCCGCTCAGCGCCGCAATCTCGCCTATTTTCAGCCTTTGTTTCATTCTGTGATCGCCTTCAAATCTGCCGATGAAAAATTTTTCATAGCTTGCTGAATCGCGTCAGATAAGCGTTTCAGTGCCAATTTATGCCGCGATTAAGCCTGCCATGAAAAGCGTTGCAAAAAAGTGGCTGTCCCCACGTTTCGCACTTTTCTAAGTTCGCTAACAGAACACGCGGTACGCCAGCAGGCGGTGTGCGTCATTAATGGCAATCAGGAGTGGCACAATGAGCCTCGAATCAACGACGAAACCCATCAGTGCTTCACGCACGGTGCGCGTGATTAAAAATTTACGCTGGTGGATGCTGGGAATGTTCCTGCTGGGTGTGACCGTTAACTACCTCACCCGCAATTCGCTCGGCATTCTGGCACCGGAACTGAAAAACAGCCTGAACATGAGTACCGAACAGTACTCCTGGGTAGTGGCGGCATTTCAGCTGGCCTATACCCTGTTTCAGCCGATTTGCGGCTGGCTGATCGATGTGATCGGACTGAAGATGGGCTTCCTGATCTGCGCGCTGATCTGGTCGGTGACCTGTCTGTTGCACGCTGGTGCGGGAAGCTGGCTGCATCTGGCGCTGCTGCGTTTTGTCATGGGCGCGTCGGAAGCGGCGGCTACGCCCGCTAACGCCAAAGCGATCGGTGACTGGTTTCCGAAAAAGGAGCGCCCGGTCGCCGCGGGCTGGGCGGGCGTCGGCTTTTCGATTGGTGCGATGCTGGCGCCACCAATTATTTATATCGCGCACATTACCTTTGGCTGGCAGGGCGCATTCCTACTGACCGGCGGGCTGGGACTGCTGTGGGTGGCACTCTGGTGGTGGGGCTATCACTCGCCGGACAGCCATCCTCGTCTCTCAACTGAAGAGCGCGCCTTTATTAATCAGGACAACGAAGCGATCGGTGAAAAGCTGCCGTTCTTCACCGCGCTGAAAGTAATTGGTAAGGAGAAGAAATTCTATGGCATCGCCATCCCGGCCTTTCTGGCCGAACCCGCCTGGGCGGTACTGAGTTTCTGGGTGCCGCTCTATCTCGCCAATGAGCGCGGCATGGATCTCAAGCAGATTGTGATGTTCGCCTGGCTGCCGTTTCTGGCCGCCGATCTTGGCAGCGTCGCCAGCGGCTATCTGACCAAAATCTATGTGCGCGGGTTCGGGTTCACCCGTGTGAACTCGATTGTTGCCAGTTCGGTAACCGGTGCACTGCTGATGGTCTCGCTGGCACTGATGACCCTGGTGAAAGATCCCTGGCTGGCAATCGCCCTGATTTCCATCGGTGGCTTTGGTCATCAGGTGATCTCCTGCATGCTGAGCGCGCTGGTGGTAGAGCGTTTTGATCGCCGCCAGATGGCCACGGTCAATGGCATGCGTGGCTCCTGCGCCTGGATCGCCAGCTTTATCTTCTCGCTGATTATCGGCGTCACCGCCGATACCATCGGCTTCAATCCGCTGTTTGTGGCGATGGGCTTCTTTGACCTGATTGGTGCCGTTTTCCTGGTGATGCTGATCGCCGAACGCCGCCAGCGGCCTGCCAACCCATAAGGATATCGCGATGAAAACCCTGAAGAACTGGACGCTGCATCAGCAGGCCGATCACTTTGTTGAACTCAAGGTCGAAGATCGACATTTCCTGAGACTTTACGTGCTGGAAGAAAAGCTGATGCGCGTGCTGCTGAAGCGCGACGGTGAGCTGGCGCTGAATCGTACCTGGAGCATTGCGCCTGCCAGTGATGTGCCCTGGCAGGGACGTGACCGCGAGGCGCTGGACGGCTTCACGCTGCCAGCATTTCAGCTAGAGCACGATGCGCAGCAGCTGCGCATCAGCACGCAGCAGCTGCGC
>Ga0209067_10001567_pt1 | contig 13977 bp, 15 predicted proteins | sample ColStrG_CSR_2013_FD_187199 | JGI IMG/M metagenome (GOLD analysis project Ga0209067, IMG submission 187199) | Freshwater sediment microbial communities in response to fracking from Pennsylvania, USA - Cold Stream Run_MetaG_CSR_2013 (SPAdes)... | ecosystem: Environmental > Aquatic > Freshwater >... | reverse complement strand
TCAAGTATAAAGTTCAAGTATAAAGTTCAAGTATAAAGTTCAAGTATAAAGTTCAAGTATAAAGTTCAAGTATAAAGTTCAAGTATAAAGTTCAAGTATAAAGTTCAAGTATAAAGTTCAAGTATACACTGTTTATTTAATCCAATTCTGTCTGTCAATAGCTATACATACCTCTCGGTATCTCCATTCTTCTGTTCTCTTGGCCTTGTTTTTAATATACAACAATCTGTTTTTGATTTCATAATCTTGAGCAAATCTTTTAATAATCTGGACACCTCTTAAGCTTTTAATCTCTCTTAAAACTATCCATTTTTTTGTCTTTACAGTAAAAGATTCATAAGCATCGAGGTAGACCGTTTTCAAGAGTCTAAAATTGTTGTCGATAATAAACCTTTGATAATCATCATCTTTTAATAACATCTGAAATATTTGTTTCTTCAAAATCATTTTAAATCCAATAGTACTGACTAGGTTTAAAATATCATGATATTGTTGGGATAAAAGGTAGGCACCAATCACTCTTTTATATACGATAATTTTTACATCCAGTGGAAGGAAGTTGAAATTTTCTATTGGCGACTCTGAATCTTTTTGGGTGTCCAACATCAATCTAAATTTGCATTCGTTTTGATATTTTGCAATTTTTGCAATCTTTTTTTCACTTTCGCTTATTTGGTGTTGATAGTACTGAGCGACACTCGACATACGCTCAGCGGGAATGACTTTCTTTTATACCATAGCATAGTCGATTGATTGGTTTAGGCAAGCAACACAAGTATTTTTGAAAATGTTTGATTGGTATTTAATAAATCGCTCATTCGATTGAAACAGCTTTATTGTTTTGGATAGACGTTTTTAATAAACTCATTTCTTCTTTTGATGTTGACATCATTTATAAACTTTGAAAAAAACACGTCGTTTTTAAAGTCTGTGACATCTTTTCGAACAATATACTTTTTCGTTTTACACGTCAGACTATCATAGGCATGTACAGCATAGTCTTGTCTTATACATTTTGGTAAGCTAATAACATACTTTTGATATTTCTTATCGTGTAATAAATTTTGATTCAAATAATGATAATATTTTAGACTATAGTCATCCACAAGTTTTAAACTCTTGAAATATTTAAAACTGGCATCATAATATATTTCAGGCGATAAATGTTTGTAATAAGCAGACGTGTATTGAAAATTGCTATTGTATTGTTGATTGTTGGTCATAACGTCGTTTTTTGGGGGAATAGCATTCTTTTAAACCATACTATGCTGGCTTTATTGGTGTTTAACAGCTTGCTTAAATAAATGAAACTCCAATAGACACACCAAATGAATATTGTCATCAAATACAATTCTAGGGCAATTCCAAAGACGAAGGTAAAAAACTTGTCGACAGAAAAGAAAGAGATTCAATTTGAACCAATTTATTTTCAACCACCCAAATGTGAGATTATAAACAATGTATTAAATTGTTTGGATGCATCAAAAAGAAATGTTTTTGAAAACAAATTTTTAGAAATTGAGCAAACCTTTTTAAAAGAATTTGAAAAGAAATATGGGTCCGAGTATATACACATGTTTCAGTCTAAATTGAGTGATAATGGTATTTCTCTAAGTCCGATAGAAGATTATGATTCTTGTTTGTGTATACTAAAGATTGATACAATGTCTTTTGATGTTGAAAAGGATTTATTTCGACTGTGTATTTCTGTCAATTCCATTTTAGAAATGAAACGGTCTTGCAAGAATTTAGAACGTGTATTTGAAAATGTAGAAAGTGAACCGGAAGTCGTTGAAATCAATGAAAACATTGAATCGGAGCTTCCAATTCAACCAAAAGAATTGCAAGAGTTGTTTGTCGAAAAGAAATAAATTGTTTTGTTGTTTAAACAAATGGTGAATACAACATTGTGTTATACTTTATTATGGTTTACTTGTAGTATAGGTATTTCAGTTGTTTATAGAATTGCAGGGCATTATTTTCATTTTAATGGTTTATTGACATCAAATAGTTTATTTATTCAGGGCGCTCTAGTTTCACTGTATCTTTATAGACTTCCAAAAGTGCCAGACTATAGAAATTTATTATTTGTCAGTGTTGTTGTATCTCAATCTTTTTATATCTTTTTGAGTAATCTAAGTCTACAATTTGTTCCTATTTATATAGCTGTCATCTTTAAATGTCTTGTGCCATTTTTTAATTTAGTGTTGAATACAAGTTCTCTAACATTAAAAACGGTCTTTTACTCTATAGATTTATCGATAGGAATATTTCTTAGTGTATGGAATGGTACAACCATTTTTAATAGACCTAAAGACTATGAAATAGTTGGATACGTTTTGTGTATTTTAGCTTGTTTATTCAATGTATTGAGATTTAATGTACTAAAGAAATACTTGGATACGTTTGAGGAAGTTGAAGTTGAAGGTGAATCTGAAGTTGAATCTGAAGTTGAAAGCAATAGAGAAGTTACCCTCGATGTTATTTGCGATACCTATCCAGTCATGTCAATGGTTCTAACACCATTTGGCATAGTGTCAAGCAGTATACAAACATGGGACATGACTAGTTTGTCGTGGTTTGTCATATTTACAGGTGCTTGTTCGTTTTTAGGATTGTTTTTAACGATTGGTGAATTAAAAGTATTGAAAAGAAACTCTGTCTTTTTTACAACAGTCTTGGAAATATTAAAAGAAACCATACTCTTGGTTGGAAGCGGATTAATTGAAGATGAATTGACGCTTGTAAATTGGGTTGGTGTTTTGCTTATTATTACTAGTATTTTAAATATAAAATTAGAACTGTAAATGTAAATGTATTTAAGAAAAAATTTAAGAAAAAATTAGAAGTGTAAATAAATAAAGTCAAGACACAACAAATGTCTTTAGAGATTCCATTAACCAAAGACACGGTATTCTTGTTGTTTAAAAAAGACAAACAAGACACTTTGAAAAAGGTCTTGTCTAGAAAACATTTTGTAGATTGGTTTGAAGTATCTAAAAACCCTGATATCAACCAAGACTTTATTGAAACGTTTGAGAATTACTTGTATTGGGGACAGCTTTCCCGATATATAAAAATGAATGAAGCGTTCATGACAAAGTTTTTAAAAAGATTAGATTGGCCTGTGATTTGTCAATATCAAGTCTTGTCAGAGTCCTTTATTGAAGAGCTATTGACAACGTTTGAAAGCATTCCAAGAATGAGTTTGGACATGGAGAAAATCTTTCGCTATCAAACCGTTTCAGAAGCCTTTATTGAAAAGTATGCAGAAAAAGAATCTCATTGGAATGCTATTTCTTTTAAGCAACAATTGTCTGAAGCCTTTATTGAAAAACACAAGGATGATATAAACTTTTATGAAATGAGTCAATCTACTACGCCATTATCTAAAGAAATCATGTCTAGCTTTAAAGACGACTTGGATTGGGAAACCATTTCCTTGTATTCTGTCTTGTCTGAAGACACTATTGAATTGTACAAGGATTTATTAGATTGGATGGCAATCTCTGCTTCTCAAACATTGTCTGAATCTTTTATTGAAAAGCATTCTGGACTAGTGGATTGGGATATTATCTTTACCAAACAAGCCCTGAGTATTCCGTTTATTGAAAAGTATCTAGGCACCAAAACAACATTGGAAAAGGTTTGCAAATATCAAAAATTGACTCAAGCATTCATGGAAACACATTTAGAAAAGTTGAATTGGCAAGTGATTTCAGAATTTCAAGACTTGTCTGAAGCCTTTATTGAAAAGTATGCTAGTAAAGTAGATTGGGATGAGATTTCTCAATGTCAAAACTTGTCCAAGGAATTTATTGCTGCGCATTGTAATTTATTCAAGATTACAAATATTTTCAGAAATGCAAAGTTGACGGATGACATCAAACAACAGCTACATTTAGATAGCACTTTGGTTTGGAAACCTGAAGAAAAATAAAGAGCTTGATGTAAATCTTTTTTTTTAAATGTGATTGTTATAAAGAGAAATTAATGACTTTATTTACACCACAGCATGTGCAAGTGACTTTAAAAACTGCACCAATCTTTATTGCTAAAAGCACCTTGTACTTTTTAGTTGGTTACATCATTGGAACGCTTTTAGAAAAATGGGAAACGAGCAAACCAATTAAAATCTTTGTCAATATTTTAATCTTTGCAGGATTGTCAATCATCATTCCAAGACAACTAGGAGAGCTTCAAGAAACAATTCCTGGTTTATTCTTTGCTAGTATATTTAATACACAACCAAGTTTATTCTCACCAAGTTTTTAAAATAAAAAAATATATTTTTTCAGTTTCATTTCTGTAAACCAAATTTTAATTTTCAAAAATATTTTCCATTTCTGAAAATGGTTTGGAATTTTTTAAATTTTTCCGGATAAATACAAATAAATTTTTATTCACAATACATTCAATACAAATTTAGCACTTGGTCCTGATGGTTCATTGATAATTGGTGGTTGATTAGACATTTCATAAACAGCCTCTGATACTAATTTATCAGTGTCTTCAAACAGTATCTCAGAAATGGTTTGAGCATCTTCTCTTTGTTGTTCTGTTTCTTGACTACTTTTGGATTTTTTCAAGAGTCTTTCTTTGATAGCATCAGTAAAGGGTTTTCCGCACTTGCAAGCAAAAGGTTGACGCTTTTTCAAATCGTTTCTCATACAAAGCATATGAAAGGTACATCCACATTGGTTTGTCAAGTACTTTTTGGTTAGTGTATTACCGCAAATAACACACTTGGTTTCTGCTTCTTCAATTTCGTTTGCAGAGTAATCATCCAAGATACGATTATCCAAAATAAAAAACTGCGTTTTTTTGTTTTTTGACAATAGTAAAATGCGCTCACCATCTCTGCAGATAGCAAGTCGACAATCAACAGCTTTGAATCCATTTTGTAAAATGTCGATTGCTTCTTGAGAAGAGCTCATGTTTCAGGGAGTTTAAATGAATCAAACTATTTCAACAGCTTTCAATTGATTTTTGACCAATCAAATTATCCGATTTCAAAACATCAAGTCATCGAATTACATATTTATTGATGCAAACAAATTAGATTGGATTGTAATTTTAATGAAACCAATGAAAGAATTTTATATTGAAGAAATAAATAAGAAATTAATTAACAGACCAATGAACGCGGTTTGGTGCTTGCAGACTGTCTATAAATAAACTCGAGTTCCTTTTAAATTAGTGAATGAGCTATCAATCGTGTGTTGTTGAAAAATACTTTGGACAATTGGAAAACAATTCAGACTACAAAACACTTGTTTCCAATTTGGATGATTATGAAATGTTTGAATATAAAAAACAAGAGTACAAGGGTTTATATCAAAAGCTCCAGTTTTTTGAAAATGTATTATACTACAGAAGTTGTTTCAATCGTGATACTATTCAGGTTGAAATGCTAATGGAACAAATCAAAAAAGATTTATTGATTGTTCAAAAAGGCTTGATGGAATTGAGTTATCAAATACAAGTCATGAGCTATTGGGAACCAGAATTCAAAGAGGAAAATGAAATGCAGCCAATCATTCAAGAACCCTTTGAATGCAATCCAAATGTATTTGAAAATGTATATGAATTCAAAAGTGATTTGAAACCTGAAATCAGTCAAATCAGTATTGTTGACACGGAAAGCATGGCGACAACAGTGGTTGAAAATTCTGATGTTGCAAGTGTTGTTAGCACCGTGCATCAGATACAGAAAAGAGAAGCAGAAACCGCCATGACACCAAGAAAAAAAGTGAAAAAGGTGGTAGAGTCATCAGACGACTCTGAAGCGTCTTCAGATGATTCAGAAGAGTAGTAAAAGCATTGAATTTTATTTAGCTGTATACAATTCTACCGTTTTCAAAATCTTTCTTGACTTGATTCCTCATCAAATAACCACCACAAACCAGAATAACAATCATCACAACAACAAATGCCCAAAACAGCCAAATCCTATTTACTTTTGGAACTTTTGTCGAGGTTGTAGAAGAAACAGAATCTATTCTCATTATTTGAACAATTTAAAAAATATATTTTTTTTTCAACACAACCATCAATGCTACAACGTCAATGCTTGCTATCTCACAGAGTAAATATCCTTGTTGGTTAATCCAGTTTGTGTTTCATTTTCCAAGACGTTTTGAATCTCTGTAATTTTCAAAGTAAATGAAAATTCCAAATTATTAAAATTGTAATAATCGCCTGAATCATACACGACTTTAAACTCTAAACTGCTCAACTTGTCTTTTAAATTTTGAAAGATGAATGGTTCAGTAACAAAACTGTTGAAGCAAATGGCACCTGGTTGTTGGTCCAAAATAATTTCTGCAAAACCGTCTAGTATTTCCTTTTTATACACTGTTGGTAATCCAGTACATGTCAAATAGACCCGGTCATCCCCAGACAGTCTAATGCCTTTTTGAAGACTACTATTTAATGACCAATCATTTGTATTTGACTGGCTATATCGCCAACCATGCAAATCACTGTTTACAAACACAGAGGACCCACCAAAAGACACATTGTTTTCTGTTTCAAAAAAGTACTTGTCCAATTCAATATAATACGTATTTGCATCAATGATAGTTTCAACATCAAAACAAGTGTTGTTTAAAGTGCTCAAAGGCACACCAAATATACTTGAAGAGGAACTGGTAATTCTGTAATAAAAGACTTCATTTTGCTTTGTATTAAAAAATGCTGTACCAGTACCTGTGTTGGGGACTATATTGCTTGGAAATTTCTTTGGGTTGGTTACAGTCAACGTGCTTGATGTAGAAGCGTAATCGGTATAGCTGCTATCAATCGCATATGCATTATTTGTTGTATTAAATTGAGACAGACTAATTGGTTGTGATGTAAAATAAGCTGTACAGGCGCCTGAACCCACTAGGGTATTGTCTGGTACTGTGATAACAAAGCTATTGTTGCTATCAATATGTGCCAGATACATGGTGGCAGCTAATTGAGAGGCACCATGCCCTGAACCAGTGTTTATAAAATAGACACGCTCAAAACTGCCAATAGTAAAGCTGTGTGTTCCAGAAACCAATGTAATTTCAACAGATGTGGTGTCGTTTGTAGACGGTGTAGAAAGACAGGAATAAGAGGGAATAGTGTCAAATACCGAATTAGTCACGGTATATACTGAACGATTAATAGCCACATTAACAAAACGAAAGCCATGATTGGGATGGGTTACTTTTAAAAAGGAAGTGTATACGGTAGATGCTGACAAATCAGCGGCTGCAAATGTAAAATTATAAAAGACATCTATATAATTGGAACCAATGCCTTCAAGAAAAAACATGTTTGAATTTTGAATACCTTTGAATGTAATATCTGGAGACATGTCTACCTTTGAAAATTTGACTAGCGTTCCCAATTTGATGACACCAGAAGAAGCCGATACAATATTGGCTTTTAATGCCAAAAGTGTTGTCAAACTTGTTGGAAGCACGTTGAGAAACATTTCTAAATGGTCCGCCACTTCTTCTTTTCCAAGAGAATTGATATACACAACATTTTCAAGATAAAAATAAATGGATTTTTCATTTTCAATGGGAAAACTAGCATTTGGAATAAAAGTAATGACATTATTTGTTATATTTGTAACAGGCATTGTAATACTTTTTAATGGAATACTTGTATCAATAGAATTAGTCAGATAAAAACGTGTCCAGTTGACATTGGCTGGTGACACAATGGCTGAAGAAAGCTGCAACGAGACAGTACTAAATGGGTCTGATTGTGACAAAAGTGTCCCAGAGTTTTCAATGTTGAAGCCAAGGTTATCAGCAATGCTTTTGGAAAAGACGCCATCTAAATATCTATTGTTTGTGCCAAAGATGAATTGAAAAGAATAAACAACACCAGTAAATATATTGTTGCCACCACCAGCACTTGTTGCAGACGGAAACTGGTTGACAGTAATGGTGAAGCTATTAATGTCAATGATATTTGTTATAGTAAATTCATTGTTCAACAAGGTACTAGACAAGCCATTAAACGATTGTGCATTGACAATTAAAACGGTGTCGCCAGTTAAAAACGTATGACCTGGCTGGGTGACAACAATCTCATAGCTACCGAGTTGTGTGGCCAAGGGATTAGAATCCAGTTTTGTCAGATTATAACTTTTAAACGTAATCAAGTTTGTATCATTGGATTGGCCCACGTTAAAATAATGATATTGTCCATCTGTTCTTAGTACCTGATTCATTTGTGATTGAATTTGTGAAATCAAGCCATTGACTGTATAATTTCCTGGGAGAATATCCACATGATATACCGGTGCTGGCATATTCACACAACCAACAAAGGAATCACCAACGTCTTCAAAGTAGACAAAAAATGTACACACATTGTCTATATTCTGAGTCATGAGATACGCACTACGTTTTCCATTTAAACTGGTTTCAGTATTATAAATGTAGACATCCAATTTAGGGATGCTGCAATAATATTGTTCAATATCAAAGTAGTAACCAGCTTGTCCATTTAAACTTCCAACAACAAAAGAAATGGTTGGCAATCCAGAAATGCCATTGTAAAAACAACTAAATACATCACTGTAATTCCGCCAAAAGATTCTATTATTTTGCAGACTCCCATCATCTGACCCTTTGATGACATTGGCTGCATTTGGAAATGAGCAAGCGACTAGTTCAACCTTTTCAATATTGTGAAAAGTTTTGGGTAAATCAAATATAAAATGGTTTGGAGATTTAAATTGTGTAAAATCTCTATCCTTTGATGATACTGGCACCACCGACGTTGTTTTTTTAATGAAAAAGTTTGTTGGTTTGGTTGCAACATCTGTTTGACCCGAGACGGCTCCAAATGGAATAAAATGGTCATAATACGTTGAATCTGGGTCTTGTACCGCCTCTTGAAATTGCTGTTGTCGATACATGTCATGAAAATGTTGGTTCCAGGTGGGATTATTTTGTTGAACAAATGCATTGCTATATAAAAAATTGTTTTGACATTCTTGATTGGGATTGTGAGCTTGATGACAGTTTGGACAGGTCATTGAATAGAAACCTAATTTACTTTTTAACTTTAAAAATAATTAATTTTCTCAACTTTATTTCCGGTTTTAATATCGATATTCATTAAACCGGGAATAAATTCATTACGATTAAGAGAACGAGTGTCAATACGATGATGAAATTCTTTTACAAATTCCATGCTCCAATCACGTCTATATCTCGAAACATACTCCCAATCGAGAAACTCTTGAAATTCTCTTGTAAATTCTTTTGTTTGCTGATGATACCTTGAAATACCTTTCCAATCTATACGATGTTGAAACTGTCTTATAAAGTCATAAGAAAGCTTTTGATGTACTGAAATATGTTTCCACCAAACGGAATCTTGAAATTCTTTTATAAACTCTTGGGATAGCTCTTGATGAATTGAAATATAACACCAATCAACTTGATGCTGAAACTCTCTAATAAAATTTTCAGATAGTCTTTGACATCTTGAAACATATTGCCAGTCAACACAGTCTGAAAACGTTTTGATAAAATCCTCACATAATGTAGTTTTTTTCTTGGACAAAAAGAAATTCAAATGACAACAATTTTTTATAGTGTATTTGTATTTTTTCCAGTGTTTTAAAAACAATTTGCGATAATGAAGTCTTATGAATAGGGTACCCTGATACATATCAAACCAAAATTTAATTATTTAAGTTTATTAAATTAAACTGTTCTATACTGACTAAATCATCATCTTGACAAATACAATTCAAAATACGTTGAATATACCAATTAAATAAAATTAATTTATTTTGTTATTTAAAATTATTAACAAAAATTTATTAATGTTACTGTCATAAACACTATAAAAATTCCTAACTCAACTGCACCTGACTTTAATGGTGCAACAGTTGATTGCGCTTTCTTTGCACAGTTTTCAATCAATAATACCTCTGTCGAATTATTGTCCTCTTTTGAATCTTGTAATTTTATTAAATTATTCAAATTCTCTTATAAATTCTTTTGAAACTTGTTGGTGTTTTGGAATGTATTTCCAATCAACAACATATTTAAACTCTCTAATAAACTCTTCTGAAAGTTGCTGATGTTTTGAAATATCGTTCCAATAAACACGACAATTCTTTTTCATTCGTAAATCTTTTATTTGATGAAACACAGGTTTTAAACTTAAAAAATAAAGAAATTGCCAATACAATACAATGAAAATCATCGTTCGTCGACGAAATTCTACAACAAATTTCAAAATAACAATTTATGATGAAAATCCAGATATTGGTGATTTAAAATCAGAAATTGCAAACAAAGAAGAAGTACGCCAGACAGTCGTGTCGGTTTTTAAAGAGAAAAACGGTGGTGAAGCATTGGATTCTTCAATTAGTCTTTCTTCAGATGAATATTATTATGATATTGATTCAAAGAGTACATCACATTATTATTCAGAATATTATAGAAATTAATCAATTTATTTCCATGTTGGGTTGGCTTTATTTGTAATATAATACATGTTCACTTGGTCTTGATGTTGTTTAATAAAGTCTTTAGATAATATTTGCCATTTTGAAATACAGTTCCAATCAACGAAATCACGATGTTCAGTAATGAATTCTTCTGATAGTGTATGTTGTGAAAGCAATTTCCAATCTATAAAATGACAAAACTCTCTAAGAAAGTCTTCTTTTGGTTTCTTCCAGTAAAACACGGTACAAGAAATACAATTAAACCATCTAGGTTTGCTTAGACATTTGAAGAAATAAACATATCTTTTCCAGTAATTTATAAAGGTATGGTCAAATCTTTTTGAATTTAAAATGGTGTTGTAATGTAATCTTAGAAAGAGTTGATACATTTCAACTTCAAGTTTATTATTTATTTGGATTATTAGTCAATGTCAAAATCTATTAAAAGAAGGTACCGTTTTGGCAAGGCTATTCTAAACATTTAAAGTAATTTTAACCAATGAAACAGTTTTATAGACGTAATATTTGCAAAGCCAAAGTGTCTTTGGACTGCCTAGAATATTATACATTAAATTGGCAGGTAACTGACGTCAATAACCAATGCGTTGTGCAATCGTTTGGAACCACTCAAGACGCTAGCAGTGTCTACACTGAATTTACAGGATTCTATCCCTACTTTTATATTAAACTAAACAATGTCAAAGGCACTGGCATCTCCATCAAGAGCATTCTCTCCAAATTTCCAGAGCATATTTTAAAACAATCCGACTTTATATCAGAAAAGTGCAGCATCGACTTTAAAAAAGACTTTTACGGTTATCACCCAGAAAACAGTCCTTTTTGTAAACTATCTTTTAAATCACTAAAGGCGCTTGAAGCAGCCAAACGGTTTCTATCATTTAAAAAGTATTTTTCTGGGTACAGTATTAGTTTGTATGAATCAAATTCGACGCCGATTCTCAGATTTATCCATCAATACAATATCGTTTCGTGTGGCAAAATTACTTTAAAAAACACGGTGGATATTTCAAATCGCGTCAATACTTCTTGTAATATAAACATTAGTTGTCATGTGTCTAATATCGTTTCTTCTGAACAAACTTTGAAAAGTATTCCATATATTGTGGCTTCCTTTGACATTGAATCCTTTTCAGACTCTAATAATTTTCCAAATGCCGATTTTGAAAAGGATTGTATTACACACATTTCCACCACTTTTAAAATCAATGGCAGTGATGACATTTTGTGTCAATCCACCATCAGTTTAAACAGTCTTAATTTTGATGAACATTCTCATACATGCGTTTCAAGTGAAAAAGAATTGTTGGTTGCCTTTCAAAAATTAATCATCAACATGGACCCCGATATTGTCTATTCTTATAATGGCGATTTGTTTGATTGGCAATACGTCTTTAAACGATGCAAGCGATGGAATGTGCCTTTACAAATAGGAAAGATTAGAGATGAAAAATGTACCATGACTGCTGTAAAGTTTGTCAGTTGTGCCTTTGGCGAAAATGTTTATCAACGAGTGACTTGCCGTGGTAGATTTTTATTCGACATTTTGATTTACATTACGCGTGAATACAAGGAAACCTGTTATAAACTAGATTATATTGCTCAAAAGTATGTCGACCATGCCAAACACCCTGTGACTGTGCAACAAATGTTTGATTCCTATCGACATGGTGACTTGGCATTAAGCAAGACGGTAGCAGAATATTGCCAACAAGATGCTGTCTTGCCATTAAAACTAGTTGATAAATTGCATATGCTTCAAGTTTTGATTGGTATGGCCAATGTTTGTTTTGTCCCAATAGAGTACCTCATTTTCAAAGGGCAACAAATCAAGGCTTATTCACAAATTCTACGTGCCACGACACTGAAAAACTTTTGCATTCCGTCCAAAATTGAGACGCCAAAGATTAATTATGTAGGTGCAACAGTATTGGAACCATTGACGGGTGTTTATCTAACGCCAGTCACAGTGGTTGATTTCAAAAGTTTGTATCCTAGTATTATTAGAGCGCATAATCTGTGTTATAGTACCTTTGTAATTAATGGAAACGAAACAAGCGTTTCAGAATTCAAATGGGCCGATGATACTGGCAATCATTGTTATCAATTTGTTGACAAAAAAAAGGCACCTGGCATTATTCCAGAATTGCTAAAGGTATTGGGCGACTCCAGAGAAGCTTCTAAAAAACAACGTAGTCGATTTAAAAAGACTGACTTTGAATATGTCGTTTATGACAAGCTTCAAAATGCCTATAAACTATCCATGAATAGCATCTATGGGTTTTTGGCTGCACAAACGTTGACATGTGCACCTATCGCTGCTACAGTCACTAGAGTTGGTAGAACCATGCTGGAAAAAACTGCCAATTATATTACAAAACAACATGGTGATGTTTGTCAAGTTGTCTATGGAGATACAGATTCTGTCTTTTACAACAACAAAAAGGGTGGATTAGCTGAAGCCATGACATTGGGACCTGTTATTGCAGATGCTGTCACCAAACTGTTTGAACATCCAATTGAATTGGAATTTGAAAAGGTGTATAATCCATTGATTCTATTTGGAAAGAAAAGATATTGTGGTGCCTTGTATTCCAAATTGTCTGATACATTTGATTACATTGACCAAAAAGGCGTACAAACACAACGAAGAGATAATTGCTATTTGTTGAGACGTATTTATTCCGAGTTATTGGATGTGATTATTGCAAAAGAAACTGAAAAGTGCTTGCCGATATTGAAAAATGCAATTGACTCCTTGCGTCGAGGTGAATTGCTGTCTGATTTGATTATCTCAAAGACATTAAAGAGTACTTATAAAAACAATAATCTACCTCATGTGGTTGTAGCCAATAAAAGAAGAGAAAGAGGCGAGATTATTCCACCCAATGAACGGATTGAATATGTTTTCAAAGTAACGGATGGGCCAAAGAATGAACCACAATATAAAAAAGCTGAAGACCCGAAATTTGTGATTGAAAACAATATTCCGATTGATTATGACTATTATATAAAGTCTCAGCTAGAAAAACCATTGACTGCCTTGCTAGAATTGTTGTTTGATAAACAAGAGATTTTAGATTGTTTTGGATACAATTTGGGTTAAAATGCTTCCACACCGTCAATGTAAAAAGTAAATTTGATTTCCCCAAATGAAACATATGTTTGAAAGCGATTCTTCAGATGATTCTTCTAGTTCAAATGTCCCACGTCGATTTTTGGATTGGAATAAAAAGAAACTCAAATCAGTGTCTAAAGAGTCTTTTCTCGGTGCTAGAAATGTAAAGATTTCAAAATTGGAAAAGAAGAATATAACAAAATTAAAACAAGTTGCTACTGTCAAAAAGAATATGAATAGCGATAAAGGTAAAAAGAAACTCAAATCAGTGTCTAAAGAGTCTTTTCTCGGTGCTAGAAATGTAAAGATTTCAAAATTGGAAAAGAAGAATATAACAAAATTAAAACAAGTTGCTACTGTCAAAAAGAATATGAAT
>Ga0209067_10001566_pt1 | contig 13980 bp, 10 predicted proteins | sample ColStrG_CSR_2013_FD_187199 | JGI IMG/M metagenome (GOLD analysis project Ga0209067, IMG submission 187199) | Freshwater sediment microbial communities in response to fracking from Pennsylvania, USA - Cold Stream Run_MetaG_CSR_2013 (SPAdes)... | ecosystem: Environmental > Aquatic > Freshwater >... | reverse complement strand
TCGGGAACTGGCTGCTGAATAGATGCGAATGCGTTCTCAATCGCAGCCAGTATTGCCTGCCATGCGCCGGACGCGCCGTTGATTAAACCGGATGCGCCGGCCACGCCTCGCGCCAATTCAATACCAGTGGCGATTTCGATCACAACACGTGTGCCGGTACCGCCGCCGTCAACGCCTATTAAAAAGTCAATTTTTTGTGTCATTCTGATTCGATTTACATTCTTGATTCGGGTCGGTGCATGGCAACTGATCATCACGTTTCAATGCCGGAATTTACGCACTTTATGCTGTTGGTCTAACCCTGTCAATAGGTATTTAAGTGGTATTTTAAGAGTGTTTTTTTTCGATCGGTTTCAGTCGTTTTTTTATGGCCTGATGTTAAACTCTGGCGGTAGCCCGGCGGACCCGTTGATGCGAACGCTGTCGGCACATTCGATACCATTTTTTGCAGAACAATAAACTGGCGGTTGCCATTGAAAATACAATGAAAATCAAAAATATTGCGATTATCGGCGGCGGGACGGCCGGCTGGCTTGCGGCCAATCACCTGGCGGTGGAACTCAGGGCGGAGACGGATATCACCATTACCGTCATTGAATCACCAGAGATCGGGATTATCGGTGTCGGCGAGGGCACTGTGCCACATATCAAAAAATCGTTGATGAAGTTCGGCATTTCCGAGGCTGAGCTGCTCGCTACCTGCGACGCCACGTTTAAAATGGGGATCAAATTTAACAACTGGATGGCACCCTCAGACGCCGGTGCCATTAACAGTTATTACCATCCCTTTTCTTCGCCGTTCCCGGGTGGAATCGATGTCAATGCGTTGTACCTGAAAAACGCCAGCAGCATGCAGTTTGCCGAGGTGTCCGAAGTACCGGTGCTGGCGGACGCCATGAAATCACCCAAAAAAGTCAGTTCGGCAGCCTATGAGGGGGCTGTCAACTATGCTTATCACTTCAATGCGGTCAAATTTGGACAGCTGCTGGCCAAAAATGCCAGGGAAAAGCTGCACGTCAAACACTTGTCGGCAACCATTAGCGATGCCAGACTGAATGAACTTGGCGAGGTCGCCAGTCTGATTACCCGCGAGGGTGAGCAACTGCATTTTGATTTTTATGTGGACTGTTCGGGATTTCACTCTCTGATTCTGGGTAAAATATTGCAGGTCCCCTTTATTGATAAGTCGGATCAGCTGTTGACGGATACGGCCATTGCGCTGCAACTGCCCACCGCGACTGACAGTGTCATTGCACCTTATACTTTGGCGACCGCCCATTCTGCCGGCTGGATCTGGGATATTCCACTGACCACGCGGCGCGGAGTCGGGTTTGTGTACGCGAGTTCCTGCATGAGTGAGGATGCAGCGATACAGAGCATGGGCACGTATCTCGGGGTGGAACCGGAACAATTTTCACCGCGCAAAATCAAAATGCGCATGGGTTACCGGGAAAAATTCTGGTGCAAAAATGTCGTCGCACTCGGCTTGGCCCAGGGGTTTGTCGAACCGTTGGAAGCGACCTCTATCTTTGTGACTGATTTTACTGCGGAACTTTTTGCGCGTAATTTTTCTGTTGAAAAAGGAACTATGTCGGTTGCTGCCAACTATTGCAACAAGGTGGCAACGTACGCATGGGAACGCGTCATCGATTTTGTGCAGATGCATTATTGCGTTTCAGATCGTCGCGACTCCGAATTCTGGCGCCAGAATACGGTAGCCCCAAAATTGTCCGAGGTATTGGCGGAACGGCTGGCCATCTGGCGCGCCAATGCACCGAAAAAATCGGATTTTTTCAGTCGCTTTGATTTGTTCGATGTGGATAATTTTCTGTTTGTGCTGTACGGCATGCACTACCAGACTGCGGCCAAAGGAATGACTGTATTCGAGGAGCAGTATTTCACGCGTGAAATTGCGAATGTTAAAACCAAAGGCAGCCAGTTGTCCCATGAACTTATGGGGCACAGGGAGTGGCTCAATAAATTTAACATCGCCTATCAACAGTCCCGGGAATAATATGGAATCCGATTTTTCAATTCGCATGCCACCGGATATCCGCTCGATTAAAATTGGCGAGCATCAGGCACTGATCATTGATAATTTTCTGGTTGATCCGCATGCCATGCTGCAAGCAGCCACGAAAGTACCATACGAACCGTATCCCAATTTTGAAAGCAGAAAGGGCTATCCCGGCATTCGGGCAAAGGCGCCGGGCGACTATTCGCTGAATCTGACGGCTCTGCTGGAACCGCTGATCAAAGCCAATTTTGATGTGCCGCAACAGCTCCCGTTGCGCAAAAGCATGTGCGCGTTTTCGCTGACCACCATGCCCCCGGAAGAGCTCGGTCCTTTGCAGCGCACGCCGCACTTTGACGCCAGCACACCGTACCATATCGCGGTACTTTTATATCTCTGCGACGAACACCATGGAGGGACCGGATTTTATCGTCACAACGCGACGGGATTGCAGCAAATTACGGCGGCAACCCGTGAACATTATCTCGATGCATATTACAAAGAGATCAATGCAGAGGTGCCGGCACAAAGGTATTTTGATGATTCCACCAATCACTTCACATTCCTTGGCATGATACCGGCCAAATTCAACCGGCTGGTTGTGTACAAAGGCAGTCTGCTGCACTCGGCATGTGTGAATCCGGCGCTGGGTCTGGAGAGCGATCCGCTCAAGGGAAGGCTGACAGTGAATACTTTTTATGATTTTTAATGGTGTGGAATTGCTTCGCCGGTGCGAACGGAAACGCATTCAGTTGAACTTGCCGGAAATGCAAAAACAATAGTTAGATCGACACTGAATTCAATCGAAATTTCATATTTTTGAGCTGATACCAACAAAATCGAGCCGATAGGTGATCCGATACATGTGGAATCGGCTCAGTTGGGCCAGAATCAGCTCACCTTGCCGAGCCGATTTACGCGACCCAATACTCCCTTGAGCATCAATTTATTGTTAAAAATCTTCGAAGACCTTGCCACAGGCGGGGAGGCACCGATCGACTCTCTGCCACATCTGGGCCCAATGTCACAGCACGCATCAAAATCATTAACTTCGATTCGCACCGATAAAAAATCCCCCCAAAGACCCGATACTTTGAGGGGATATCAGCAAGAGACTCAATGCTGTAATTGAACGCCCGTACTTCAACTGCCGGGCTTTTTGATTTACTACTGTTTTATCAGAACTTGGCCTTGAGGCTCAGAGTGTAAGTTGCTTCACCCATGAACGACCAGGCCGGGTAACCAACCTGCAGCGGTACTTTGACTGTGGTGTTGGTACCGGCTACGCCGTACTGAATATCGTCTGCTTTGTTGAGGTTGGTTGCTTCAAACACCAGCACGATCTTCGGTGTGATGTTCCAGCCTGCACTCATATCGAGTTGACCGTAAGCAGCATGCATGCGATTACCATACCAACCGGTTTCGCGCAGCATGTACTCAGAACGCCAGTTGTAAGCACCGCGAACAAAGTATTCCGGGGTTTCATAGTAACCAACCAGATTCACTGTATCTTTGGAAGATTGTGTAAACAAATTGAGTTGATCCTGGTAGCTAGCTGCCGGGGCATGCGCGTTGGTCAGAGTGTAGTTTGCAGAGACACCGAAACCATTGTCAAACGAGTGGTTGATCTGTGCTTCCAGACCGTCAATCGTACCGCCACCTGCGTTGATATATTGGTTAACCGTCCAGTTATCAATCGGTCCCGTTGTTACCAGCGGTGCCGTAACCCCGATCTGTTGATTCACCAGTGTATTGGTGGTGATGAAATTGTTGATTTCTTTGTGGAAGTAAGTCAAAGCAAGCAGATTGCCCTTGCCATAATAATATTCCGCACCCAGATCAAACTGCGTTGACATCGTTGGTTTCAGACCGACACTGCCGTAAGTGATGGTCTGATCGTTTACCTTGTCGTCGTATCCTGCTTCGTTCGAGAGGAACATGTTGTCAAAGTTAGGACGGGTCATCGCTTCAGCCGCGGCCAGACGGAACAGCAGATTTTTGCTGGCGTCGTAGACCACATTCAGGCTCGGCAATACATAGTGATAGCTGGCCGTTTTGCTGATGATGTTGGTGTTCCAACCATCGTTGGCTCCGCCTAACGCATCAGGGATATTGGTGCCGTCGAACGCGTAGGCCTTACCGGTTACGCTGGTGCCAACATAGCGCAAGCCCATATTTCCGTGCAGTTTGTCCTGTTCGAAATCGAGCATGCCATACAGGGCGGTGTTATCTTCCTGCAGCAAACCGTAGCCGCTGCGTTCCGGAACCCATCCAACGATGTTGGCGTTGGTATTGGCCATCATCGCATTAATGTTAGGTTTCGGAGCCGACCAGCCATTGAAACCCATGGCGATGGTGCCGCTGTACAGGCTCGATGTCGGCGCATTTACAGCATTGGCGGCAAATACAGATTGATCTGTCGATTTTTCGAAAGTGTGTTCCGAATATCGGATACCAGACTTGAATGCAGTGAAGCCATTCGAGTTCAGATTCAAAGTCAGATCAGCCTGACCATAATTCTCTTTATCCTCGTTCGGGCCACGGGAAGTTGCCCATGAACCTGCAGGGCCTGTAGAGCCAGGGAAATTCGCTACGGTGTACGACTGGTTTGTGGTCGGATTCAACGAGATTTTTTTGCCGGTCGCATCGATCGTACCAGTCCAGACCGGTAAAGATTGGCCGGTTGACCAGCTGCCGTATTGATAGTTGGTTGTTTCGGAAGTTCCACCGTCAGATTTTGTGGTACCGACGGCACTGTCAAGTTTGAATCCGTCACCTTTGTAGTGGCCGTTCAATGTCAGACTGTCGGAGGTCATCTGTGCTTTTCTGACCCAGGCCTGAACAAATTCAGGAGTGGTATTTGCCAAAGTGGTTACACTGTATGTGCAAACACCAGCGGCATTGGTTTGTGTGCAACTGTTACCGCCACCGCCGTTTTGGAAAATGTACTGACTGGTATTTGAATTGTCACCGGTCAGTTTCAGGTTCAGGTAGTTCAAATCAAGGTCGAGGCCTTTCATTGGACGGGCCTGCAGATCGAGATTGAGCGCGGTACGTTGACGTTCCTGTACAAATGTTGTTGGTTCCACGTCCGCGGACCAGCGAGTGTCGGCTTCTGTGCCGCGACGGATGTATTCACCCTTGTCAACACCGCCTCCGATCAATACGCCAAAGGTATTGGCTTCATTTTTCCAGTTGTACAGTCCTGACAGTGTTTTTTCAGGCTCGGTACTGACGGTTCCTTTTCCAATCGATGTGCTGACAAATCCGGTATTGGCAGGCATATCCAGTGGTTTGCGGGTTTTGATGATGACTGTACCGCCGATACCACCTTCGGTCAGATCCGCCTGGGATGATTTATAAACATCCATACCGCCGATCAATTCTGGTGGCAGTAATGAATAGTTGAAAGAACGGTCAACCGATTGCTGATCGTACCATCCGGTTGAAGCAATAGTCTGCCCATTCAGGGTTGTGTAGGTCATCTGCGGATCGGAGCCGCGCACGGAGACCGATGCGCCCTGACCAAAGGCGCGTCCTACTGACACGCCTGGAATACGACCCAATGCTTCACCGACGTCGGCGTCGGGGAATTTACCGAGGTCTTCGGCGGAAACCGAGTCCACTACTGCATCAGAATTGCGTTTAACGTTGATTGCGCTTTGCAATGAGGCACGAATACCGGTCACTACCACTTCCTGCGATTGCTCCGGATTTGCTGCTTCTGCTGGTGCCGCAGCTTGCTGCGCCTGAGCAGCCACGCTGAACATCAGCAAAGCAACTGCCGATGCGATTGGTGTTAGATTCTTTTTCATTTCATCCCCGTCCATGAAGGTCTTTTTTGTCAGACCTGATTTTTAATATCCGACTGCTGCGCTGATTTCACCACAATAAAATCATTGATCCGCAGAGCCACTCGTTACCACACAACCCCTAAAACCTGTATTGAAACTTTCGAAAATCATCAGAACATTCTTGTTTTATTCATGCCATTTCATGCTCGAATGATTTATGGCAACTGTAGATATCGTGAAAGTGGATGTCAATAGGTATCTATATGGTATTACATGTTCTTTTAATGGTATCTAGTCAGGAAGATTAAAAAATAATGTAACTCATTGTTTTGATTGATTTAATGTGAGATTTATCTGCTGTATTTTTACAACTGGTCTTATTGCTGTTTTCATACTGTTTTTATCACATGCCACTTAATTACAACACAGTGACATTGCTGGAATATTTTTTGACCTGAATTTCGGTTGTTTGAAGTTTGCATTTCGGTGAAAAGTGGTTCGTCAGAAAGCAAAGACGGCAACCTCTATTCGGTCAGATTGTGCAAAGTGCAGGATGCTGGGAGGGATGCCGGCAGGGTCGGATTTGCATAGTTTCCCCTAGGAAAATTGGCATTTGAGCTGGTTTTTGTGAAACGATTAGTTCTGGTATGGGAGATACGGCAATGGCCGCCATTTTGCAATTTCGAGCCTGGGCGGAACAACAACTGCAACAGCCTGAGTCGACTGGCAATTGCGCTGAGTTACTGCTGATGGCTGCGGGAAATTTGGTGCTGTGGTTGGAAAAAAATAAAAGTGTAGCGTAAATTAATAGCACCACTTAAATACCTGTTGACATCCACTTATAGAGAAAATACACTTCCCTTTCCATTCCGGGTGGAAAAAATTCCAGCCAGAATGCTTGCAAGGTTTGCTATTTAATGAATAAATAATATTTAAAATCAGCATGTTATATGTTTAATGGGCGCTGGTAATACGAGTTAAAACCAATCCAATACCACACGTGCCAATTTGAATTTTGCCCATTGCCGCCTTTTTCAGGGTGCCGCAGCGCAGAATTCGACTTTGTGGCGAAGCTGTTTCGATGAGTGAAACGATGAGTGAAACGATGAGTGAAAAAGCGTTCTCTGCAAACCGGTTGGCACCATCAGACCAGAGCACTGCGCAATTGAGCGGTAACATCTTGACGCCCCAAGGGTGGCGCCTGGGAGTGATCCGCTTTGGCCAGCAGATCCAGTCCATCAGCGGCACCGAGGTCGATCCGGCCCTGAATCAGGACTTCTATATATTGCCGGGTTTCGTTGATCTGCATGTGCACGGTGCCGGCGGCAAAGACACCATGGAGGCGGGCGACGCAACCAAAGTGATCGCACAGATGCACGCCCGTCATGGTACGACCAGTCTGCTTGCAACGACCATGACTGCGCCGATCGCCGATATCGAACTGGCACTCGCAGGTATACAACATGCGATCGACCAGCACGAACCGGGTATGGCGCGCGTGTTGGGCGTACATCTGGAAGGACCCTACATCAATCCGCACAAACTGGGTGCGCAACCGGATTATGCGCAGGAGGCCACACTGGCCGACGTGCAGCGTCTCGATGCGATTGCGCCGATCAGGCTGATTACCGTTGCGCCCGAAATCGGTGACAACCTGACCCTGATCCGCGAGCTGACCCGACTGGGCATGAAAGTGCAGCTTGGTCATACGCTGGGCACCTACGACGAAGCGGTGGCCGCGCTGGAAAACGGTGCCTGCGGTTTTACCCATTTATACAACGCGATGTCGCGACTCGATCATCGCGCACCGGGCATGGTCGGTGCGGCACTGGCGCACGCGAATTATTCCGAAATCATTCCTGATCTGCTGCATGTGCATCCCGGCGCCATCCGCGCCGCGTTACGTGCCATTCCCCACCTGTACTGTGTAACCGATTCCACAGCCGCCTCCGGTATGCCGGACGGTGAATACATGCTGGGACGTCAGGTGGTGCATAAATGTCTGGGCGGAGTGCGACTGGCCGACGGTACGCTGGCCGGCAGCACCCTGACGATGGATCAGGCGCTGCGCAATCTGGTCAGCATCGGTCTGGAGCTGGCTGATGCGTCGCGCCGTGTTTCCACCTTTGCTGCCGACTATCTGGGCCTGACCGAACGCGGTCGTTTGCAGCCCGACTGTTTTGCTGACCTGGTTGTTCTGGACCGGGATTTGAATTTAATCGCTGTATATGTTGAGGGAGTAAAAATTGACATCGTTAATGTTTAAGGAAGCCTGTTCATCTTCTGAAGTAGTTGCAGCCCAACTCAAGGCCGAAGGTGCCCGTTACGCCGAGTTGGGTGCCGTCTTGCGTGCCAAAGCACCACAAACTGTGCTGACTGTTGCGCGTGGCAGTTCGGATCATGCCGCTGCTTATGCTGCCTATCTGATCATGTCGCGTCTGGGACGGATTGTCGCGTCACTGCCGATGTCGCTGGTAACACTAATGAATGCCCAACTGCACGCCGAAAACACGCTGGCGATTGCCATTTCCCAATCCGGTCAGAGCCCGGATGTGATTGAGCCGATCCGTTATTTCCGCAAAGGTGGTGCAACTACTGTCGCGCTGGTCAATGATGCCGCGTCCCCTTTGGCCGAGAGTGCCGAATGGTGTTTGCCGTTGCATGCCGGTGCCGAGTTGAGTGTGGCTGCCACCAAAAGTTATATTGCCTCGCTGACTGCCGGCGCGCAGTTGGCCGGTCATTGGGAAAACGATGCCAACTTTCTGGCTGCACTGGCTGATCTGCCCGCTGCCTTGCAGACCGCAACCGATCTGGACTGGTCCGAAGCGATTGATGTTTTGACGCCAGCCAACAATATCATGGTCGTTGGTCGTGGTATCGGTTATCCGGTGGCACTGGAAGCGGCGTTGAAGCTGAAAGAAACTTCGGTGATTCAGGCCGAAGCATTCAGTGGCGCAGAAATCAAACACGGCCCGATGGCGTTGATTGATAATGGTTACCCGTTGATGATCTTTGCAACGCGTGGTCCAAGTCAGGCCGGCTTGATTCATCTTGCCGAAGAAATGCGCGGACGCGGTGCGCGCGTATTGCTGGCAGCACCGGCCGATGTGGTTGAACGCAATCTGACGATTCCGGTGGCTGGTACGCCCGATCTGGATCCGATTGTGGCAATTCAGGCGTTTTATATGATGGCAGCAAAATTGTCGCTGGCACGTGGTCTTAATCCGGACAAGCCGAGGCATTTGAGTAAGGTTACAAAGACCAATTGAACATTGAATTGCACAGGCGCCCCCGTCTAGACGCCCCGGCTAGGCGCCCCCAGCTAGGCGCCCCCAGCTAGGCGCCCCCGTCATTCCCGCCTGCGCGGGAATGACGATAAGTTTTACTGATGCAAGAAGGTGAAACGCATTATTTTTTAACCACGGCATAGATGCGACATTTATTGAAACTACTGGTGCTGGGAATGTGTCTGACTCTGCCAATGATGGCAGACGCAGCGCACAAGATCGAATTCTGGACATTGTCCATGAAACCCAAATTCACCCCGTACTTTCAAAATGTGGTGCAAAAGTTTCAGGCACTGCATCCGGAAATTCAGGTTGAATGGGTCGATTTCCCCTGGGATATTCTGCAGCTGAAACTGATCACCGCCATCGCTGCCGGTACGCCACCGGCGCTGGTTAACCTGAACGTGCCATGGGCCGAAGAATATGCGCGCGACGGTCTGATCGTTCCGGTAGATAACCTGATGCCAAATCGGGCCGTGTACACCAAAGTCGCTCTGGATGATCTGACTTTCAATAACCACCTTTACGGTTTTCCGCACTACAGTAACGTCAACGTTATTGCCTACAACACCACCATTTTCAAAGAAGCCGGCCTGACCGGTGCGCCACGCAGCATGGACGAAGAGCTGGCCTTTGCACGTCAGATTTATGCCAGGACCGGCAAGGCCGGGTATGCGCCGACCCTCGGTAAAATCGACAGTTTTTTTATGCAGCAGGGACTGCCCATCGTGAAAGATGGGCGCGCCGTGTTCAATTCGCCTGCCCATGTGGCGCTGGTCAAAAAGCTGGAAGAGACCTATCGTGCCGGCGGGTTTCTGAAAGACCGGCTGTTTTCTGAAGACGGGTTTCCGGCAGTGGTGGATGCGTATAAAGGTGGACGTCTGGGCATGATGGTCTCAGCGCCAACGGCATTGCGCCGCATCGAGATCGATGCCAAAGATATTTATGCGGTAACCAGAGTCGCCGCCGCACCGCTGGGACCGACCCGTATCGCCGACGGCGGCTGGATGTTTCTGTACGCGGTGCCGAAAGGCGTTGACCCCGCGCTGTATCCGGCGCTGGCCAGCTTTGCCGGTTTTCTGACCAATGATGACAATCAGCTGGCGTTCGCAAAAATCGCCGGCGTCATGCCGACCACCGTGCGTGCGTTGGCCAACCCCTACTTCATGCAGTTGCCTGCCGGTGGTGTTGCACCCAACGCGATCGAGCAGGCCCAACCGATAGCAGCGGAGTCAATGAAATATTCGCACAGCGTGTATGTGGCCGGCATCGAAGATTACGATGAAATGCGTCGCATACTGGTAAAAGCGGTGGAAGCGGGCATGACCGGTAAGGCCGATATTCAGACTGCACTGGATAGAGCTGCCGAGCTCTGGAACAAAAAGCTGGCGAGGGCGCAGAAATGAAACGGCAAACTATAACGGCCTACCTGTTTCTGCTGCCGGCGCTGGTATTGCTGGCATTGTTTGCACTGTGGCCGGTCGGCTTTGGTTCGTTTCTGGCGTTTACTGATTTCAGTCTGGTCAAACCAATGCACTGGGTCGGGCTGGATAATTTCCGCACTATCTTCGACAACGAGATGTTTCTGACCGGGCTAAAAAATTCGCTGCTGTTTCTGCTGATCGTCCCGTTTATCCAGATTACTGCCATCGCGCTGGCGGTGCTGGTCAACAATCAGCTGCACGGTATTCGTTTCTTTCGCGCTGCTTTTTACGTACCGGTCGTGACCACGGTGTCGGTGGTCGGCATCATGTGGGGCTTTCTGTTTCATGAACAGGGTACGCTGAATTATCTGCTGCTCAAAATTCATGCCGTCAATGCCCCGGTCGGCTGGCTGTCGGATGATGCGATTGCGATCTTTGCCATCATGTTCGTCACAGCCTGGCGCGGGTTGGGCTATTACATGGTGATGTATCTGGCCGGCCTGCAATCGATTCCGTCCGAAATGCAGGAGGCGGCACGGCTGGACGGCGCGAACCGCTGGCAGGTGTTCTGGAAAATTACCGTGCCGATGCTGTATCCGACCATGATGGTGTGCACCATCATGTCGGTATTGTCGGCATTAAAGGCCTACCAGGAAGTGGACGTGCTGACGCAAGGCGGACCGATGAATTCCACCTTCACCGCACTCTATTATGCTTATGATCAGGGCCTGAAACATCTGAAGCTGCCGCGCGGTCTGGCGGCCAGTATGGTGGTCTCGCTGTTCTGCATTGCGATTGCGCTGCTGTGCCTGCGCTTTTTGAAACCGAAACATCGTTAGGCACGCATGATGCACTCTTCCGGAAAAATCCTGACCCACCTCGGCCACTACCTGCTTCTGACGGTGCTGGCCGTGCTGTGCGTGTTTCCCTTCTGGTGGACACTGGTTACGGCCATTTCGACGCAAGGCAATATCTTCGCCTTTCCGCCCACCTTCTGGCCGCAGGCACCGTCGCTGGATAATTTCATCGAAGTCTTCAGTGCCATTCCGATGTGGCTGTTTTACCGCAACTCGCTCATCATTACCGTCTCCACCGTGTTCTGGAAACTGCTGGTCTGTTCACTGGCCGCCTATCCGCTGGCGCGCATGAAATTCACCGGCAGCCGGTTGGTATTTGGTCTGATTATTGCCACTCTCGTGCTGCCGTCCGAGGTGAATTTTTTGACCAATTTTATTACCCTGACCCGGCTCGGTCTGGTCAATACCTATACCGGCGTGATCCTGCCGAATGTGGTCAATGCGGTCTCGATCCTGTTGTTAAAGCAGGCGTTTGAAGAAGTGCCGCAGGACCTGATCGATGCCGCACGCGTGGACGGCGCATCAGAATGGATCATCTTCTGGAGAGTGGTGCTGCCCCTGATCACGCCGTGGTTGGCGACCGTGGGTATCCTGTCTTCAGTGGAGGCATGGAATGAATATATCTGGCCTTCGATCGTGTTGAGCAAACCCGAATCCTTTCCGCTGTCGGCCGGGGTGTTGTATCTGCGCGGCACGTTTGGCAGCAGCACGCGCGTGGTGGCGGCCGGTACGATACTGACAATCGTGCCGGTGCTGATCGCCTTCCTGTTTACCCAGCGTTTTTTCATGCGCGGGCTGGATGGTGCGGTGAAATAAATGTATACGATAAAAAACCATCACTATAAAAGCCATGGCACAAGTTAAACTTTCCCATATCGTCAAACATTTCGATGACGGCAACGCGGTCCTGCACGGCATCGATCTGGAGATTCGTGACGGCGAATTCGTGGTCTTTGTCGGACCGTCAGGGTGCGGCAAATCAACCCTGCTGCGAATCATCGCCGGCCTGGAATCGATTACCGGCGGCGAACTGTTCATTGACGGCAAACGCGCCAACGACATCCCCCCTGCCCAACGCGGCCTGGCCATGGTATTCCAGTCGTACGCCCTGTATCCGCATATGACGGTCTATGAAAACATGGCCTTCAGTCTGCAGTTGACCGGCATGAAATCTGCCGAAGTGGACACGGCCGTGCAGCAGGCTGCTGCCATCTTGCAGATTACCGAGCTGCTCAAACGCAAACCGAAAGACCTGTCGGGTGGTCAACGGCAGCGCGTCGCAATCGGGCGCGCCATCGTCAGAAAGCCGCAGCTGTTTCTGTTTGACGAGCCGCTGTCGAATTTGGATGCCAGTCTGCGTGTGCAGATGCGGCTGGAATTGAGCCGGTTGCATCAGGAACTCAAGACCACCATGATTTACGTCACGCACGATCAGGTTGAAGCAATGACGCTGGGTGAGCGGATCGTGGTGTTCAATGCCGGTCAGATCGAACAGGTGGGAACACCTCAGGAGCTGTACGATCATCCCGCCAATTTGTTTGTGGCCGGGTTTTTGGGCGCACCGAAAATGAATTTTTTGGCAGCCCGGGTGAACCTGGTCAGCGGGTCTGATGCTGAACTGACACTTTCTGACGGTTCCAGTGTGCATTTGCCTGTTGTGGCCGATACAATACAGAGCGGTGACAAGATAACGCTGGGTATCCGTGCCGAGCATATCGGTTTACACCTGAATACATGCAATGAGTCAGCGTCAAATCAGATCGGTGCCACGGTTTCGATCGTTGAGTATTTGGGTGATGCGTGCATTGTGTATGTGCGCCTTTCAGGGATGGATGAATTGATTGCGGTGAAGCAGATGGTGGGTGCGCAGACGCTGAAGGCAGGCGATAAGATCAAGTTGTCTCTGCCGGCCGGTAAGTGTCATATTTTCGATATTTATGGAAGATCGACAGGGTATGGAACGGTTTACTGAATTGGCTGAAGCGATTGCGCCATCATTTGCGCGACTGTCTGCGCCGACATTCCCGCGCAGGCGGGAATCCATTCTTATTACGCTGCGCAGCGATACTAAACATGGATTCCCGCCTGCGCGGGAATGACGGAATTGGCGCGGGAATGACGGAATTGGCGCGGGAATGACGGAATTGGCGCGGGGATGGCAGGCGACATTAAATACAATATGAAAGCATTAGCATGGACTTAAGTCTCAACAAAAAAATTGGCCAGCTGTTCATGGTGGGTTTCGACGGTCTCGAAATTAACGATCACATCACAAAAATGATCCTCGAACAGCACGTCGGCGGCGTGATTCTGTTTCGCCGCAATGTCGACACCCCGCTGCAGGTAACACGGTTGTGCCGCAGTCTGCAGGAATTGAATGCGCAGGTCAGTGACATTCCGTTGTTGATTGCCATTGATCAGGAAGGCGGCATGGTGATGCGGCTGGAAAATGGCGTCACACCCATGCCCTCCGCCATGGCGTTTCAGCAGGGCGGTTCCACTCACCGCTGCGAGCAGCTGAACCGGATTCTCGCCGATGAACTGCGCCAGATCGGCATCAACATGAATCTGGCGCCGGATCTGGACGTGAACAATAATCCGCTC
>Ga0209067_10001561_pt1 | contig 13998 bp, 12 predicted proteins | sample ColStrG_CSR_2013_FD_187199 | JGI IMG/M metagenome (GOLD analysis project Ga0209067, IMG submission 187199) | Freshwater sediment microbial communities in response to fracking from Pennsylvania, USA - Cold Stream Run_MetaG_CSR_2013 (SPAdes)... | ecosystem: Environmental > Aquatic > Freshwater >... | reverse complement strand
ATCGCATCAGTGCAGGAGCTGATTCCTGGCACGCAGACGGTTGCGGTCATCTCCGAAGGAAATGATGCGGATGCGCACGGCGACCTAATCACTGCCCTCAACGCAGGGCAGTCGCTGGTCAACTACGCTGGTCACGGTTCAGACGAAGTGTGGGCGGGCGGATTGTTGGGTTCGGGCGATGTCGCCACCCTGACGAACGGCTCGCAAACTCCATTCCTGATTTCGATGACTTGCTTGAACGGATATTTCCAGGACGTCTACACGGTAAGCCTGGCGAAGGCGATCGTGCTGGCGCCGGCGGGCGGCGCGGTCGCGGCGTGGGCCTCGTCTGGGTTGACCGACTCAGCCGGGCAGTCGATTCTGAATCAGGCAATGATTTCGCAGCTTTACGTCAGCAAGTCGCGGACTATCGGCGAATCGGCGGCGGCCGCCAAGCGCGCGGTTCACAACCTGGACATCCGGCGGACGTGGGTCCTTCTTGGGGATCCGGCAACCAAGCTACAGTAGAAATTGTAGAAGTGGCAAAGTCGCGCCGGCTGCGGAATCAATCTGTCAACCGTGTGGTCGCTCTGACACTTACGCTTAAACCGCGTACGAAGCTGCAGCTCACTTGGCGCCACCTTCACCGCAGTTTCGCATACTCCGCCTTGGCTTCTTTCAGAATGGGGATGTCGGGGTCGGCTTCTTTCCAGAGCGCAAGGAAATCTCTGTAGGCGACGAGCGCCCGAGCACGGGCAGCGTCGGCATCTGCTCCCTGTGAGGTTCTCGCCTGCAAGGCATTGGCGCGAGCCACCCCCAGATGCGCCAGCGCTCCCGTCCAACAGTTCCAGACGATGCCGTTGTGGTCGAGAATCTTCTGAAACTCAGCGGCCGCTGCACTGCCCTGTCCAGCTGCCAAATAGGCCTCTCCACGGATATACACGTGATAGAGACAGGAAACATTGGCGACGAACAGAATTTGCCCCAACTCAATGTGCGTAGCCGCTTGCAGTGCATTGATACTAGCGACGGGGTTCTTTCTGTTTAACGCCAGTTGCGCCCGAATCGCAGGCAGCCAAAGCGATTGCATCTGGGTGTCCAGTGGGAAGCGTTTCCCCAGGTCTTGAGTGAGCGCTTCGGCTCGCGTCGTATCGCCCGCCATGGCAAAGGCAAGCGCGGCTTCGGCTTCGGCTCCCTGACTGGCGGGAGCGAGTCTCAAAGCCGCCGCCGCGGTCTGCCGCGCTTCCGCGGCATTGCCATAAGCGGCCTGTTGGACAGCGGCATTGGCCCGCCAGATAGCCCCGCTTTCTTTGCTATCGGCTCGAATGGCGGCATCAACAGCTCGCTTGGTCAGCTCCCGCGCCTTGCCCAGGTGGCCGCCGTAAGCCTCGGTGTCGCTTGCAAGCGCCAGTCCAAAATTCTCTTCGGGCTTGCCGACAAACCACTGTTGCTGGCCTGCCATCGCCGCAGAGTCCGTCCCGAGGAATGCGAGGGCGTAAAGAAAACTGTGGAATTCGAACGCATCCATACTCCTTTTCTGCGCATCGAGGCTGATCCGCCGGGCCTCGTCGAAACGCTGTAAGGCAAGAGCGTAGCTGACGAGATTTCCGTACGAAGCTAGAGACGGCGCAAGGCGTGAGCCTTGGCCGGTGACCGCAGCGGCCTTCTCATACTGCCCCTGTGCGGCATACACCACGCCTAAACTCAAATGCGCTTGGTCATCCCTTGGGTAGCTGTCAATCCACTCCCTATATATCTGGGCAGCTTTATCCAGTTCTCCGGTTACATTCAGGTAGTAGTCAGCGGCGATCGCCAACCTTTCCCAGTGACCCGCATTGTCGCGCAACTGGAATGCCTTGCTGAAGTATTCTCTGGCCCGTCCGGCCTCGCCGAGGTTGGTGTAGTCGAGGCCTAGTTCGTCGTATGCCAGCGCAAAATTCGGGTCAAGTAGGATGGCTCGCTGATCGTAAGGCAGGGCAGCCGATGAACCTCCCTGACCGAAAGCCTTCAGTCCTAAGCTGTACACTTTCAGAGCTTCAAGCGAGGACGTAGTGGCTTGTGCCAGCGGTACATCAAACTTCTGCACCGTGGCCAGCGATTCGCCAAGTTGGCCGCGCAACTTCGACGCCGCTTCACCCAGCGCATCCAGCACCTTCTCTTTCGCCGCCGCCGTCACTTGCTCCTGCACCAGCTTGTCTCCGCTTTGGCAATTCACCGCCTTCAGCTCTAGCACATATTCGCCGCCCAGGCTACCGATCGCTCCAGCGATGTAAGCCTTGCTGCCCACCCGCTGGCAAAGCTCGCGGGCCACATCGGACGTGAGCTTGGTGCTGGCTGGGCGGGTCATCTGTTGCAAGGTGGTCGCGACTTTGCTGTTGGGGAGCACATTCAAAAAGGGAGACTGCCTCAAGGAAACCGCGAGCGCTGTCTTCAGTGTGTCGTCGAACACCGCATCGCCCGTGCTGTTGGCAAAGTCAGCGAGAACGATGGTGTCTTCGGGAGCGATTCGAGAGCTAGGACGGCGCAGATGCGATAATCCTCCAATGACTGCGCCTGCCCCGATCAGAGTGGCGGCGAGCCAAAGATATCGTTGTCGACGCACTCGGGACCTGATTGGGGCCACGGCTTGCGGTTCGGGCGGTGAAGCCACTGGTCCTATAAAACGGTATCCCCGGCGGGGAACGGTTTCAACAAACCTTGGATTGTCGGCCGAATCGTTCAGGGCCTCGCGGAGCTTCCGTACCGTCGTGTTCAATGCGGCGTCAAACTCTACAAACGTATTGTCCGACCACAGCTTCTGACGGATCTCTTCCCTAGTGACGAGTTCACCGGGATGCTCCAGCAACAGCGCAAGAATCCTAAACGGCTGCTGTTGCAGGCGAATCCGTGCCCCCGTCTTGGTGAGTTTGCCTTCTTGGAGATCAAGCTCGAAGGACCCAAAGCGAACTAATCGATTTGTTTGTGTGCGTTGCTGCAGTGCTGCTCGCGTAACCAATATTTGGCCCCAAGTTGTTCGCGGAGAAATTTTATCATTGCAGATCATTAATCTGTCTAACTCTTTTCCGTGCTGCGTGTTAGCTGGTGATCCAAGGGTCACGAACAGTTTTGTTGCATATTCCTCGGGCACTCCGGCAGACTCATCTCAAGCAGATCAACTCAGGGCGCATCCATGACGATCCGGATGCCCTTCGTATTTTGCTGTCCAGTGCGGGACGGAATTCGCTGACGATTTCAGTTCGGACACCGAAGTACGCTCATGCCCAGCTGCCCCTGCGAGGCTTTGCGGAAAGTTGGTTCCTCGTCGGCCATCGCTACTCCGTGGAAACAATATCCCACTATAGAGACAGCGTTATTTGCACACCCTAGTCTAGAGAGAATTGATAGGGTTCGACTACCGACTTCAGTGGCTAACGTAAAACTCGTACCAGGGCGAAGAACTTGCACGAGATCGGTTGGTTTGAAGTTCAGAACCGCGAACGGAGACGAAACTCGGTGGCCTGCATCCTGTGCATCGATGACAACCGGGATGTACTCGGATCCCTTGTGGGAGTCCTACAGGCCTCTGGGTACGGCACCCTTACCGCCTTGTCCGGAAACCAAGGGATTCTCTTATCGCTTCAGAACTCGGTAGATCTGGTTGTGTTGGATTATGAGATGCCAGGTATGAATGGCGATCTCGTAGCGCGGGCCATTCGACGATACCGGCCAGAACTTCCAATCATTCTCTTCACGGGCATACCCGATGACATCCCCGACAGTGCGCGACAAAACGTTAAGGGAGTCGTTTCCAAAACCGATTTTGGCGGACTGCTCACCGTTGTCAGCAAGCTGGTCAAGAAGTCTCCGGGCAAGCAAGAAGGGACATGAACTCGTACTTGCGCGACTGCCGACACAGACGAGTCTCAAGTACTCATCTCCGCCCAAATACATCGACGGCGTGAGGCTTCAAGGAATATCGCTGCTGTCGGGACTGGTCAGATGCTCTGGGGAACATTGCAACAAGTTAAGGATTCGCGCGCCGATTGCATGAATTCGGATCACCGCATCGCAACTCGGCACGTATTTGAAGCGCGGATTCTGATCCGGTTCTGCCGAGGCAGCCAGAAATTTGCGGCCCAAGGTTGGGCTCGTGACCTGAGCGAAAGTGGTTTGGGAGCTTTCGTAGCAGAGAACCTCATGATTGGTGAACTGGTCACACTTCAAATCCCGTTGGGAGTCTCTGGAAAAAAAATAATCGCCGCGAAGGTGTCTCGCCAGGTGGGAACGCAGTACGGATTCCAATTTACGGCGTTGAGCGCCGAACAAAGGATCGGGATTCAAGCAGTGGTGAAGGGACAGACAACGATTCCATACTGGCACAAGAAAGACTGATCATTTGAGCATTATCGTCGTGCAGACGGAGAAGAGGGGGCTCCTCTAAACCATGATGTCCGCGAGTGACAGGCAACGAATTCTCCCCAAACTCATCAATGCCCGCCACGATTTGGAAGACGCATTGACGCAGTCGGTTCCGGCAGCGCGATACGATCCCGTAATCGTTCCTCAGGCATTGAGGAATGAGCTCTCCGTCCTGCGAGATGATCTTGCTCGAATTATTCGTACGCTGGAGAAGAGTTCATGATGCTCAACCAGCCAGCGAGACCGACCCCTAACGTTGTCTGCCCAAGACTTCAGCTCACGAAGGACGAGTCGATACCCGTAATCTCCCTTTTACCCAGCCGATCAGGCTCTTCAAAAGAGCGGCTTCGGGCGTTGCTCGAGATCCTGGAGAACGCTAGCAGGCCGTGGTGAAAGTCTGGATTCGCATTCGCAATAAAGGTTGAGTGATTCACAGCCATCGTGCGTACACTGCAGGCATGGCGATGGGGCGGCGAGCGATGCAACGGCAGCAGCAGGAACCGTTCTGGGTGGCGCACAGCGAGTTGCCACGGACAGTGGCGCATCCTTTCTATCAGCGATTGAACCAAGTACTAGAAGAGCGCGGGTTCGACGGGTTCGTGGAAGAGCAGTGTGAGCGTTTCTACGCCGAGGTGATGGGGCGGCCGTCGCTGACGCCGGGGCGGTACTTTCGCTTGCTGCTGATTGGTTATTTCGAGGGGATCGAGGGCGAGCGAGGCATCGCGTGGCGGGCGGCGGACTCGCTGGCGCTGCGCCATTTTCTGGAACTGGAACTGAGCGAAGCTGCGCCGGATCATTCCACGATTTCGCGCACGCGGCGACTGATCGATGTGGAGACGCATCAGGCAGTATTCGGCTGGGTGCTGGAGTTGGTAGCGGAGAAAGGGCTGCTGAAGGGCAAGACGGTGGGCATCGATGCCACGACGCTGGAAGCCAATGCCGCCATGCGCTCGATTGTGCGGCGGGATACGGGCGAAGGTTACGAGCAGTTTCTGCGGCGGCTGGCGGAAGAATCGGGCATCGCCACGCCGACGCGAGAGCAGTTAGCGAAGCTGGACCGCAAACGCGTGAAGAAGGGATCGAACGACGATTGGGTGAATCCGCATGACCCGGAGGCGGAGATCACGCAGTTGAAAGACGGCCGCACGCATTTGGCCTACAAGGCGGAGCATGCCGTGGATTTGGAGACCGGAGCAGTGATCGCGGTCACGGTGGCGAGTGGCGCTGCGGGTGATAGCGAGACGATTCTGGAGACCTTGCCGCAGGCGGGTGAACACATCGCCGAAGTGGCGGCCACGACCAACAACGAAGAGGTGGGAGAACGAGTTCATGCGGAAGGTCCGGTGGAAGCTGTGACCGACAAGGGGTATCACAGCAACGACACGCTGACCGCACTGCAACAGGCCCAGGTGCGGAGCTACGTTTCCGAGCCGGACCGTGGACGCCGTCGCTGGCAGGATAAGCCGGAGGCGCGGCAAGCGGTATATGGCAACCGACGGCGCATTCACGGCCAACACGGGAAACAGCTATTGCGCCGACGCGGAGAGTTTCTGGAACGGAGTTTCGCCCACGCCTATGAAACGGGAAGCCTGCGGCGTGTGTACTTGCGCGGACGAGAGAATGTTTATAAGCGGGTGCTGATCCACGTGAGCGCACTCAACCTGTCACTGGTGATGCGGCAGTGGCTGGGAAAGGGCACGCCGCGCGGCTGGCAGGGATTTTCGGCCGATGCCCTGCTGTCGAGGTTGCAATTATGGATTGCGATCCTGGGTGCCATACAGGAAAGCACATCGGAGCCGACGCCCAAACCCTCCGACCGTGCAGTTCACCATTGGGATTCAAACGGCGACGCAATGACAAAAACTACTTCCACCACGGACTGCTAGTGTAGTGTCCCATAAATAACTAGCATAAGTAATGGGCTTAGAATAAGCTGCCTAGCATGATCACGGGACGCCCCAAGCCCACTCTTACTCTCGCTCCGGACGAACAAACCCAACTGCACAGTCTGGCCGCTTCCCGCACTCTGCCGCATGCTCTGGTGGCCCGGGCCAAACTGGTGCTCTGGTCGGCTCAGGGACAAAGCAACACCCAAATCGCCCGTCGCCTACGCTGGCGAAATGCCACCGTGGGCAAGTGGCGACAGCGGTTTGTCGAGCACCGCTTGGCCGGACTCTATGACGAGTTGCGTCCGGGCCGGCCACGCAGCATCGAGGACGACCAGATCGCCGCCCTGCTCAAGCGCACGCTCTCCCGCAAACCCACCGCCGGTACGCACTGGAGCATTCGCCAAGCCGCCCAGGCCAGCGGGATTTCCCGCTCCACCGTGCATCGCCTGTTTCAAGCGTTCGCCTTGCAACCCCATCGCAGCCGCAGCTTTAAGCTCTCCACCGATCCCTTCTTCGTGGAGAAGGTGCGGGACATCGTGGGCCTGTACCTGCACCCTCCCGACCACGCCCTAGTCCTGTGCGTCGATGAGAAAAGCCAGATTCAGGCCCTGAACCGCACTCAACCCGTGCTGCCCATGGGCCTGGGTTATGTCGAGGGCATCACCCATGATTACGTCCGCCACGGCACCACCACTCTGTTTGCCGCCTTAGACGTCGCCACCGGCGCGGTGTTCACCGAGTGCAAGCCCCGCCACCGCCATCAGGAGTTCCTCTCCTTCTTGCGCCGTCTGGACGACTCGGTGCCCGCGGAACTCGACCTTCATCTGATCGTCGATAACTACGCCACCCACAAACATCCCAAGGTGCGCACTTGGCTGGCGCAGCGGCCCCGCTATCACATGCACTACACCCCGACCTATTCCTCTTGGCTCAACCAGGTGGAACGCTGGTTCGGTCTCATCACCCAGCGCGCCATTCGTCGGGGTACGTTCACCAGTGTTCAAGACCTCATACAGAAGATCGACGCTTTCGTGCAGCATTACAATCGCTCGAGTCGGCCTTTCGTCTGGGCCGCGACGGCCGATTCGATCCTGCAGAAGATCGCCCGACTTTGTTCGCGTATTTCCGGGACACGATACTAGTGGGCCGAGTGCTTGAATGGATTAGACTCCCGCGGTCATTTCGCGTGCCCACTGCATGGCTTGCCAGTGGCAGGTGGTCGCAAGGCTTTCGGGGAGTCTCAATTGAGCACACAACTCAGAGACTTTGGGCCAGTCAGCGGCTTCCTGGGATAGCATGAGCTGGTAGATAGGCGCCAGTGGGCTCTTTTGGCCCAGCAGAACGGCCCTGGTTTCACGGTCCAGGCGGATTCCTTCCAGGACTACACCCATGGGTATTTGGAGAATCGAATCCATCAGGGAGAGCAGGCCGACCAGGAAGAGATCAGACTCCCCGTGCGGAACTTTGGTGGCAAGCAGTTCGCAATAGCGGGCGCGAACCAGGGCCGAAAGCACGAGATCGGAGGGTTTATTCTGCCCCGCGCCCAGGGTTGCAACCAAACGAACCCAGCGGCGGACTTCGCGTTCGCCCAGAATTGCAAGCCCATGCCGGACCGAATGGATTTCGGCCGCAAAGCTAAAGGCGGCCGAGTTTAAGTAGCGCAGGAGGCGGTAGCAGAGCGACGCCTCGCCCTTGATAATATCTTCGATTTCCTTCGCTTCCACCTCATCGTGGGAAATCGCCTGCAACAGGCGGAGATAATTCACCTGGTTCTTGGGAATCTCGCGAGCGTGCAAGACCTCGGGCTTACGGAAAAAGTAACCCTGAAAATAGCTGAAGCCAGCCTTCTTGCAGGCGCTGAATTCTTCGCGCGTTTCGACTTTCTCAGCCAGTATCCGGCAACGAGGGCTGCCAAAGTGCTTCACGATAGCGGCTCGGTCCTGGGCGGAGGTGGCTTGCAGGTCGACCTTGATGAAGTCCGCGAACGCTGTGAGTTCCGTCCGGGGATCGTCCGCGACAAAGTCGTCGAGGGCAATGGTGTATCCACCCTCTTTCAAACGGACACATGCGGCCTTTACGCGATCGTCAACGACAACGGACTCGAGGATTTCGACCACGACCTGACTGGCAGGCAAAAGCGTAATGTAGTCCTTCAACAGCGTGTCCGTGGTGCAATTGATAAAGGCCTTTCGGCCATCGCACAGGATATCCAGACCCATCAGCAGGGATGTATCAAGAGTGCTGCGGGACGCAGCATCGGCATCGGTGCTACGGAAATAGTCCGCGACGCCGTCGCGAAACAGCAGTTCGTAACCGAAGACTTGCTCGTTGCCGGCGAGGATCGGCTGGCGGGCTACATACCGGGAGAGTTGAGATGGCTGCGCGCCGATGCCGGAAGGGCCTGGGGTTGGTTGGGCAGGTTTCACGGGTAGTATCATCGGCAATTCGCGTGGCAAACTTCAGCCGCTTTCCGCATTTGTAATCAAAGGAGGTCAGGGAGAGGCGTCTCGATCAGACGAGGACCGGAGAGTCGTTTGTGAGGCGCGAACTGGGAGCCATTTGCGTCGCGTGCGAGAGCTTTCAGGCAGAGAGCTATGCTTTGGGAGACTCTTTTAGCATCGCTTCCGCGATTTTGTCGGGCTCAATCTTGAATTGACCGTTGCTGATGGCCTGGCGGAGCGCATCGACTTTGTCCTGACGGACTTCTGGGGATGCCATCGCTTGTGAAACCAGGGAGCCGACGCTGGCGCGATCGAAGGACAGCGATGCAGTGTCTTCGCCGGCAGGATGAACCTGATTCGAAGAGGCAGAACTGCCGTGGTTCTTTCCCTGCGGCGTAACAATTGGATCGGGAGTGGAATTGTTTAAATCGATCTTCATTTGCACCTTTAAGCAATTAACTCTAATTGCGGGTACTCGATCAACTTGCAAGGCCGGCAAATCCAAAAACCGTCGTTTCACATCTTGCCCGATTCAACCGCGGCCTATCGGTAGTCTAGCTGCGAATCTCAAGGGCAATCCAGACCGCATCCCCGTCGAACAAGAAGGGTAGCTCGATTCGGTCGCCCACAGCTACCGAAAAGAGCTGATAGTCTCCGCCCGTGATGATGGTGGGGACCGACAGCATGCACTTATCCTGCATGCCATCGAGCTTAGCCTTGAAATTGCCGGCGACCATGTTGCAGATCTCTCCAATAGCATCGCTCATGTGGGAAGCAGCTTCGGCGATGGGGAGGCCCAGCATGCAGGAGGCAATCTTCGACGCGCAACCCCTGCCGCAACGAAGGCTGAGTACTCCGCAAAGCTCACCCGCGAGCCCTACCATCCCGGTCACTTCCGTGACGACTGGAGGGTCTGCTTGATCAGGGACCATGATTTCAGCCCCAACCATCAGAGAGAAGACTTCCTTAACGGAGTCCCGTAGGACTAAGGGCCAGCTTTCGAAAGGCGCTACATTGTTGCCCGTGGGCGATTGGGTGCGTGTGCTCACGAGTGGCTCCCGAGTACTGGGATCACATGGTCCTTGACCTGATCGGGAGTAAAGGGCTTCCGAATATAGCCCTTGGCGCCGAGTGAGAGAGCTTCGAGAACACTCTTTTCTCCACCCTCGGTGGTGATCATCACGATGGGAATATTCTTGCCGCTCTCCATCTCTTTCAAATGGCGGATGAATTCCAGTCCATCCATGACTGGCATATTGATATCGCTGAGAATCAAGTCAAAGGGATTCTCGTTGACCAATGCCAGGGCCTCGGCTCCGTTGGAGGCTTCATGGACCTGTCCCAAATCCATGCCGGCCTGTCGAAGGCAGCGCTCCACGATCTTCCGCATCACTGAGGAATCATCTACGATTAACGCTCGAATCGACATTTACGATCTCCTAAAAGCCCGGTTCCAAGACCATGTCCGGAAGGCCACACTGACCTCCAGAAACGTGGAGTGCGGCGCAATCTAATCGGCACAAACCGCCGCTAACTTTAGCCGCGCGACTTGTCCGTAGCCGCTCACGTCGAATCTATAGGGTTCCGATTCGCTGTCTGGCGTCCGCTACTTCCGTGATGCGAATGCCGTAATTTCCGTCGACGATCACCACTTCTCCGCGCGCAATCAACTTGTCTCCCAGCAGGAGGTCGGCGGGCTCCTGCACCTCGCGGTCGAGCTCAATGACCGAACCAGAGGTCAAATCCAGAATCTCGCGCAGGGGAAGGACGCGCTGCCCGAACCGTAGCGTGAGATTGAGATTAACCCCGAGCAGGAGGTCGAAGTTCTGCTCATGGGTGACACCAGCATCCGTTTCGCGGGGGGCTGCAACTGGAGTTGAAGCGGCCGGTTTTGTGGACGAGACACTCGCCAACAATTCCGGACTCAGACGGAGACTCAACGGCAACGTGCCCGCGGAGCCTTCGGTAGCCAAGAGCGCGACGTCGACTCCCTGTCCGCTCGCCGGTTCGGCGAGGGCCACGTCCAGCTTGGTTTCACTGAACAAGGCCTTTAAGGTGGTAGCTGCCTGGCCCGCGACTTGCCGCAGCAATTCCAGCAGGGCGTCTTTTCGGTCCTGATTCAGTTCCGCCGACGGATCGGTGGATTCGGCGAGAAAGGTCTGGGCTAGCCGGAGTGCATCGCCGGATGCAAACTGGATGGAGACATTACCTTGCAGCCCTCCGGACAATGACAATTGAAAGCACACCACAGAAGTGTCGGTGGAAGGCGCGGACCCGGTCGTGTCGATCTCGACCGACCAAGGCACGCCGAGAGCCTGCGAGAACACATTGCTGGTTGCCGCGCGAACGGCATCCAGAAAGGAATGCAAAGGCGTTCCTGGAGTGATTGCGGGCATGCTATGGCTTTCGTTCCTCTCCCGAGAATGCTGACTTTTGCCCCATCTGGGCTGCTCGCAGGCGCCCATGACGCACTGGGTTCGCTTCAAAGACTTCGCGTCCGGCAATGGTCATGGACGCAGGCTTCCGAACCGGAATGCCAAGATTGCACACTGTTTCGGGGACGAGTCCGGCGAGCGTGTTGACGGGAAGCTTGATCTGAGTGATGCCCAGCTCAAGGGGGAAGCAGCATTCGAGCATTTTGGCGATCATTTGCCCGCTGGACCGGTCGGCCGGACGAGATCTGCCGTAGGACCAGTCCGCAGAGAGTTTGCGTAGGAGAGTGTTGGACACGGAAACCGGGAAAATCAGGTTCAACATGCCATTGGTCTCGGCCAGTTTGACTTCGAAGCTCAGGCACAGAGTTTTTTCCGTAGGAGACAAGAAACGCTGCATCTGCGCAGGCGGCTGGCGCCCGTCGAGGTCGAACTTTGTGCCCAGCGGCGCCCAGGCGGCGTCCAATTCGCGGCAAATGATTCTTGCCACGCCCTCCATGATCTGTTCTTCAATTTCGCTGACCTCGCGGGTCAGGACCTCACATTGGCCGATCCCGCCTAACAGGATGTCGACCAGCGGAAACACCAGGGAGTGATCAATCTGCATGGCAGCCGCTGTGCTCATCTGTTCAACCCGGAGACACATCATGTAAGTGACTTCCGGTATCCGCTCCAGAAACTCGCTGTAAGCCAGTTGTTCGACAGAAACCAGGTTCACTTCGAAAGTCACTCTCAGGTAGGCTCCCAGGGATTGGGTAAGGCTGCGTGCAAACCCTTCATGAAGTCCATTGACCGCCGCAACCTGCTCGCTGGTAAGTTGTCCAGATTGGCGGAAGGTGCAGGGTTTGATGGAACGCGTCTCCTTGGCCCGGCTGTTTTGCCGACCGGAGGCTGCGGCTACCATCGCGTCGATTTCGGTTTGAGTAAGAACTCTTTCCATGAAGTCGTGCTTCCTACACTTCTGTTGACCACTTGGTTAGAACAAGATGAGCGGTAGGCAACATCTGCCTACCTGTTCTGCAAGGGATGTGCCAAACCCCGGGGGGTAAAGAATGTGATTGTCCGCGGGGCAGCGCGGGGGCTCTATTCGGACAGGTCTGGCGAGCGAACCATGCTCGAGCGCCGCGATTCGAGATACTCATGCATGTAGCTGCGCTCGTTTGGAGAAGAGAAGATGAAGGCGAACCCATAGCCATCCACCTGGCGATTGGTTACGCGAGCGGCGATTCGCATGGAAGTCGAAATCCCAGGCAACGTCAGAATGAGGGTCACCTTCGCACCGATCTGCAGGGATGCTTTGGTTTTCGCTGCGAGTCCATCTTCGCTGAGGTCGATGCAGCGCGCGTCGAGGAGACTCGGAAGGCGATCGTCGGTCTGCAGCAATAAGGAAAAATCAGCGCGGTAACGCGGAGCCCGATACCCGAATTTATATATTTCGTCCGCCACGATTCCAGGCCTCTTTAGCACGTAGAGTTATCTAGTAGCACACCGATCGTACGAGAACAAGCCCAAAGTCAGCATCCTCATTACCGCCAACCATTTGCATTCGAGGTCGATGCCGATCGGCAAAGACTGCATCGTTCGCATCGGGTCTGGCTTTGCTCCAATCGACACATCGCCGCTCTTTCCTTAGATCATTCGCGCGAGTCTTCAAGTGGAACGGCGTTACCTTCGATATGGGCCAACGGGAGTTGGCACGTTTTGGCAGAGCCGTTGCATACCAACTGGGCAGATGTTGCCTAGTTCTCACCGGATTCCAATGGATGCGTTGATAGAAGAGCCGCAGATGGCAGAGAGTCAGCTCGCTGATGCATTTGCCGCATTCATTGGAGCGGCGAACCGGCTTGAGGGTTCCCACCGGAAACTGCACGACGAGGTGGCCGAGTTGCGCAGGCAGCTCGAAGAGCGCAATCGCGCCCTTGCTTCAAGCGTAGCGGAAACCGAGCGCATGCGAATTGCGCTGCGCCAGATAGTCGATGCCTTGCCTTGTGGAGTGGCTGTATTCGACACGCAATCCGAAGAGATTGTGCTGTTGAATCCGGAAGCGCGCAGGCTCCTTGATATCACGCACCAGGCCGAATGGAGCAACCTTCCTGAATGGTTCCGAACCGCGGTTAAGGCTGTCCGCCGCGAATCGTGGGAGCATGGCCACGAACAGGAAGTTCTCGTCGATCAAGGCGAACGAAAAGTCTGGTGGGCGATTCGCTATAGCAGAATGACAAGCCCCGCTAGCGATGTGCAAAGATCTGACCCCTCTTCAGCCTGTCTTGTGGCGATTGTCACGGATGTAACTGCGCACAAGAGCGCGGAGCAGGAGCGCGAAAAGTCAAGGAACGCGGTCGCCCTGGCGGAAATGGCAACGGTTCTGGCGCACGAGATCCGGAATCCGTTGGGAAGCCTTGAACTGCTGACAGGCTGTCTGGCGGGGGATCCCGGGCTGGGTGACGAATCGAAACAATGCGTTCAGCACCTGCGAGCTGGGGTACGGTCGCTTTCCGCAACGGTGAACAATGTCTTGTGCTTCCATAACCCTGGGAAGCAGCAGCCGGTTCCTCTGGAACTTGGTTCAGTGTTGAACAGTAGCGTGGAGTTTATTCGCCCCCTGGCACGGCAGAGAGGAGTGAATCTCACGCTGCATACGCTTTTGAACCAGGAGGAAATTGCCGGCGACTCCAACGCGTTGAGGCAGTTGATCCTGAATCTGGCATGCAATGCGCTGCGGCACACGGCACCGGGCGGCGCAATAACCCTTTCTGCTGAGGTGGAGGCGACGGAGTCCGGACGGAAAGCTGTCATTCAGTTTGCCGACACCGGCAGCGGCATCCGGCCTGAAGATCTCCCTCAAATCTTCAAGGTGGG
>Ga0209067_10001560_pt1 | contig 14008 bp, 15 predicted proteins | sample ColStrG_CSR_2013_FD_187199 | JGI IMG/M metagenome (GOLD analysis project Ga0209067, IMG submission 187199) | Freshwater sediment microbial communities in response to fracking from Pennsylvania, USA - Cold Stream Run_MetaG_CSR_2013 (SPAdes)... | ecosystem: Environmental > Aquatic > Freshwater >... | reverse complement strand
GGCTTCGTACCAATCACCGGACATATGTTTTAACTCAGGCTCTATCGTTTTACGACAAACACCTATAATCAGCCGCTCATTATTTCGCGTCAATTCAAATAATTATTTCGAATTCCAATTCCCATAAATATCATTCCAGCGCGTAGGAAGGTTGGTAAACCCCAGCCTCCGCCCCTAATTGCACTCAATCGGTCGCCACGCCATTGGCCCCAGCATTCCGATGTAATTCAACAGAGAGCGGCGCGACTGGTTTTCCCCATTGAAAATCAGCTTCCGTCCTAATTTCTTCAAGGATTACATCAATGCCACGTTGGTCGAGAACGGCTTGCGGGACGTTACGGCTTATAACTGCCGTATTCCTGCTAAGTACCTGTACTTCGTAGGTCCCATTGGACATCTTCATCATGTGATAGCCATCTCGCAGGAGCGGCAATGCCATGGGCTTGTCGCCGTATCGGCGCACTGACTCTTCCATGAGTGGAATCATCCATAGCTTGCGAAAGTAATGCAACGCCGCATGATATGCGAGTCCACGTACCTTGGCGCTTTTGTCAAAAATACCGACCCTCAACACGTAGTCGGTGATACCGCAAGGCATAAAACCGCAGGTGATACTGTTCAGCGCGACGCAGCGCGCGCTGGCTTTCTTACTGTCGATCCACTGTCGTAAAATTGGAGTTGAATCAACGCCACCTGATTGCAGGGCTTGTACCAATGTTACAGTTGGACTCCAGACGAGTGCATATTGACTATGTCCGGCTTCAACAAAAATTCTAAGCGCGTCTTTTGATAGTTCTTTGCGCTCGATCGCGGCGTCGCAAGCATCCGCGACCAAAAGCATTGCTTCACCTGGAGCAAGGTCGCTGGCTCGGCTCCGTCGACTCGCTAGCCAACTGGCCATTTCCGTTCGTTGTGGACCCATCTTTTTATTCTTTACGTTGATTACTGTAGACGATTTAGTACGCCAATAATGAAGAAAGCTGTAACAGGCTTCTTATAAATGCAGCACAATATTGGCTAACGGCGCGAAGGGCTGCAATGTGCCGACTACGGACACGTCTATTAAAGTTCAGTTTACCGTTTTGCTCTCAAGATCAGACGGATTTCCAAATAACTTTGTTGAAAATATTCTGTACTGCACTGGCACCTGTTTGACGAAAGGGAATTCTTTTCTAAACCCTTCAACATACTTTCCAAAATCATTTTGATCTTCTATAAAATACCGCCAAAGGAATGGCTCAGCACCACATTCAAGGCCAAAATGCCCTATATAAACAATTTCCCCCGGATTTACGGTAAACATGCCTCCCAGTGGCACACCGTCCTTAATCAGACTTTCTTTACCGCCATTCATATGCGCAACATCAGTCACTGAGTGTGCAACCTTTACATCAAAACCAGTCAAGAAGTACTGCCCTGGTTGTATAACGAACGCATACGCCAAATATTTGTTAGCAACATTTAATTTCGATGGCGTTTCAAGGTTTAAAACGGTTACGTCTTGAGAATCAATTGGAGTCTTCGTGAAATTTAATGCTTCCAATTGTGCATTTTCGAACTTTCCACATTTCCAAACGCGTCCCCAGTTAACATGGATAATGGCAACGCCCATTTCTGCATTGTATGTATCAGTGCTCAGCTTTACTGGCTCCGCTCTGGCTACGAATGTCGTCAACGTCAGAAGAAAAATAATCGTGTGGCGGAGAAAATTAATCATAAACAGGTCCAATTTGATTTGGTTTTTTATCGTAAATTCAGTTATTCACAACTGGCTGAAACGTGCCGACACCAGGCATATGGCCTTTGTCTTTCAATCGCAATTCCGTGCCATAAACGATAGGTTGGCATTCCTTAAAGCTGTCTTTCAGCATGGTGCTATTGGCTCGGCACTTTTTGCAATGATCCTCTTGAACGCACGATTTGTTCCAATGCTCCTTGATATTTAGGTAAGCAAGTAATTGTCGGTCCGTGATCTAGTTCCACCACTGAAAATGGGATATCTTGTTTTTGTAGCTCATCTTCAATTGCTATCAGTTCGGACTTCTCATCAGAAAATGCGCCGCACCCCGGGTAATATTCAGTATGGATTTTGGATGTGATGGCCTGCACTTTCTCAGAATCATTCGAAGAGAAAAATACACTGTTGTCTTTGCCTTTGCGATATTTGATCCCATTTTTATCGAGATCTTCAATAAGTCGTTTAAATGCATGCGAGTCATTGAATCCGACCGACGAAGGAAATTGATCTGAATTTTTTGCATCTGTGCACGCTACCTGAGCAATTAGCATCACGATTATTAATGGGATGATTTTATTCATATGCGCAATTTGTACCTTCAGTCCAGTCCATAGATTGATTTCGAATTTCCGTTTTGTGCTGGCAACTGACAATTGAATTATGGGGTTTCACCAAGCCGCTGTTTATAGCCGGACATTTCATTAGTGAATTGAGAAAAAAGTTGTCGACGTCGCTCTGAACTAGATTCATTGGCGCGTTTTTCAAAGGATTTTATATTGTAAAGAGTACGCTCACGATATTTTTCCTGAAGCGTTTTAACTTTGTCCAATGACGCTATCGATGAAAGATCATCATACATTTCAATGTTCATCTTTACTCCATAAAGAGAGTCAAGAATTTGATTTGTACTTTCCGCTGCCAATATTGCATGTGTAATAGGTTGATTGTCGCCATCGAATTTTGCACGAAAAATATAACCTGCAATGAATGCTACAGAACATGCAATCCCAACTGCGACAGCTTTGGCAACTACCTTTTCGCTCATAATCATCCTTAAGTTAATGCTGTTTGTCCCATCGTATTTATAGATAGTCACAAAAACGAGTGTTCAGGACTGCTACCTCGATTTGGTTATAGGTTCCACCGGCGGGTTTGTGCCGTGAACGGTCAATTTAACATCTACTTCTACATTTCAGCTGTCCCAGTGTAATCTGGTTATTTAATATCCCGCTTCTGGTTTTTATCGCAAAGACAAGAAACCATTGATAGTGCCCCGCAATTAAGGACTATTTACAACATAAAAGCCCCTCGCACGCTCCCATTGCCCGCATCAATGGGGCGATACCGATGATCTTCATGACGCGTTTCATGTTGTACACCAGCACACATTCCCAGCATAGATACCGCGCCAGATGGAATGCATCGCGACCAAATCGCCTTCGTGACGGATACCCCCAATTTATTGCCCGCCTATGCCCTGTTCAGGGTATTTTGGTGCAGGTTTTCGATGGTTTGCAAATAATTGCGTTGCCGTCAGGCCAAATCATTTCGATGAGCACCGGCGCCCAGGCTTTTACCCTTCCGACACCGTCCACCACCCCGGCAACAGGCGCCGCACTTCACCGCGCTCAAACCGGTCATCCATCAATACCACCACACCCCGGTCCGTCGTGCTGCGTATCACCCGCCCCGCTGCCTGGACTACTTTTTGCAAGCCCGGATACAGATAGGTATAGTCGTATCCTGCGCCAAACATCTGCTGCATCCGGATCCTGAACTGCTCGTTGACCTCATTGGTCTGTGGCAGACCCAGCGTCGCAATGAATGCCCCGATCAGGCGCTCACCCGGCAAATCGATTCCTTCTGCGAACGCGCCACCCAGTACCGCAAAGCCTATGCCCTGTCCGCCCGCCTGGAACTGCGCCAGAAATTTTTCCCGGTCTGCTTCCGCCATGCCGCGCGACTGTTCCCAGACCGGAATGTGCGGCGCACGTTCACGCATTAACTGCAGCACGCTGTGCAGATAGTCAAAGCTGCTGAAAAACGCAAAGTAATTTCCGGGTCGCGCTGCGAATTGTTCCGTCATCAATTCCACAATCGGTGCGAGCGACCCGGCGCGTTCGCGATAACGGGTCGAAATATGCGCAGCTATTTTTACTTCCAGTTGCGCGGCTTCAAAGGGCGATTCCACGTCTATCCACGGTGTCTCTGGCGGCATCCCGAGCATGTCACTGTAAAACTGCCAAGGACTGAGCGTGGCGGAAAACAGAGTCGTCGTGCGTGCGGCTGCAAAGCGGGGTTTCAGGAACGGCGCCGGCACGACGTTGCGCAGGCACAGCACAGCGTGGTGTCGTCCGGCCTGCAGTGTGATGTCAAACAGTGAATGCTCGTCAAACGCCTCTGCCAGGCGGGTAAACAGCAGTGCATCAAAATAAAACTGCTGCAACGGCGCGTGCGCAACTGAGGCGTGCATGGCCAGATAGTCGGCCATGTCAGCGCATACTTTTTGCAGCGTCAGCATGAAGGCATTTGGCAACACCGGATAGATCTGATAGGGCACGGCCTGATCTTTAACAAGCGCATTCCAGCTGCGATTGAGCCGGTTTAATGGCGACTTCAATTCTGGCGGTGCGGTGTTGCGCAGCTGCGTCAACTTTGCCTGATCCAGCTGCGCACTGTACATGCTGCGCGCGCGCTCCACCAGGTTATGGGCCTCGTCCACCAGAATGCCAACCCGCCACTGGTATTGCACAGTCATCGCGTACAGCAGCGCGTTAACATCAAAAAAATAATTGTAGTCACCAACGATCACATCGGCCCAGCGCACCATTTCCTGGCTCAGGTAGTAAGGACAGACCTGATGCGCCAGTGCGATGTCGCGCACTGCAGTTTTGTTCAGCAGCGTTGCACCCAGCAGCGCCTGACGGGCATCAGGCAGGCGATCATAAAAACCGCGTGCCAGAGGACAGGAGTCACCGTGGCAGGCCTTGTCGGGATATTCGCAGGCCTTGTCGCGCGCAACCAGTTCCAGCACGCGTAACGGCAGATCGGCATCGCTTTGCCGGATTAATGTCAGTGCATCCAGCGCCAGCTGACGTCCGGACGTTTTGGCCGCCAGGTAAAAAATCTTGTCCAGACCCGGGTCGGTGGCAGCAGCCCGCAACAGTGGAAACAGTGTGCCTATGGTTTTGCCGATGCCGGTCGGCGCCTGTGCCATCAGACAGCAGGGTTGCAGCGCCGCCTTGTAGACTGCTTCGGCCAAGGTGCGCTGGCCGGCTCTGAAATCCGGGTGGGGAAACGGCAGCGTGCACCAGGCCGAATCGCGTTTCAGCCGGTGCTGCATTTCCTGACGCGCCCATGCAAGAAAGCGGTTGCAGTGCTCCTCAAAAAAAAGCTGCAGGCCCTCCAGTGTATGCGGCTCACTCAGCACCGTTTCAGTTTTGTGGTCGACATCGAAGTACACCAGCGCGACCTGCATTTCAGTGAGCTGCCATTTCCGGCACAGCAGATATCCATATATTTTGGCCTGTGCCCAGTGCAGTTGCCGGTGATTGTCGTCCATGTTGTCGATAGCGCCGCGATAGGTTTTGACTTCTTCAACCCGGTTCAACGTTGCGTCATAGCCGTCGGCACGGCCGCGCACCAGCAATTCCTGATACGCGCCTTCGAGACTGACTTCGGCCTGATAGCCTGGCGGACGTCGCAGCCGGACTGCCGCGTGTCCGGCGATCCCTTCTTCGGCGGTGGGTCCCGGCGTAAAGCGCAGATCGAGGTCGCCGGATTTGGCGGTGAATTCACACAGCGCACGCACGGCGATGGTGTAGGTTGGCATGGTCACGGCACCCATTCGACGTAACACACCGCGACCGGCATCTGATGCTGCGCGCAAAATTCCAGAAATCGGATCTGGTTATCCTGCAGCCGGTCTCCTGGTCCTTTGACTTCGATCATGCGATAGCGCCTCTCCTGCGGCCAGAACTGAATCAGGTCCGGGAAACCGTTGCGGTTGGCAGCAATGCTGTCGAGCAGACGTTCAAAATATTTTTTCAGATGATCGGCCGGAATACATGCCAGCGCCTGTTCCAGCAATGTTTCATCCAACATCTGCCAGTAAACAAACGGTGACGCGATACCGGATTTGCGCAGGAAGTTATCGCGGATGGTTGATTGATATTGAGTGGAATCCAGCTGCGACAGACAATGCTGAAACTGTGCAGCGCGCTGCTGGCGGAACTGCGGGCTGTGCAGATCGGCCGGGCCGGTTTGAAACGGATGAAAGAACGCACCCGGCACGGCGCAGAACAGCGCATCCCAGCACAGCAGGCCAAACAGAGAATTGATCAGCGCATTTTCGACGTAATAGACTGGCGCATCCTCTGTCGCACACTGTTGAAAATGGCTGCGTGCCACTTCTTCAACGTTAACGGCAGGAACCGGCTGCGGCAAAACCAGCCTGATGGATTCCGGCGGCTGCTTCGCCGTCGCGCGGCGCACTGTCTGGCCGAGTTTGCGTTGCAGACGCGGCAGGATGCGAGCCAGATGCTGGCTTTCCCCGGCGCTTTCTGGGGTGGTCTGCGCGATCATGGCAAGTGCATGCGCTCCGGCGGGCTGACCGATTTTTTCCAGCACCCGGATCTGGCGCAGTCGTGCACCGGCATAATCACTGCGGCCATACATATCCAGCGCAGCCTCATAGTCTGCCAGGCGCTCGTATTCCTGTCCGATCCTGAACAGAATTTTTGCGCGTCTGGTTTGCAGCCACGGATTGTTGCTGGTGAGTGCGGCAACCTGCTGCGCCACATCGGCCGGCGTGACGCCGTCATGCAGTTGCCCGCTGCAGTGATGCAGTTGCTGGTATATCAAAATATCTTCACGCTGTTGAAAAGCCCGTGAGGCTTCCGAAAAGGATACTTTTTCATACGTGAATATGTCCAGATCTGCCAGCACGAATTCTGACCAGTCCTGATACAGATTGCCGAAAAACATCAGCCGCAGCCGGTCACACATGTCGGTCACCTGGACTTCAAGCAGTGCGTCATCGGCACCTCCGCACCAGACGGAAAACCGGCGCGGCCCGCAGAACCGTGATTGCGCAAGTTCCAGCAGATCGGCTTTTTTTGCACCCTTGACCACGTCAAGCTGCAACACGCCGGCGAACTCGTTTTTGGTCAGCACGCCATACAGCTGATCGACCGTAATGCAAGGATCATTCACAACCCAGTTCAGTAAAATCAGCGGTTGTGCTGCGGTGAGGGAGTCACCGATTTCCTGATACTGCAATTTGCTGACCCGGAACAGATCGCCGCGGCGCATGATCATGCGGACCAGCAGGGCCTGGGACTGGACGGAGAGCGTGGAAAAGGTCGTGATGAAGTCGATTTCATCCTGCAGCAGCAGATCGGTGTAGCGCTGCAATACCCATGCAAGAACAAATCGGAAATTCTCGAGATAGTAAAACGGGTTGTCCAGATTGTTATTCATTGGGTCATGCCATTCAGACGTTCACCTGCAAACCCGGTACTGTAGCAGGAGTTGATCAAAACCGTCCTGCCACGCGTCTGGCCATCGTCGATGGCGGAAAGCTTCACTTTCTACTTGCCAGATACCGCCGTAAAAGTGACTTTGCCGTGTTCCCGACCTGCAAATGGATGCAGGGCAGCCGTGTTGACGAGGCAGGCTGGCCAGCGTTTTGATCACATCGTTGAGGGCTGCATGCAGATCAAAGTGGCGCAAATTTGTGATCGTGATGAAGTATCAGTCAGTCCAGCAGGTCGGGTTGCTCTTTGGTGATGCGCGCATACAGCAGCTGAAACTGAAACCAGCCGGCGGTGGGTGACCCTATCAGTTTTTTCGTCGCCAGTGCATGTTCATGGGCGATTCGGATCGGCTTGCCGGCCGCTTCGGCCAGCAGTTGCGCCTGACAGGAACGTTCCATGGTGATAAACCACCACGCTGCTTCATCGACCGTGCTGCCGACCGTGATTAAACCGTGATTGCGCAGGATGGCAGCCTTGTTGCCGCCGACAGTTTCGGCAATCCGCCTGCCTTCGGAAAGATCCAGTACCACGCCGGTGAAATCATCGAACAGGGCATGGTCTTCATAGAATGCGCAGGCATCCTGGGTAATCGGATCGAGCAGGCGGCCCAGTGAGGACCACGCCTTGCCGTGCAGCGAATGCGCGTGCGCCGCGCCAACACAATCTGGTCTGGCCTGGTGCACCTGGGAATGGATGGCAAAGGCAGCGGCATTGACAGGCATATTGCCCTCGACCACCTCGCCCTCATGGTTGACCAGAATTAAATCGGACGTGCGGATCAGGCTGAAGTGCATGCCAAATGGATTGACCCAGAAATGATCCGGTTTTTCAGGATCGCGTGCGGTGATGTGACCGGCCGCGCCTTCGTCAAAGCCGAATTTGGAAAACAGCCGGAACGCGGCCGCCAGTTTCTGTTTGCGGTTTAAGCGTTCCAGCGCGGGGTCTGCGATTGTTGGCATCGATGGCATGACCAGCGGGTTTGCGGTCGCTGTGTGATTGGTGGGTTCCATAAGCTGCGCTCCTGTTATGCCGGTGTGGCGCCATGGTGAACTCTGCTGCGAGCGCTGTCAACCAGGCCAGCGCCAAATCAAAAACGGCTGAAGATCAACTTCAGCCGTTTGGAGGCAACACAATATAAAGTGCTTATTTTTTGTTTTTGTTGGCTGCTTCGGCTGCCAGTTTCATTTCGCCTTCAGCCTGTCTTAATAATTGTTCGGCTTTGGCAGCGTGACCACCCATGTCATATTCATTCGCTGCCTGCGCAGCCTTCATTTTTTCAATCGCATGTTGCGCATCTTCACGTGCAGCGATGATATTGGGATGACCGGCTTCCGGACCGGCGAATACCTGGGTAGACAGCGCAGACAGGCCTAACAGGGAAACAATGAGTAATTTTTTCATTTCAATCTTTCAGTTTGGATTGTTGGGGATGGACTACATCTTAAGGCTTTGAGGCCTGTTCATCAGGCAGGTATAAAACGATGCCAGAACCGATACGGTTGACCGGGTGAAATCTGAATTTGCACTCTGTATCAAAATGACATCTCATTCCTGCGCTCAGGGTTTGAAGACCGCCATCGAAGGCTGCTCGCTGCGCTGCAAACGTTTCGCAACGGTTTCTGCTTCACGCAGTACCCGCAGAATATTACCGCTGGCAAGCTTGCCGAGGTCTTCATCACTCCAGCCGCGGCGTGCCAGTTCGGCAATCAGTTGCGGATATTTGTCGACCCCGTCCAGACCGTCAGGGCCGCCTGGAATGCCGTCAAAATCGGAACCAATGCCGACACAGTCCACGCCGGCAATGTTACGGATGTAATCGATGTGGTCGGCCACCATGCTCAATGTCGCTTTGGGTTGAGGATGTTTTTTCTCCCATTCGGCCATGGCTGCCCTGGCGCGTTCCGGCTGGCCGAGGTAGAGCCCGGCAAACGGCGGAGCGTTGTAGCGGCTTTGCTCGGCGGCATGGTCAGCATCCCAGTTGGCGGCTGCCTGTGAGACATAGCCCGGGAAAAAATTCGCCATCACCACGCCGTGATTCTTGGCGACCAGCCGCAGCACATCATCGGGCACATCACGCGGATGATCGACCAGTGCGCGTGCGCTCGAATGTGAAAACATGACCGGCGCCTGACTGAGCGCCAGCGCTTCGCGCATGGTTTCGGCCGAGACGTGCGACAGATCAATCAGCATGCCGATCCGGTTCATTTCCTGCACCAGCGATTTGCCGAACGGGCTCAGACCATGATGGACCGGGTTGTCAGTGGCTGAATCGGCCCAGCCGGTATTCGAGCTGTGGGTGAGTGTCATGTAGCGTGCGCCGAGGTCATACATCATGCGCAGGGCGGGCAGAGAATTGTCGATCTGATGGCCGCCTTCGATGCCGATCAGCGAAGCAACCCTGCCGGCCTTGAAGTCGCGCTCGATATCGTCTGCGGTGTACGCCATGGCCATCCGGTCGGGATACTGCTGCGCCATGCGCTTGACCAGATCGATCTGCTCAAGTGTCATTTTGATGGCGGCCGGACCGGTAACCGTCACCGGTATCCAGACCGACCAGAACTGGCCGCCGAGGTGCCCGGTTTTGATGCGCGGCAGGTCGGTCATGAGTGGCGCGCTGTCGGCAGGGGCGTCGGCGGGTATGGGCAGATGCCGTGTATCGGCGGCGAGGTCGATTTGGCTGAAGTCGGAATGATAGCGGTCGCGGATTTCCCAGGGCAGGTCGTTGTGACCATCAATCACCGGGTGGCTGGTTAACAACCGGTCGATACGTTTTGCGATCGCTGTTTCGGTGGTCTGCGCACTCGCCGACAGCGCGATCAAAGCCGATGCTGTTAGTGCTGTCAGAGAAATCGTTGTTAACTTCATGTTTCACCTCAGAAGGGTTGTGGCGCTGCCCAGCGGTTGCCTGTTGAACGGCAGCAATCGATAGTAAAATGCGTGACACACAACATATAGAGCATTGCCACAATTGTAAATCCCCCGTCTATCAATTCAGGGAAAGGAAGCAGCATGTCGAAAAACCATCGTAACCGGCATCAGTCAGCACGTCGTACTGCATTAAAGCTGGGCCTGGCCGGACTGTTTACTGCGCTGCCGGCGATTCGAAGCTGGGCTGATGTCTTGTCTGAGTTGTCGTCCAATCCCATGGTCACCGTAGAAAATTTCGATGCCAAAGGCAGCAGCACCGGTGTGGTACGCATTAGCAAAGTGGTCAAAAGCGATGCCGAATGGGCGGCCGTTCTCAAGCCCGAGGTCTACCGTGTCACCCGGCAGAACGTAGCGGACCATCCTTATACCGGCAAATACTGGAATTCACGTGCCGACGGCATTTACCGCTGCGTGTGCTGCGACGCCGCGCTGTTTGACTCCAGGTCCAAATTTGAATCCGGCACCGGCTGGGCCAGTTTCTGGGAACCGATTTCTGCACTGAATATCTCCCGCGACAACGATGCACTGTCCTGCACCCAATGTGACGCGCATCTGGGACATGTGTTTACCGATGGCCCGACCGAGAGCGGTTTGCGCTATTCGGCGTATTCCCTGGCGCTGAATTTTGTGGCCAAAACCTGACGTTCGACAAGCGCGTACAATGGCGCGTTCCGATCAATTCCTTCCTGCTGCCCACTATGTTCAAATCTACCGGCCCGGCCAAATATCCTGATTACCTCGCGCTCGAAGCGCAGTTGCTGAGTCTGCTCGAAGGCGAACAGGACCTGTGCTCCAACGCGGCGCAATTTTCCGCTTTTATTTTTGAAACCATCGCAGACATCAACTGGGCCGGTGTGTATCTGATGAAGCCGGCAAAGAACGGCAGCGACCGCGAACTGCTGGTCGGCCCGTTTCAGGGCAAGGTAGCCTGCAGCCGGATCGCCTTGGGCAGAGGCGTGTGTGGCACGGCAGCAGCCGAGAGGCGCACGATCATGGTGGCCGACGTGCACGCCTTCCCCGGGCACATCGCCTGCGATTCGGCTTCGAACGCCGAAATCGTGATTCCGTTAATTAAAGACGGTGAACTGGTCGGCGTGCTGGACATCGACAGCCCAAGCCTGAACCGCTTCAGCATCGACGATCAGCTCGGGCTGGAAATGCTGGCTTCGGTGTTTGTGGATGGGACCAGTTTTGCCTGATTGATAAAAGCGACGATTAAATTGACGCCAGTTTTGCGCTCGCAAAACGATTCAGACTGACACCTTCTTCAGCGGCCTGCAAGGCTAACCGGCGGTGCAGGCCAGGTGGAATGCGAATCCGAAACTCGCCGCTGTAGATTTTGTCTGCAATGGGAACTGGTGGAACTTCTCCACTTGCCTGCATATCCAGAACGACATGGGCTACCGCATCCCGGATTCCGGCCAGCGCCTCATCCGGCGATGAAGCAAGCCATGACAATGACGGGAATTCGGCGCACAGGCCTACGTGTTCGTGGTCTTCCGGCGACCAGGTAACCCGGTATGTGTAGTGATCATTTTTCATGATTAATTTCCCCTATTTTTTCTATCGCCAACAGCACCTGTCTGACCTGATAGGTTTTGGCTTTTCCCTTATCGCCCTGGATGTTGATTCTTGGATCTCCCGTCCAGGGAGTTTTAAAAATGGCGTGACTGGTTCCGTTCTGGCGCGGCGATCCGAAATATTCTTCACAAATTTTTTTTAGATCTTTAAAACGGACGTTGGCCGGTTCGTCGCGCATTTGCTTAAGAATTTTTTCAGTTGTGTTCATCGCGCAATGGTATCAATAGTGGCACCATTTTTCAAGTCAACGCAATTTAATCGCCAACCACATTTCAAGCAGGAACCAGCGCGATTAAACCGACGTGGCTGCAAAATCGCTTAAATGTCGTGGGTGTATTTTGGCGCTACTGCTTTTAAGATCAGACTATTTACAGAGACTGATACTGAAAAACGTTGGCAGGGCAAGACAAATTGAAAGGTAAAAATATGAGAGTTTCAAAATTCGGGATAGTGCGTGAATACTGAAATCCATAGCATCAACTTAAGCCTGTTTCGCCAAAGCGCGAGGTTCGTAGGGTGCAATGTTATTGCACCATTTCGCAGACATCGGATGATGGTGCAATGGTATTGCCCTACGCAAATATCTTAAGTCGATGCCTATGGAGTGCATAAACATTGAAACCTATTCCATCCGATCCGGCTGGTGCGCCTTCAACCCCAGCCATTCCGGCGTGAGCTGATGGGGAATATCAAATAAATCCAGCACCCGCCCCACACTGTGATCCACCATCTCCGCAATACTCGCGGGATGCTGGTAAAAACTCGGCACCGGCGGAAAAATGATGCCGCCCATTTCGGTCACCGAAGTCATGTTGCGCAGATGCGCCAGATTGAGTGGGGTCTCGCGCACCATCATCACCAGTCGACGTCGTTCTTTCAGCGTCACATCGGCCGAGCGCGAAATCAGATTTTCAGACAGACCCAACGCAACCGAGGCCAGGGTCTTCATGGAACAGGGCGCGATAATCATGCCCATGGTTTGAAACGATCCGCTGGCAATCGCCGCGCCGATATTCCTGACGTTGTAGACCACATCAGCCATGGCTTCGAGCTGTTTCCGGGCCATGCCGACTTCCTGCTGCAGACTCATCAGTCCCGCCTCCGATACCACCAGATGGGTTTCAATGTCAGTGGTGCTGCGCAGCACTTCCAGCAGCCGCACTGCATACACCACGCCGGTTGCGCCTGTGACGCCGAGGATGAGTCGTTTGGAAGTCAAGACTGGCAATCAGGACTGAATCAGTGTTTTCAGTTCACCGGATTCATACATCTCGCCCATGATGTCGGAACCACCGATGAACTCGCCGCCGATATACAGTTGCGGCACGGTCGGCCAGTTCGAAAAATCCTTGACGCCCTGGCGCACGTTGGCGTCTTCCAGCACGTTGACGGTCACAATATTTTCCGCGCCACAGGCTTTTAAAATCTGAATGGCCTTGCCGGAAAATCCGCACTGCGGAAATTGGGCCGTACCTTTCATGAACAGCACGATGCGGTTGGTGGTGACAGTTTCTTTAATCCAGTTTTGTACGTCGCTCATGGTTACTCTCTTCAGGCAAAAAATAGTGTGGACATTATATAGAGAAATCCGACATCACGATTTCAGTTTGGCAAATGCAGCTGCCATCGCATTGTTGACTGGCTCCTGCGCCTTTGGAGCCTGCTTCTGGTGCTGTGATAACCGTTTGGCATCATCCCGGTCACCACGCTGCTGCGGACTGGCTCCCGGCTGCGGAGCGCTGTCGGTCAGCCGCATGGTCAGCGCGATCCGTTTGCGCTTTTCATCGACTTCCAGCACTTTCACTTTCACGACCTGCCCGGCCTTGACGATGGTGTGCGGGTCTTTGACGTAGGCGTCAGCGAGCGCAGAGATATGTACCAGCCCATCCTGATGCACGCCGATATCGATAAACGCGCCAAACGCCGCCACGTTCGTGACCACGCCTTCCAGTATCATGTCGGGCCGCAGATCACGGATTTCTTCCACGCCGTCTTTAAACGTCGCGGTTGAAAATTCGCCACGCGGATCGCGTCCCGGCTTTTCCAGTTCTTTCAGAATATCGGTGATAGTCGGAATCCCAAACTGCGCATCGGCATACCTGGCCGGATTCAGTGTTTTCAGCAGACCGGCATCACCAATTACGGCTTTTACATCTTTTTTGATATCGGCCAGAATTTTTTCCACGACCGGATACGATTCGGGATGCTCAGCCGAGGCGTCAAG
>Ga0209067_10001557_pt1 | contig 14023 bp, 20 predicted proteins | sample ColStrG_CSR_2013_FD_187199 | JGI IMG/M metagenome (GOLD analysis project Ga0209067, IMG submission 187199) | Freshwater sediment microbial communities in response to fracking from Pennsylvania, USA - Cold Stream Run_MetaG_CSR_2013 (SPAdes)... | ecosystem: Environmental > Aquatic > Freshwater >... | reverse complement strand
CACCATTGGCATAACCTCCAGATCCACCTCCACCATTTGGGCTTGCCTGACCAGAAACGTTAGCGGTAGCATCAAATTTTTCAAGAACTAGGGTTAAACGTTGGTTCTCATCAATAGCATAATTGAAACGAACCGTTGCACAATTCAAGCTCATAAATTCAGTAAGAAATTCCTTAGTAAAAGTTACCCCCAAGGTTTTTACCGGAAATACATCTGGAAAATCTTCAACCAATTGTTCAAATTTTCCGGTCATTTGTCCAGCCTGGAAGGGTGTAAGTAAAGTGCTCATAAATAATTTTTTAAAGGTTCACTATAAAGATAAGGCATCAAAACAGCCCAAATAAAAACCCGACAAGCTGAAACCAAGATTGCCCAAAGGAAACAATTGTAACTATTTGATAACAAAGCCCATAAAAACCGAATAAAAAACCATAAACATAAAAATGGGTCAAAAAAACATAAAAATGGGTTAAAACACCCCCCCCAATCTAATCAAGGCCATGAAAGCAAATCAGAACCCATCAGAGCTAAATCAAGCCCTAACCCACCTATTCCTTTAAAATTAACAAGAATTGTTTGAACCTTTATCAAAAAGCCGTAATTTTGTGATCTGAAAAAAATACATGGTTCGGTAGCTCAGCTGGATAGAGCATCGGTTTTCTAAACCGACGGTCCTTGGTTCGAATCCAAGCCGGACTACTTTACATACTTTTTAGCTTAAATTTTTCCTTCTAAAAAACTAAGCTAGTTAAAGAAAACGGCCTCTGGATAGCATCTAGGGGCTTTTTTATTCCTTTGAACTTACATAAGTAAAGATAATGTTAAAGTTGATTAAAGCCAAAATAGTATGTAAATTAGTATGATGGTATTTCTATCATACGGTTATGGCTACAATAAAATTTTACCCAGAGAAAAGGAATGATAAAGAGGGCAACCTGATTACAAAAAATGTTCCGATTTATTTATCGTGCTACATTCATGGAAAAAGGCTAGTTTATTTCACTGGGAAAAGAATCGATCTTAATAACTGGAATGAATCAGAAAGAAAGGCCAAAAGAAATACCACAGGAGAAACTGAAATTAATTTCAGGCTTAAAAACATAACCCAGATTATTTCGGAGGCTGAATTAAATGCCGAAAAATTCAGGGAAATACTTACCGTTTCATCCTTGAAGCGGCAATTGGATATTAAATTGAGAAAGATCGTTGAATTGACAATTCAAGATGAGGAAGCAATTAAAAAAACCACCCCGCTTGAAGCTCTGGACGAATGGATTGAGGACCGGGAAAAAAGCGAGGTTTATGGATCTGTTAAAAATCACAGGGTATTTCGCAATCATTTTCGGGCTTTCATTGAAGCTAGATATACCGATTTTTCCTTTGATGAAATCAATGATGAATTTTATGAAGGGTTTAAGTCCTTCCTCCATAGCCTGGGCCATTCAATAAATACGGAAGCAAAACATACAAAGCAATTAGCACGGTTCCTTCGTTTTTCTGATAAGAAAGGGTATAGCAGTAATTCGGCATGGAAAAATTTTAAATGGGTGACTGAATCTGCACCGGATATTATTACCCTGGATGAGGAGGAAATAAGAAAAATTGAAAATCTTGAATTGGAGAAGCCAAACCTTGATAGGGTGAAAGATTGTTTCCTATTCCAGATTTATTGTGGAATGCGTTGGAGCGATGTTTCAAGTCTGCAAAAATCAGATTGGGATGGCGATTATATTTCTTTTTTCATCCAAAAGAATAGAAAGGATTCCATCCGTCATACGGTTGCACTAAGCTCAAAAGCAAAGGCCATCCTTAAAAAATATGCAGACATTCAAGGGCCTAAAGCACTACCCGTTTTATCCGGTCAAAAGCAAAACCAGGGGATTAAAGAAATCGGCAAATTAGCCGGAATAAACACCCTCGTAAAAAAGAAAATGATATATGGGAATACCCCTAGATATATTGAGGCACCTAAATATGAATTCCTATCAAGCCATTGCGCCCGGAAAACTTTCATAAGTATTGCCATATCCAAAGATATTTTGGAAAGTAAAATAAAAGCCCAGACAGGCCATGAAAAAAATTCCAGGGCATTCGCCCGGTACTATGAGGTAAAAAAAGAGGATAAAAAATCCATGGTTGACGAAATATTTGGATAGGAATGGAGGAGGACATAGAAAAAGGCAGCGAGATGGAGGACTATTCCAATCAAATCAATATACCCGAAATTCAAAAAAAATATTCCGAATTAAATTTGACTCAAAAGGAGCGAGAACAGGAACTAACTGAGCGAAAAAAATTTCTACGGAAAATGTGGGAAATTCGATGTGAGGAATGGATCAAGAAACAAGGGAATGGATATTTTATGGAAATCCATTTCATCCAAGACATGATCCATCGATTGGAGGAGGGGATTAAGGAAGGGCATAAATTGAATAACCAAATTCATAACGGCCAACCCTCACCCATATTTTACAACATTGCCAACCTCAAAACTGATATTGAAGTGTTGACCGATTGGGAAAACGAAATAGGTTCGGATTGGGCTCATCCAATTGAATTATGCTTAGAGATTTTAATACATTTTAAATTTATAAGTAAAAGGGCTTTATGGGATAAAAATGGAAAAAAGGTAGTCCTACAAGCCGCCATTGAAATTATATCCGATAGATTTAAAATTACCAAAGCGAAATTTGGAAGAAAAATCTGTGAAAAAATTGGCTACGAAAATGGTTATTCTGTATTAAGGTCCTCAAAAGCGGAATTAGCTACAACTTTAGATGAAATTAAAAAATATTTAATCCAAAATCGTGGGGAATCGTGGCACGAAATACCACGATAATATACTGTAAATCAGATATTTAGTTGCGCTAAATTTGGCTTTAAATAAATTAAAGCAAATGAGCCTGAATACTGAATTAACATCAAACCCATTTCAATTAATACTGGATAAAATCCATATCCTGGATGATAAATTCTCTGAATTAAAGGAGATAATTTCCACCCCACCCCCAGAGCCTAAAAAGGAAAAAATCCTTAAATCCAGAGAGGAAACCAAAGCTATTTTCAATATTACTGATCCTACTTTATCCAAAAGGGTGAGAGACGGTAAATTGAAACCTATCTATATGGGTAGAAGGGTTATGTATGATCTAACCGACTATTTGTCTATTCGATAGTGGGGGCCTATTCCAACCGGAATGAGAATCAAGACTATCTACCGGATAAGCAAAAAAAAGGGGGGCCAGAACCCAACCTGACCCCCACAAATACTTTAAGCGGACAGGACAAAGGTAATATTGAAATGCCAATATTACGTCCTTACCAAGAGGAATTTATTGATAAGGTAATTTCCAAACTTGCCGATTTTAGAAAGGTGGTTGCGGTTGCACCTACCGGTTTCGGGAAAACCATCGTATCAGGAAAAGTAACCCATCGGTTTATTGTAAAATTTACCGATCAAAGGGTTTTGATAATGGCCCATAGAATGGAGCTATTGTCCCAGATCGAAAAGGCGCTCAAACTATTTGGTATCCATCAATTTTTAATTCAGGCCGGAATTAAAGAGATTCCAGAATCTAGGGTCTATGTGGCTATGGTTGAAACTATGGCAAGACGACCACTTCCATCCAACATCGGATTAATGATCGTAGACGAGGCCCATACTGGAAACTTTAGGAAAATTATAGAAAAGTTCGAAGGCAAAATAATTGGATTTACGGCGACCCCTATAAGTAGCAAAATCAGGATTCCATTAAAGGACCATTTCGAAGCCATCGTAACTGGGGCTGCGGTTCCTGACCTCATCCAATGGGGATACTTAGCCTCTCCAATTTTATATAGTCCTAAAGGTTTGATTAATAAAAAGGACTTGGAAGTAAAGGCCGGAGAATATTCTGATTTTAGTCAGTTTCGGCAGCTCTCCAATATAAAATTTATAAAGAAAGCCATCGACTTATATAAAGCCCATGCCAATGGAAAGAAAACCATTTTCTTTAACTGCAATGTAGAGCATAATAACCTCATGGCCTCAACCTTAACGGCTTTGGGGTATTTTGTTTTATCGGTGGATGGCAAAACAGAACCAGAGGAAAGAAAAGCCATTTTCAAAAAGTTTAAGGAGACCCCTGGGGCTATCCTTTGCAATGTGAACATTGCTACAACAGGATTTGACGAACCTACCGTTCAATGTATTGTTTTGAATTTTGCGACTAAAAGCCTTACAAAATATATTCAATGCATCGGTAGGGGAAGCCGGATCGACGAGGCTACAGGAAAAAAAGAATTTGTTATCCTGGACCTATGTGAAAACTACTTAGAACATGGACTATGGGAATATCCAAGAAACTGGGAAAGGATATTCAAATATCCTAAAAAATATACCGAAGGGGAGAGCCCAACCAGGGTGTGTATGAACCCTGATTGCAACGCCATCATTCATTTGGCATCGACAAAGTGTAAGCATTGCGGGTTTGAAATGCCTAGATCAAACTCATATGATTCTGTAATCTGTCAAGAGGAGTTATTGAATTATTATACCCCCAACCATGGAACTCTCATGGGTGCTTATATTTTTTGGGAGGTTAGGTCAAACAGAGAAATTTGTCCCTTCTATAAAGTTTTAGAAATAATTCTCAGGGACCTTAAAAAATTAGGCATCAAGCAAGTTACTGAATTGGTGATCGATACCATTTGGGAGAAAATGCACCCCTATAGTCTAATGTATTGTAGGAAAATTAATCAGAACCTATCAAGCCAAAAGAATAAGTTAAAATGGATTATAAAAAATGAAGCCCAAAAGGTATTTAAGGGAGAGTTTAGGAGGGCTTTATCATGAGTTTATCAAACCAACAACCGGATGGGCTGCCTAATTTCAATTTTGAGGTAATTAAAGGCCTGGGGCCTGAGGAAATAAAAAATCATATTGATGAAATTGCGGTTCAGCCCCCTGTATCAACACCGGAGGAATTTGATCCTAAAATAGCCTATCAGAAATCCAAAATAACCACGGCCGACCCAATCCCGGAACCTGCCAAAGTTTTATCGATTATTCAAAATGGTATTGAAATTCCAATTGCCACTGCAGGAAATTTTAGTTTGTTAATCGGCAAGGCAAAAAGTAAGAAGACTTTCACCATTGCGAGTTTTGTATCGGCTGCGTTGGTTTCTGGAAATGGATTTTTAAAATCATATCTACCAGAGGGAAAAAATAAGGTTTTACTATTTGATACGGAGCAAGGCAAATACCATACTCAAAAATTGTTGAATCGGATTCTTCGAATTCATCCTTTATCAGTCGAAACTCAAATTGAGGTGTATAATATCAGAGAGTATTCCTATGACCAAAGGATTCAAATTATAGAACATGGGCTTTCATTAGGTGGTTTCGGTTTGGTCATTATTGATGGTATCAGGGATTTAGTTTCGGACATAAACGATTCTAACCAGGGGTCGGATATGACAACCAAACTGTTAAACTGGACGACCAATTTTGAATGCCATATTATTGCGGTTCTTCATACCAATAAAGGAGATTCCAATGCCAGGGGTCATCTGGGAACGGAACTGACCAATAAAGCGGAAACCACTATTCTAATTCAAAAGGATCCCCACAACCCGGATATTTCCATCATATCAGCCGAATATACCAGGGACAAGTCGTTCCAAGATTTTGCCATAAAGATTGATGATACCGGGCTGCCAATTCTCTTGGAAGACTACGTACCGGCCCAGAAAGGAGATCAAAAAGGCAAAAAAGGATGGGAGCCCTCGGATATAAATCAGGATGAACATTGGGAGGTTCTTAACGGAATATGGAATACAAGTATTATCAAAAAAATCAAATGGGGACAAACTAGAGATGAAATAAAGAAAGGGTTTCAAAAAATTGGAATCAAATTAGGTTTGGAGAAAGTTCGAAAACTCATTAATTACTATGTAGAAAATGGCTACTTAATCACGGAAAAAGGCCCATCTAATACAACACTTTACTCTATTCCTTATCCGAACAAGATAGATCATGAAAATGAAGACAGAAACCCTATTTAAAGCATTTGAAAGCGTTTTAAGTGTTTTAAAACGGTTAATTGAAACACTAAAACAGCCCAACCCTTTAACTATAGTTTCACTGTTTCACTGTTTCACCCCCCTATATATAGGGGGTAAACTGAAACAGTAAAACAGTTGAATGGGGAAGATTTCTAAACTGATAAACTTATTAAACTACCCATCAAAACTTTTTCACTGATAAGATGAATATTTCTTCCGGGCACCGATTTTCTTTAGAGCGATACCAGACTAAAAGTTCCAGACATCAATGTCCCCAATGTATGGATAGACGGTTAAGTTTTACGCTTTATATTGATAATGAAACAGGCAAACCAATACATGAAACCGTAGGGAGGTGTAATCGATTAGACCACTGCGGTTATCATTATACCCCAAGCGAATTTTTTAGGGAAAACCCCTCAGCCAAAGAAAATCTAAAGATTGATAAGCCAAACTTGAAAGGATTTAAGCCTCGACCCATTGAAAAAGTTAAGCCCTCTTATATCGATCCAGAGACTTTTAAAAGTAGTTTGAATCAATATAGTCAAAATAATTTTGTGGCCTTCCTGAATAGGCTATTCGGACCTACAGAGACAAATAATCTTATTGAGAAGTATTTCATAGGAACTTCTTTGATATGGCCCGGTGCTACGGTTTATTGGCAAATTGATTCTAATGGCCTTATCCGAACTGGAAAAATAATGCTTTACAATCCCGATACCGGAAAAAGGGATAAGGAAAAAATAACCTGGGTGCATAGTGCAATGAGAATACAGGATTTTAAACTTAGTCAATGTTTTTTCGGTGAGCATCTTTTGAATGATACTTCCAAGCCTGTGGCTATGGTTGAAAGTGAAAAAACCTCAATTATATGCAGTGCTTTTTTTCCTCAATTTATTTGGATTGCCACCGGAGGAATCCAAAACCTTAATGAAGAAAGGCTAAATTCCTTGAAGGGTAGAAATGTTACTCTATTCCCTGATCTTAATGCATATAAGACATGGAAAGATAAAATTTCCCAATTCAAAAATATTGCATCCTTCAGGGTTGATGTTTTTTTGGAAAATAAGGCAACCTATGAAGAAAAAAATAATGGTTTAGACTTAGCCGATTATTTAATCAATTACGATCCAAAGAAATTTTTAGATATAAAAAATGAAACCGGTCAAAATATCCCCCAATCGGATAAGGGCTCCATTGATGTGGATAGCGGCTCCGCTCAGGTCTTACAAAACAGTAAAAGTATTCCGGTCCCAATACATGATCCTTCTTTTGATGAAAAATATAATGGATGGATTATAGAGGATCAGCCCATCAAGATTCCATCTTTTTATGGGATGGGAAATCATGGTCAATTATCGGCCGATAAATTTATCAATGAAGATTGGATTCCAGAGTTAGAAGAATTAGAAGAAAACATAAAATCCGTGAATCTACCCGACACCTTGAATTTATTTCACGGTGAAATTAATGACATTCCCCTCTTTATGGAAAGACATATTTCCTATTGCCGTGCTAATTCAGGAAACCGGATTTTCTTGCCTTATATGAATCGATTGAGGGCCTTTAGAGAGACTTTGCTCCAAAACCAATAAATTATATGGAAAATGAAACTAGATTGAATATGGCCCATATAAAGCAGGCTTTACCCAAAGAAAGAAAGGTTTCCGAATATGAGATTCATACCAAGTTTGTGGCATGGATCAGGAAAGAACACCCGGCAGTAAAATTTATTCACCCTGAAAATGAAGGGAGGCGAAATTTCAGAAAGGCGACCTCATCCCGAAATATGGGAATGAAAGCCGGGCAACTGGATTTATATTTCCTGCATTCGGTGAATGGGTTTAATGGCCTAGCTATAGAATTGAAGGTTAAACCGAATCGACCCAGCCCGGACCAGAACCAGGAAATATTGGAATTGAAAGAAATGAATTGGGTTGCTGAGGTGGTTTATTCCCTGGATGAGGCGAAGGAAAAATTTAGAAAATACTTTCAGCTAACCTAATTAGCTTAGCTAAAAATATTAGCATAAATTTGTAATTAACAACGATAAAACAGTGAAAAGTGAGTAAAATTCGGAGGCAAATAATTGTACAAGAAATCGTAAAACTTATCCTGGACGGGAAAAGTTACTTAGAGGTTTTGAGCCTAATTGAGCCTAAATGCGCCATATCAAGGGCCACCTTTACTAGATATTGGAAGGAAGCAGGAATAAAAGCTATAGACGAGCGCATAGAAATGGAGAGCCTTATTCATGACGCAACAATTCACCTGGAAATAGAATCCCGTGCAAGGGCCATAATGACCGCAAATGAAAGGCGTGAATTTTTGACAAAGGTTGCTAGGGGAGAAATAAAATTCACTATTTACAAGGTGGTGGACAAAACTCTCCATGAACTAAAGGTATCTCCTGGATTTCAAGATAGGATTAAGGCGATTGCCGAACTTAATAAAATGGATGGCGATTATGCACCAATAAAAGTTTCCAATACCGATTCGAAGGGTAAAGATATTACAGTATTCAAATGGGGAAATAGAGAGTTGCCCTTAAATTAATTTTTGGTTTAAATATCATTTTCAAATATGCCTAAAGCCGGAGGAGTACCCGAAAACTTAAAACCCTTTAAAAAAGGGGAACCAAGTCCCAACCCCAATGGTAGACCTAAAAAGTTGCCCGGTCTGGATGAGCTTATAGGAAAGGTTTTAGGGCAGGATGAGGATGGAAATTCTCAGGCCCTCGATATTATCAATGCATTGGTTGATAAAGCCAAAAAGGGGGATGTTAGAGCCATAGAATTGATTTTAGAACGGGCCTATGGAAAGGTTACTCAAAAACTGGATCAAAGCCTAACTACAAGATCGGTTATAATTGATGTAACCGGGGAGCATTTTAGTGTTCAACCTAAACAATCAGAGAGCGAAGAATAATTTAAAATATAGCAATGCCCAAAGCAGGAGGAGTACCCGAAAACCTGAGATCTTTCAAAAAAGGTGGAACCAGCCCCAACCCAAAGGGACGGCCAAAGGATACCCCATTGAAAAAAGAATTTAAAAAGTGGTTGAAGAAAATCGAGGAGGAGGAATATCAAAATTCAGGAATGGCCTATGCTGAAGTGTTGGCCAGAAAGTTCTGGAAGGATGCAATCGATGAGGACGGGCCATCCAGACGGGAATTATTAAAGAGGTTTTATCCGGTGGTCGATCAGGTTCAACAAACCAATTTTGATGGGGGTACTCAAATCCGAATTATTAGGAGGGAAGACCTTGAAATGGATGAAAAAAAATCAGGCTAGATCATAATTAAATTAGGGCTTTTACCCTTTATCAATTTTCATCCCAAAATTATTTCTCGCAAACTCTTTATCCTCATCTTTGACCTGAAAATACCGGTGGCTCTTATTGAAAATCACCCCTGTTTTCCCTGGGTTGGTTTTAAAAACCGGACTCATTTTTTTTCCTATCCTTTCGGTTATAACCTCAATACTTTTTTTTGAGTGTTTCATAAGAGGATGCAAAATTTATTAAAATTTAAAGAACAATATCTTACTTGCATGAATAGGACACAAATAATGAACTAAGGTTTTTAATTGGAAAACATCTCAAGATAAGGTCTACTTTTTTGAAATTCTCAAATATTTGGATTCTTCCATTCCTGTATAGGAATCCCCATATTTAACTCTTCTTCCCCTGCTAATTTTTGAATTAAATTGATAATCTTAATGTTGGATCGTGCCTCAGGATTGTTTGTAAAAAAATTAACAGCCCTGTTATACTCTCTTATCCCATCGATTTGATTATCAAAAAATACATCATGGTAATCCATGCTTTCATCTCTCGTTGCTTCAGTATCTTTTATATAAAATGTTAATCTGTAGGAGTGATTTTTATAATCGGAATTCCCAATTGGTTTATATGATTCCATGAGTTTTTGCTAGGATTAAAACAGAAAAAGCCGGGCAAAAATACCCGGCCTGATTATTTATTTTTTTTGGGTGTAAATACCCAGTAATGACCAACAGTTTTAAAATTGGGTAGTTGGAGATTTAAATTCAAACTTTGAGGGGACTTCTCTATTGTGCCTGCATTAATATCTCTTTTAAGCCCTTTTGGGTTTAAAACAATTTTTTTCATGAGGATAAATCTAAAAGAACAGACTTCAATTTAGAAAAATAATTTGTACTCTTCAAATCTTTATACGTATGTGCTCCAATTTTTGTTTTCTTTGAAGAAGCCAACATAGTTTTATTACTTTCTATATCAAAAAGGTTGCCTTGTTTATTTATTAGTTTAACCTCTATTACCTTATCCGGATATTCTAAAATCCATTTTTTATTGTTTGGTGATTCTGAAAACTTCCAATCTAGGTTATTATCCACTGAACTAATTTCATTTATTAAATCTAGCACCGAGGTATACCTATCAGGAGGATTCGGGTCAATGGCTTTTTTAATTACTTTTATGAGTTTATAGGGTACGTGAGCTAAATATTTATTACGATCTGGAAAAATGCCATTTAAAATGGCATTTGGAAGATCACCGTTATGTTCCCTAATTTGTGAATCAAAATTTACATTTCCATTTATTAATCTATAGAGGGTCAATCCCGCCATAAAAATATCCGATGAAATACTTGGATTTTGACCATTTAAAATTTCTGGTGGGACATGTTTGCCATAAACAAATGGTGCTTCATTATCAATTTGGTTTAGATATTTTGCTAACCCAAAATCAGAAAGGAGAGCTTCGTTCGAATCTGATATCAGAATATTGTCCGGTTTAATATCAAAGTGTATAAGTCCCTTTGAATGAATATTATGCAATCCAGATAAGAATTGAATAGAATATCTTATTACTTCTCTAATTGTTAAAAATCTACTATCAATTAACTTTTTCAAGGATCCATTTTTATAAAATGGCATAGCTAAATAAACATTCTCCTCATCGAAGCATCCATAAATAACTTTTATTACGAAGGGATGTGAAGAGGCATATAAAATTTTTGCCTCTTTAAAAAAATCGGAATTTAGAGGAAGAGAAGCTTTTGAAATACGCTTAACTACAATATTAGCATCGAGTTGTAAGTCCTTTGCTAGATAAACAGTTGAATTTTTTCCCTCTTGCCCTATTTCTCTAATTTCATCAAAATTAAGTTCCTTTTTTGTGTCTGAAATCATAAATATAGTGCGCTAATTGAAGCAAGTATGCTTTCTCTTTCTTCCTCATTATAATCTGTCCAATTTTGAATAATTTGAAAATTTTTATCACCAGAGAGAAGCTTTTTGAAATCTTTTCTATCAATCGACAATTTGTTACTTATGCTGGATATTTGTCCTGTGTAATAACTTGTGATTGTTGAACTTGCAAACATTTCTTGAATTACGCCTTCCAGGTAAATTCTCGATATGTTTATCCTTTGGGCATTAGATTCAGTAATTCTAATACATCCCCGGCTTACTTTATTTTCGTTTATAATATCAAGAAGTGTATTCCTAACATATTTAAGCTGATCAGGGACTTCTAGCGCTTTAGGAATAATAATTTTATCTAAGATTTTAATTAAAATATTCTCCTCATCAATATTATCTGAAATACAATACAGTACCTGAGTTGGACTTGTCCTAATGCCTATAGAAATACTCATTGAAACATTATTTTTGGTAAAGTAAAATTAATTTAGAGATATTTTACCTGCGGAAAACACCCTTTTGTAATAAGAAAGGGGAAACTGTTACTATAAGTTTCATTAATCAAGTTATTTTAATTTTTTAAAAGATTGTTAAAGTATCACTTAAACGGCTTTTGTAAGATTATAAATAAATGAATATGAAAAATATAGAAGAAAAACCGTTTTTTGCTCTTAATGGGGTTAGCGAGAAGTTATGAACCTAATATAATTCTGTTCGGAATTACCTAATTGAGGAAAAGCAAAAAAGCCCGGCAATAATATCCTGCCGGAGATATCCAAAATTAACTTTTTGGAAAACCCCGATATTTAAATTATTTGTTCCTACAGAGGAATTTCTGAAGAAGCAGTATGTCGGAAATTCCGACATACTGGAAATGATGGTAAGACTTACGAAGTCAAGCACTATAACCTGGACATGATCATTATGGTGGGTTATAGAGTTAATTCTGAAAAAGCGGATCGATTTACTAAGTGGGCTAACGACAAGATCAAAAAAGCCGTTCTAAATCAGAATCAAGAATTATCAAAAGAATATTTAATTGAAATTAATTTTTAGAATAAGGTCCCTGGTAGTAAACATTTCCAAAAGTATCATACCATATTTGGACGTATGCCCCACTAACCAAGAGAAATTCATGTTTAATAATGGGATCCAAATTACTTTCTTTAGCAAGATCGATAAAACTATTTTGAGCATCAGAGAGCTCCCTCATTCTATTCTTTAAAAGACCCTCCAGGTATTCAATTTCTTCCTGGAATTTCAGTTTGATAAGGGTTTCATCCACACCCTCAAAAAGGGTCTTAAGGGTTTCCTCGTTTTGATTTTGAGCGTCCTGGATAGATATTCTAAGGATCTGGATATTCTCAGTTAGATTGACGATTAGTTGTGATATTCGGGTAATTTCAGAGTGCTTATTTAACATCTAATCGAACCAAGTAATATTTTATTTAAGGTAATACAAAAAAGTTACATTCAACGGATTACCAGGGCCAAATGAGATTTTATTGATTTTGCTCATCCAATCCGAAACGTTGAGATGTTCTTTCTCCTATGGCATTGATGGTTCCAGTAAGATTGAATATTTTTAATTCTACTGAGGTAAGACGGGTATGGGATTGAATTAATAATTCTTGAATCCGGATTAGATTCATTAAATGATGTAAAAAGCTATCTTTTAAATCCTTATTGGTTTCATTCTTGAACTTTTCCAGATAGGATTGGATTTCTTCAAAATTTCGGGAGGCTCTTAAGAAAATTTCATTGGCTTTTATAATGGTAGGATTGGGATGAAAGGTACTATCAGACATAAAATAAGATTTCTAAATATCAATTTTAAATTACGAATCGAAATAGAACATGGATGTCCGTTGCTTAAAAGTTACTTACTTAAATATAATAATTTTTGAGTTTTTATTCATTTCAAAACTTTCCATTAGCTTCCATCGATATTTGATTTAAAAAAAAGCCGGGCAATAATACCCGGCCTGATCATAGAGGTTTCGCCATCTATTTTTCAAATACCCCTGCGTTATGCTCATAAGGGATGAGGGTGTGAAATATCCGCTTGATCGAGGTTAAAAGTTCTATATATCGAACATTGCCCCCCATGGATGCTAGTTTGCAGATCAATTCGGATAGGTCGCCATCAATAATATAGCTAGATTCCTCTTTTTCCAATAGTTCCAAGTATTCAGCTATTAATACTTCATGGACTGCATTTTTCGGATTGGGCTTGTGGTGTAATTCGTAAACCATTCCGGTGGTTTCTGCAGTTTCGGTATTGCTCATGGTCTTAATTTTTATCGTTTAGGGGTTTGGGTTAATTTCTTTCTTTCTCGCTCTTCCTTTCTCATTAATTTAAGGTCATTAGCCCTCATAATTTGTTCGGACATCTCCGCTACTATTTGCTTATAGGTTTTTTTCGGAGGGGTTAATTTCTGAACGTCCGCACCAGGCGAAACCGTTCCGTTTTTTAGGTGGACAATTTTCATGCTTTTTTAAAGTTTTTAAAGTGAGTTAAATATTAAAATAGTATGTAAAAAAGTATGATAGAATTTAATATCAATTCTAAAACATTGATAATTAGAATTTTATAAAATCAAATGTAGTCCAAGCCGGACTACTGTCAATGATACGTAATGCCCTCTTTTTCAATCAATTAGAGGGTTTTTTATTTTAAGTTACTTACATAATTACCAACGGTTTTCTCTTAAATTTCCATTTTTTAAGGAAAGATTATCCAATCAAAAAGTTTAATCCAAAATCAAATAAAACTTAACGAGTATTTTGAT
>Ga0209067_10001555_pt1 | contig 14034 bp, 12 predicted proteins | sample ColStrG_CSR_2013_FD_187199 | JGI IMG/M metagenome (GOLD analysis project Ga0209067, IMG submission 187199) | Freshwater sediment microbial communities in response to fracking from Pennsylvania, USA - Cold Stream Run_MetaG_CSR_2013 (SPAdes)... | ecosystem: Environmental > Aquatic > Freshwater >... | reverse complement strand
CGACAATGTGTTGAAGAACGCGCCTCATACGGCAGCGATGATCACAGCCGATGCCTGGACAATGCCCTACAGCCGTCAGAAAGCAGCATATCCGCTGGCATTTGTGAAGGAAGCTAAATTCTGGCCTACGGTCAGCCGCGTGGACAACGCGTATGGCGACCGGAATCTAGTGTGCAGTTGTCCGCCAATGGAAGAATATCAGGAGATTGCATAACGCAAAAGATCGGGTCTGCACGCGAATTGCATATTCCAAACGATTCCTTACTTTTGTGGCCATGGAAATCAAGTCGTTGCAACGAGCCTTTTTACTTTTCACCGGCGTAGCCGCCGTGATGGTAATTTTGCTTTCGCAGGCAGTGTACACGACGGGTGCGGCGGCCAAAGCCAAACCTGAAAAATCCAAAGATAAGAAAGAAGTAACCATCCAGGCCCCGTCCGACGTGGCCGCGCAAGGTCAGGCCGTTGATCTTAGCACCACCCAACCGGCGATGCTGAAAGAAATTACACGAGACGAAAATCAGCATCGGCCGATCGTATTTGTCCAGAAAATCGCCACCGATTTTTTCAAAACCTTATTCCGGGTCATTATCTCGCCGAACGCGCCCTGACCCCTGGCGGGCATCTCGCCCGTAATTGAACTTCGTACTTTTCTCAAATTCAAATTTTCAAATTAACCTATTTATGCGCAACAAAGGAGTAGTGGTGGTGCTCACCATCGTGATTACGGCACTTTGTCTGTATTATCTTTCGTTCACTTTCGTGTCGCGAAAAATACAGCAAGACGCCATCGTACAAGCCACCGACAAGGATGGCTCCATCAACCTGGAGAAAAAACAAAAATACCTGGACTCGCTGTGGAACAAACCGGTGTACAACATTTTCGGGGCCGAGTATTCTTACAAAGAAGTAAAGGACAATGAATTGAGCCTAGGGCTTGACTTGCAGGGCGGCATGCACGTCGTGCTTGAGATATCCCCCATTGACATTATCAAAGGGCTCAGCGGCAACAACCAGGATCCTGCATTTTTGGCTGCCTTACGGAAGGCCAAAGAACTTGAAAAAACAAGTACTACCAACTTCTCAGCGCTGTTTTATCAGGCGTTCAAGGAAAGCAACCCCGACCGCAAGCTGGCAACGCTGTTCACCTCAACGGCCAATAAAGACCGCGTCAAACTGTCGGACAGCGACGAGGCTGTGTTGAAATTCCTGGACAAGGAAATCAAAGACGCCATCGACCGCTCTTTCACGATTTTGAAAACCCGCATCGACCAATTCGGCACCTCGCAGCCCAATATCCAGCAGTTGCAGGGATCGGGTCGGATACAGATTGAAATTCCCGGCGCCGACAATCCGCAACGGGTGCGCAAGCTGTTGCAAGGCGTGGCACGTTTGGAGTTTTGGGAGATTGTAGAACCATACGATCCGCAATTAAGTCAGTCGCTGATGGCGGTCAATCAATTGCTGTTGAAAGAACAAAATGCAAAGCGGTTGGAGGCTACCCTCAATAGCACTGCCAAAGCGGGCGATCAGGGAACAAAACCAGCGAATGCTGCAGGCGCAAAAAAAGACACCACCAAATCCGCACTCGAAAAACAATTGACCGGCGCCACGTCCAAAGACAGCACAAAAACTTCGCTCGACTCCCTTCGTTCGGCCACGGCATCGCCGCTTTTTTCTTTGAGCTCGCAGGGCAATTCCTTCCTTTACCCGATCAAAGACACGGCACAGATCAACGCCATTTTCAAACGTGAAGATGTACGTGCCCTGTTGCCACGCACGGTCGGCTTATTTTGGGATGTTAAACCTGATCCAGACGTCACTAAAGGCATCGACGACATCAAATTGAACTTCGTCAACCTGGGTCGCAGCGGCAAGCCACTGTTGACCGGCGATGTGATCACTGATGCGCGCGCTGATTTTGATCAGTTTGCCCGCCACTCCGTCAGCATGACGATGAACGCCTCTGGCGCGCGCACCTGGGCTAAGATCACGGCTGCAGCGGCTTCAAAACAGCCACAAGGTCGCATTGCCATCGTGCTGGATAATTTTGTTTACACCGCCCCGACGGTGCAAGGCGAAATACCCAACGGAAATTCGCAGATCACTGGAAATTTCACAAACGAAGAGGCAAAAGACTTGGCACTGGTATTAAAAGCCGGATCACTGCCCGCTCCTACAAAAATAGTGGAAGAAGCAATCGTCGGTCCTTCCCTTGGCCAGGTAGCCCAAAGTCAGGGTCTGGTATCCATGGGATGCGGTTTGGCGCTGATTGTTCTTTTCATGGTAGCCTATTACTCCAAAGGCGGCTGGGTAGCAAACCTGGCGCTGTTGTTCAACATCTTTTTTATCCTGGGAATTCTGGCGCAGTTCAACGCGGCACTCACGCTGCCCGGTATTGCCGGCATCGTATTGACGATGGCCATGGCGGTGGATGCGAACGTCGTAATCTACGAGCGGATCAAGGAGGAGATGAAGATGGGACGCAAATTGCGCGAAGCTATTAAGAAAGGGTACGAGCGCGCCTTCGCCACCATCTTTGACTCAAACTTGACCACCTTCCTCACCGGTATGTTTTTGTTCATCTTCGGACAGGGGCCGTTGAAAGGATTTGCCATCGTATTGATGATTGGTATTGTCACATCCTTCTTTTCGGCTGTGTACATTTCACGCGTGGTCATCGAATGGGCCGTTCGTCGCGGCGACGATGCCAACTTCTCATTCGAAACACCGATTGCCAACATTGTACGCAAACGTGGCGAATTCAATTTTATTGGGAATCGCTACAAGGCATACGCCTTCTCCGGATCCATCATGATCATTGGGTTCATCATCATCGCGTTTCAGGGTTTGAACCTCGGTGTTGACTTCAAGGGCGGTCGCTCATTTGTTGTTTCCTTTCACAAGCCAGTGGTAGCCACCGACATGAAGGTAGCCCTAAGCGAGAGTTTCAAAAATGCCAGCACGGAAGTAAAAAATTATGGTAGCGATGATGTCATGAAGGTGACTACCTCCTACCTCATCGACGACGACTCGGATGGCGCGGATGAAAATGTAAAACAGGCGCTCATTGGCGCAATCGAAAAATTCAGCGGGCTGAAACATTCTGATAATGACACCCAACTGGATGCCGAACACTTCACCATCTCGCGGTCGTTGAAAGTCGGCGCGACCATTGCCGACGACATCAAAGCATCGGCGTTCAAGGCCAGTATTTATTCGCTCATTGCCATTTTCATTTACATCCTCATCCGGTTTAAAAAATGGCAGTTTAGCACAGGTGCCATCATCGCCACTGCACACGATGCATTGTTTGTCATTGCATCGTTTGGTATTGCCCATGCCTTCGGACTTTCATTTGAAATTGACCAGATCTTTGTGGCCGCTTTGCTCACGATCATTGGTTACTCCATCAACGACACGGTTATCATTTTCGACCGGATCCGCGAGTATCTGGGCTTTGGCGCCAACCACGATCGTGAAAAAGTCTTCAACGATGCCATCAACAGCACCCTCAGCCGTACGTTGATTACCTCCGGTACCGTTTTGGTGGTGGTGATTGTACTCTTGATCTTTGGCGGCGAGGTATTGCGCGGATTTTCGTTCGCGCTTGTGATCGGTATGGTGATCGGCACGTATTCGTCGATCTTCATCGCCTCACCAGTGGTGTTGGATTTTGACCGCACGCCGAAGCCAAAAGCAGATAAAGTGCCTGCGAAGACGGTCGCTTAACTTCTGAATGTTGATACAAAAGGTGTCCGTCAAAAAAATGGCGGGCACCTTTTTTTATTTTCATGTCGTCAACAACGGGCCAATGCCTAAATTCGTACAACACTACAGTGTCAAAACCTGAAATGAAAAAAAAGATTAACCAAGCCACGGTGGCGAAGCTGATTCGCGAACGCAACCAGCCCGAAGCAAAAAAAGCCTTGTCGAAGTGGCTGGCGCCGGAACTCGTGTCCGAAATCTCAGAATTCATGCAAGGCCTTTCCGACGATGACAAAGAATTTCTCTTTACGTTGCTGCCGGAAGAAATGGTATTGACAACCTTCCGGATTCTGGACCTGCCGCTGCAAAAACGAATCATTAAAAACCTTCCCTACGATCAATCAGCGAAACTTCTCAACAACTTGCCGCCCGATGACCGCACGGAGTTTCTTTCTGAAATTCCAGGACCGGCCGTCAAAGAACTGATCAAAGTGCTGTCGGACGAAGAACGTCAGGTTACCCTGCGGCAACTTGGCTATCCCGAACACAGTGTCGGCCGACTGATGACACCTGATTACGTCTCCATCAAGCCCGAATGGTCTGTGCAAGAAGTACTGGACTTCGTCCGCAAACATGGAAAAGACAAGGAAACCATCAATGTGCTCTACGTCACCAATGACGCGGGCGAACTAATCGATGATATTCGAATCCGCGAATTTCTGTTTGTGGAACCCAATGTAAAGGTCAGCGAACTCATCGATCACAAATTCATTTCACTTCACGCATTCGACGCCGAAGAAACGGCCATCGGCGTGTTTCGAAAAAATGACCGCGTGGCCTTGCCTGTAACCGATGACCACGGCGTCTTACTCGGCATCGTGACAATCGACGACGTGCTCCGGCTGGCAGAAAAAGAAGGTACCGAAGATATTCACCGGATCGGTGGTCTTGACGGCTTGAATGAACCCTATATGAACGTGCCCTTTCTGGAGCTTATGAGAAAACGATCCGGATGGCTGGTTGTGTTGTTTCTCGGGGAGATGCTCACCGCCACCGCGATGAGCTATTTTGAAGACGAGATCGCCAAGGCGGTTGTGCTGGCATTGTTTGTGCCATTGATCATCTCCAGTGGCGGCAACTCCGGTTCGCAAGCCTCTACGCTCATCATACGAGCGCTGGCACTGGGGGAAGTCACTTTGAAAGATTGGTGGCGCATCATGAAACGGGAAATTTTTTCAGGCCTTTTTTTGGGTACCGTATTGGGTTGCATCGGCTTTGTGCGCATTGCCGCGTGGACAATCTTCACCAATATCTACGGCCCACATTGGCTCCTGGTAGGTTGTGTGGTAGCTTTTTCACTCGTGGGCGTGGTGCTGTGGGGAACGCTCTCCGGTTCGATGCTGCCGATGGTACTGAAGAGACTAGGCGCTGATCCTGCTGTTTCGTCTGCACCCTTTGTCGCCACCCTGGTGGACGTGACGGGCCTGATTATTTATTTCAGTATTGCGATGGTGTTCTTGCGGGGCACCATGCTCTGACAGGTCGCGTCAAACGTCAATTTACTTTGATGAGTTCCACTTCGAAGATCAGCGTAGAATAAGGCGGTATCTGTGCGCCACTTCCACGCTCTCCATAGGCCAGGTCGTACGGTATATACAGCAGCCACTTGTCGCCTTCCTTCATCAGCTGCAATGCCTCCGTCCATCCAGCGATGACTTGCGTCACGCCAAAGCTGGCCGGCTGTCCACGCTGCACTGAACTGTCAAAAACGGTACCGTCAATGAGTTTACCCGTATAATGCACGGTCACGCTGTTGGCTGTCGTCGGGGTCTTTCCGGATCCTGAAGTCAACACTTTGTATTGCAAACCGCTGGCCGTGACGGTGACCCCTTCGTTCTTTTTATTGCTTTCCAAAAAAGCTTTCCCTTGTTCCTTGGCAATCGCACTCTTTCGCTCAGCGGCCTGTTGCATAAATTGCTGCACCAGTGGCATACATTCCTGCTGCTCAATCTTCAGCGGTTTTTTTGCATAGACATCCCGGATAGCCGCCAGCATGGCGTCGACGTCGAGGGAGTCACCGCCCTGGCTCCTGATATTGTTAGCAAAAAGTACACCCATGCCATAGCCCGCTTTCTTCGGCGGGGTACTTAAATCTACTTCGACCGGCTTTTTCAATTGGTCGATTTCGGCCTGCAACTTCTTCACCTGTGCCACCAATTCCTTTTTGGATTGCGCGGGCGAAGCGACAAAACTAAAAACACAAAGAGCGAAAAAAAACATATTGCGAAGTGTAATCATAATGGTTTTAGGTGGTTTCATTGGGTTGCGATTACCGGACTTTCATGGTACGAACAGCCTTGGAAAAAATTTTCGGAAAAAGTCTTTTGAGGTACACGGCAAAAATTTCTTTGGCACCGCCAATATAAACTTCTTCTCTTTTCTTTTGAATGGCCTGAACTATTTTTCTCGCGCAGACGGCGGGTGACAAGCCACGAGCGGTGGTCTGGTCCATTTGGTTCAAGGCGCTGCCATCGCCGGTCAACGCATTGAGCGTTACCTTTGTGTGCACCCACCCGGGGCAAATGAGTGTGATGTACAAGGCAGGGCTTTCTCTCCAAAGCTCTGCCCGTAGCGAATCAAAAAAGCCATGGAGTGCATGCTTGGCTGCCGCATAGCCCGACCGATAGGGTGTGCCGATCACGCCCATGACACTACTGACGGTGACATAGTGGCCTTTTTTTCGTTGAAGAAAATGGGGCAACAAATATTTGGTCAGGGCAATGGTTCCAAAATAATCAACTTCCATCACTTGCCGGTCCACTGTAAGCAACGTTTCCCGTGCCAGGCTCCGTTGACTCACGCCACCGTTATTCACGAGCACATCGACGCGCCCAAAAAACTGTATGGCAACCTGTACACTGAGTTGCAATGTATTGGGCTGTGCCAGGTCGAGTGGCAGAATGCGAATATTCGCCTGCATTGACGCCGGGCAATTTCCTTTTACGCGCTCGAGTTCTTCCTTGCGACGTGAGGACAGGATCAAACGGATTCCGTCAATGGTCGCCAACGCGTAGGTCAATGCCTCTCCGATGCCGCTGCTGGCACCCGTCACCCAAACGACTTTCTTACTCAGATACGTCATGGTTATCTCTTTTGTACAACACAAAATCGAACGCAAACGCGTGCCGGCTGTCTGCGGCATGGTGCCGGCGCGAAACTTCCTGCCACGCCTGCCGGTTCAACGCCGGAAAAAAAGTATCTCCCGTCACCTCCGCATCAATTTCTGTGAGGTAAAGCCGGTCTGCCAGCGGCAATGCCAGGGTATAAATTTCGGCGCCACCAATCACAAACAACTCGGTCTCACCTTTGTCTTTTGCCATTGCCAATGCATCGGCCAGTTCATGAACGACCGCGCAGCCCGGCGCAGAAAAACCTGGTGAACGTGTCATCACTAGGTTCACCCGATTGGGAAGCGGCCTGAATTTTTCCGGCAGTGACTCATAATTCTTGCGCCCCATCACCACATGGTGACCACTCGTGGTGTCCATAAAGAATCGCATGTCGTCCGGCAGCCTCCACGGTAAATCATTGGCCTTTCCAATCGCCCCGTTGCGGGCCACGGCGGCAATCAGCGACACGATCATTTGTTGAGCAGCGAAGCCAAACCAAAAGCGGCCGCCGCTGCCGCAATGCCGATGACCGTGACACGGAAGGCGCCTTTCAACAAAGGTTGTCCCGTCAGTTTGCTCTTGATCAATCCAAAGGCAATCAGGCAAACCACCGTAATACCGCACGAGTATTGCAGCCCGACGGTGGCCGTGGGTGCAAAGAAGTACGCGCTCAGCGGTATCAGGCCGCCTATAATATAGGAGATGGCAATGATAAAGGCACTTTGATGCGCCCGGTTCTTGTCGGGGCGTTCCAGGCCAAGTTCAAACCGCATCATGAAATCCACCCATTGTTTGGGGTGCTTGGCCATCTCGCGGGCAATTTTTTCTTGCAGCGGTTCGTCTAACCCGTAGGTGGCAAAAATTTCTTTTGTCTCGCGGATTTCCACTTCATGCAGTTTTTCTATTTCCTCAAACTCGCGCCGTTCCTCTGACTCGTAGTGTTCAATCTCTGTCCGTCCGGCCAGGTAGCCGCCCAATCCCATTGCAATCGAGCCCGCGGCAATCTCCGCCAGCCCCGCGGTAATGATCAGGCCCGTGTCGCCGGTTGCGCCACTCAGGCCCGCCGCCAGGGCAAAGGGGACCGTGAGGCCGTCACTCATGCCGATGACAAAATCGCGGACCTTCTCAGAGGATTTAAAATGCTTCTCTTCCATAATGCGAATCTACTGGTTGGCGTTGACTAATTAAATAGTTATCGCCGGTAGCGGTAAAACCGGACTTCGGCCTCAAAAAATGAAAACAATGAATTCAGAATGTTGCCCTGATTGCCCGAATGCGTGACGTCCCGGTGCTGTTCGTTAAACTTGGTCAAGATCTTATAGAATGTCGAGTCGCTGATAGAAAACCGTTCCATCAGTTCTTGTTTCACTTCGTTGTTTGTCACGATCTCTACATATGTCTGTGTGCGCGAAAGTTCCTCGTTGAGTTTCGCCAGTTTTCGCTTTTCCCGCTCGCGTTTCGAAAAATAATCAAGGTTGACAGCGGCGCCCCCGGCTCCATTGGGCATGGCGCCACCCCACGGCAACGATTTGCTTTTGAGTTTCAGCGACGGCAATTCCTTTTTGGCAGCCTCTGGGCGGCCTGTCACGGTGATCTCGCGAAGCATGATTACGTTTTGCGAGAGCCGGACAAACATGACGTCATCATCAAAGGAAACAGGCAACTCCACACGGTTGTATCCTATGCTCGAAAAGATGAGGGTATCTGAGGGTTTTACTTTAATGAAAAAGATACCGTTGCTGTTGGTGAGCGTGCCCCAGTTTGTATTTTTTACCTTGACGGAACCGTTGGGAATGGCATTGAGGGTCACAGAGTCGACCACGATTCCTTTCACCGTCTTTTGCGCAAGCGCCGAAAAACTAAAGGAACCGAATAGGGCCAGAAAAAGATAAAATCGCAAGCTCATCAACTCCGCAATATACTTCTTGGAATGAATTCTGAAAGGAATTTTTTTCATCAACTTTTATTGGCCAATTGCCCGCAGGCGGCGTCAATGTCTTTGCCGCGACTTTTGCGAATGCGGGTGGTAATGCCGTGGCGCTCCAGCAGATCCATGTAGTTGGTCAGCACCTCATCAGAGGCTTGTTTAAAATCGCCGTCATCAATTGGATTATATTCGATCAGGTTGACCTTCGAGGGAACAATTTTGCAAAATTTCAAAAGTGCCTGCGCGTCGGCTTCGCTATCGTTGATCCCCTGCCATACCACGTATTCATACGTCACTTTTCGTTTCGTTTTTTGATACCAGTAACGCAGCGCAGCGGCCAGCTCGTCGAGCGGATTGGAGTCGTTAATCGGCATGATCGACGAGCGTGTCTTGTCGATCGCTGCATGCAGCGATACCGCCAAGTTGAACTTCACACCGTCGTCGGCCATTTTTATAATCATTTTGCTCACCCCGACGGTTGATACCGTGATCCGTTTCATCGCCATACCGAGGCCTTTTTGCGAAGTGATCTTGTCGATGGCAGCAGTGACATTCGCATAGTTCAGTAGCGGTTCGCCCATGCCCATGAAGACGATGTTGGTCAACGGCCGGCCAAAAAATAACTCCGCCTGCTCCTTGATTGCCACTACCTGATCGTATATCTCGTCGGCGCTCAAATTGCGCTGCCGCTTGAGGCGCGCGGTGGCACAAAACTTACAAGCCAGCGAGCATCCCACCTGTGACGACACGCAAGCCGTGATCCGCTTTTCCGCTGGAATCAACACCGACTCCACTACCAGCCCATCGTGTAGCACGACCGCATTTTTGATCGTACCATCCGCACTGCGCTGCATGGTGTCGACACGGATGTGGTTAATGGAAAAGTGCGCCTTCAGCAGTTCCCGCGTCGGCACCGAAAGATTGGTCATCTGGTCGAAACTTTTCGCCGACTTTTTCCACAACCACTCTTCTACTTGAAGCGCCCGGAACGGTTTGTCGCCGTGATCCAAAAAAAACTGCTTCAACTCGTCGCTTTTGAGTTTACGGATATCGCGCTTGGGTTGTGCCTCGACCATGGTTTCCCGCAAAGGTAAGAACTTGCCGCCGTTAATCCTGCAGCTTCAGAAAAACCAGTCATCACGCGACATTATTTTGGTATTTTTGACGTTATCAAAACCTACATTGGCGAACAAGGTGATCATATTATGCGTGGTGTTATTTTGGTCACTGTCCATGTGCACCAAAAGCAGGGAACCCCTGCTCACCCTGAGCGCAGCGGAAGCAGGCGATCTAAGCACCGAGACCGCAGCCAAAGCCCTGGTGAATGAGACCGGAGAAATTACGAACGCCGTGATCCGGCACGCCGGCGACTGCGTGTTGATGCGGACCGGCACCGTGGCATTAGGCATTGCCAAGAAATGGGACCCGCGGTTGGCCTGCGCACGCATCACCATCACCCGTTCGCCGTCGGCTACACTCCAAATTCCGCAAGGCACCATCGTGATTTATTTTGATTCGACCGCTTCCTGCCTCGACACAGTAGGTGTGCGTCGCAGCGGCACCCTGCTGGTAAATTATGTAGGACGGCGATACGCGGCCGGCTCCAGCCGCACAACTACCTGCCAGCAATACCGCTACAACGGAATCGCCATCAGCGGCACTTGCCGCATGACAAATTTGACGGACTCGACCACAAAGCCATTTTTATTCACACAGGATTTTACCGCAGGCCTGGTGCGCTATGCCGCCGGAACGACCGTCACCCGCACCCAGCGATGGACGGCACAATGGAACAAAGCCGCTGTGGCACCCGGCGACACGGTAGGACATTACCTGGCTGGCGGCACAGCGAACGGGGTGATCAAAGACAGCGTCATGTATCAAACTGTAGTCAACGAAGACCTCATCAGCACGTATCCCTGCAGCACTGCTGCGTCACGCATTGCCGTGACGGGAAGCAAGACCTGGCGGATCGGCAACAATGGGTTTTACATTGACTATGGGGCCGGCACCTGCGACAACGATGTAACAGTAACATACAACGGAAAGTCAAAAACAGTTACCATCAATCAGACAGGTAACTAGAAAAAGTCGGCGGTGGTTTTGACTCTTATTGAAGCAGTGCTTTCACTTTTTGATTCCGAAACGCAAACGGCTGCCGCAACCAGCGCGTTGTCGGGTCGTCGATTCGATCCAGTCCATCCCTTTAATAAAATGAATTTGTTAAAACGCTTTGAGCGACGACATGAGGTTCTCGGGCGCGAAATAAGTTTGCATGATTTTGAAACACCTCGATCCTAAATAACAAAACCCCTTGATCATCAAGGGGTTCTATTGAATTTTAGTAGTCCGTACGGGAATCGAACCCGTGTTACCAGAATGAAAATCTGATGTCCTAACCCCTAGACGAACGGACCGTCTGTTTAAAGAGCCGCAAAGATAGCCCGCCAAGGCTGATTTGCAAATCCGTTCTTTCAAAATTATTGCAGAAGGGAACATTTTTTATTGGTTTTCGCTTGAATGGGTATAATTTTGGAGTGGAAAATAATCACTAAACACAATCTACAATGACAAAAGTTGGTATCAATGGATTTGGCCGCATCGGTCGCCTCGCTTTCCGGGCTGCCATCAACAGGAAAGATATTGAAATCGTGGGCATCAACGACCTCGTTGACCCTGATTACATGGCCTATATGCTCCAGTACGACTCAACCCATGGCCGTTTTGACGGCACCGTGTCGGTCAAGGACAAACACCTGGTCGTTAACGGAAAGACCATTCGGATTACGGCCGAAAAAGATCCAGCCAACTTGAAATGGGCCGAAGTCGGCGCCGAAATCGTCATTGAATCCACGGGTTTGTTCCTCACGCAGGCGGATGCCCAAAAGCACATTGCCGCCGGCGCGAAAAAAGTCGTGATGTCTGCCCCGGCAAAAGACGACACCCCAACATTTGTAATGGGTGTCAACCACAAGAAACTCAATGCATCTCATACGATTATCTCCAACGCCTCCTGCACCACCAACTGCCTGGCGCCCATCGCCAAAGTGTTGAATGACAAGTTTGGTATCCTGGAGGGCCTGATGAGCACAGTACACGCAGTAACGGCCACTCAGAAGACCGTGGACTCTCCGTCAGCCAAAGACTGGCGCGGCGGACGGGGCGCGTATCAAAATATCATCCCTTCTTCGACCGGCGCAGCCAAAGCAGTTGCCTTGGTTATCCCCGAACTGAAAGGAAAACTGACGGGCATGTCGTTCCGCGTCCCAGTTGCCGACGTATCAGTCGTCGACCTCACGGTACGCTTGGACAAAGCTGCTACGTATGATCAGATCAAAGCTGCCATGAAGGAAGCAGCGGATGGCGAACTGAAAGGCATCCTCGGCTATACCGAAGATGACGTGGTATCGCAAGATTTCCTGGGAGATGCTCGCACCTCCATCTTCGATGCTAAAGCAGGCATCGCCCTGAATGACCATTTCGTAAAAGTGGTTTCCTGGTATGACAATGAGTGGGGCTATTCCAACAAACTGATTGACATGGTTCAGGAATTGGCAAAGTTCTGATTTTCGATCCGCCCGCCCGATGTAACGTCCCGGTCGGTTTGAGCACAAAGGGTGCGGGATTTACCGAAATTTAAGTCAAAAGGCGCCTCCGGGTGCCTTTTGCGTTTCACGAGGCTCTTCAAGTTACCATTCAAAGTACTATCTTGACCTTACAACCAAGCCACTTATGAACCGCGAATCAATTGCTGATATCGAAAACGTAAAGGGAAGTTACTTCAATTTGCTGGCGGCGTTCATCTCAACTGAAAAAACTGAAAGCCGTTACATCCGCTGCCTGATCAAATGGGGCATCCAGCTCGGGATAAATGTCGACGACCTCAAGGCGCTTGAAAAAGCCAAAGGCGCCATTCCCGCCGACGAAGCCGGCAAGTTGGAAGCGCTGTATCATTTGGTTTATATGATTTACCTAGATAAAGTTGTGGAGGACATCGAACTGGAGGTAGCTTCCGTCTATGCCGAAAAACTTGGTTTCCAGAAGGGCCTCGTCGGCGACCTGTTCAAGTCCATTGCCACCAGTCGCTACGACAGCCAGACGGACCTGGACGTGCGCCGCGAAGTGGCCGAATTCCTGAAATTGCAGCGTTCGTAGCCACGCGTCGGCGTCCCTCCCGGCAGACTGGTACAGGATTCGTTACGAATGTAAGTTTTTGAATCGTTTTCAAACAATCGCCCCCGTCGATTGACAGACATTTGCTAAACGAATAAAAAAATTAAACGGGTCGGGCAATGAAGATGATTGGCAACACGGGATTGGAGAGTCGGATGAAACAAGCCCTGGTATTGTTAATTGTTGTCCTGCTCAGCATCATCATTTCGCACGCCGTCGGGGCGTAACTCCTTTTCACTTCGTTTTTTTTACCTCCATTCCGCAGCGGCTATTTTTGTTATTAGCTTTATGGAATGGATTTCAGCAAAGACACATTCTTGAATCATCTGGCGCCCACTTCGCCGTTTCCGTTTTTGATTTCCATCGAAAGAGCGGAAGGCGTGTTTCTCTACGGTCCTGGAGGTGAGCGATATTACGATATGATTTCGGGCATCGGCGTGAGCAACGTCGGTCACCGTCATCCGCATGTGGTCAAGGCGATCAAAGACCAAGTGGACAAACACCTGCATGTGATGGTCTACGGCGAATACATTCAATCGGTGCCGAATGCGCTAGCCAAAAAACTCGCCAGCCTACTTCCGCCCACGCTCAATTGTGCCTACTTCGTAAATTCTGGTACGGAGGCCAACGAAGCAGCGCTCAAACTTGCCAAGCGATTCACGGGCCGGACCGAAATCGTGTCGTGTAAAAAATCGTACCACGGCAGCACCCACGGATCGCTGAGCGTGTCCGGCAACGAAGTGAAGAAAAACGCCTTTCGCCCACTGCTCCCCGACGTTCGGTTCATTGGCTTCAAAGACCATGACGACCTGTCCGCAATCACAGAAAAGTCCGCCGCGGTGATTATGGAGACCGTGCAAGGCGACGCTGGTGTACGCATTCCCTCCAAGGAATATTTAACTGCCGTGCGCCGCCGATGCGACGACACGGGTGCAATGCTGATCTTCGACGAAATTCAGTGCGGCATGGGACGCACGGGTACGCTGTTTGCATTTGAGCAGTTTGGCGTCACACCCGATATCCTCACCATCGGAAAGGCGTTTGGCGGCGGTCTTCCCA
>Ga0209067_10001554_pt1 | contig 14041 bp, 15 predicted proteins | sample ColStrG_CSR_2013_FD_187199 | JGI IMG/M metagenome (GOLD analysis project Ga0209067, IMG submission 187199) | Freshwater sediment microbial communities in response to fracking from Pennsylvania, USA - Cold Stream Run_MetaG_CSR_2013 (SPAdes)... | ecosystem: Environmental > Aquatic > Freshwater >... | reverse complement strand
CCCAAAGACAAACGCGATATCGCCTGGCTGTACATGGTAAAAAATCCGCCGCACCACCCGGAAGGTGATTTCGCGGTGAACCTGCTGGGCCTGTCGAATCAGGGTGCGCCGCGTTACACCTTTTCCGGCATCGGTGTCTATCGCCCTGAAATGTTTGACGCCATCACGCCCGGCACACCGGCCAAACTGGTCGATCTGTTCCGCGCTCTGGCCGACCGCGGTCAGCTGGGTGGCGAAGTAATGTCATGCGCATGGACTGACGTCGGCACACCGGAACGGTTCGCCGAACTGAATGCACCACTGCAGTCCCAAACTTATCGCGAACAGGGGCAACCGCAATGAAACCGTACTTTGATCGTCGTGCCGCATTGATAAAGCACATGCAATCCCGGGGCGGGGGTGTCGCCATTCTGTCCACCTCAAAAGAAATGACGCGCAACAGCGACTGTTTTTTCCCGTTCCGGCATGACAGTTACTTTTATTATCTGAGCGGATTTTCCGAACCGGAAGCGGTATTGGTTTTAATTGCCGGCAAAACCTGCCAGAGCATACTGTTCTGCCGTGAAAAAAATCCGGAACGCGAAATCTGGGACGGTTTCATGTATGGTCCCGAGGCAGCACGCGAGCGATTCGGCTTTGATGCGGCCTATACCATCGCAGAACTGGAGCAGAAGCTGCCCGACCTGCTTTCCGATGCACCGGCCGTTTTCCACACTCAGGGCTATCACAGCGATCTGGACAATCAGCTGTTACGCTCAATCAACGCCGTGCGCGCCAGGTCACGCAGCGGTGTTCAGGTACCGGAACGCACCATTGATCTGCACGGCATTCTGAATGAAATGCGTCTGTTCAAGGACGCAACAGAAATCGCGCTGATGCAAAAAGCCGCCAGTATTTCTGCGGTAGCGCACCGCAGGGCCATGCAGATCACCTGTCCCGGCATGTTTGAATACGAACTGGAAGCCGAAATGCTGCACGAATTCCGCAGGCAGGGCGCCCAGTCACCGGCCTACGGTTCCATCGTCGCGACCGGCGAAAACGCCTGTATTCTGCATTACAGTGCCAACAACGCAAAAATCAAAGACGGCGATTTGATCCTGATCGACGCCGGCTGCGAATTCGACAGCTACGCCTCGGATGTCACCCGCACCTTCCCGGCCGGCGGCAAATTCAGCAAGCCGCAAAAGACCTTGTACGAACTGGTACTGGCCGCACAAAGTGCCGCCTTACAGCACGCCAAGATCGGTGCCGGCTACCAGGACGGCCACAACGCCGCGATCCGCGTGTTAACCCAGGGCATGCTGGACACCGGCCTGTTAGACAAAAACCAGGTCGGCAATCTCGAAGACGCCATCACCAGCAACGCCTACCGCCAGTTCTACATGCACGGCACCGGCCACTGGATCGGCATGGATGTGCACGATGTCGGCAATTACCGCGAAACCACAGCACCAGAAGGCACAACAGAAAGGCCCTACCGCAAACTCGAACCCGGCATGGCCCTGACGATCGAACCGGGCATTTATGTCCGACCGGCGGAAGGCGTACCGGAGCAGTACTGGAACATCGGGATACGGATTGAGGATGACATCATCATTACTGAAAAGGGCCCGCTGAATTTAAGTATAGACACACCGAAAACGGTAAAAGAGATCGAAGCCGTGATGAAGCGAAGTTAGGTGTTGAAGTTGAAGTTGCAGTTGAAGTTGAAGTTGCTTTTGAAGTTGCTTTTGAAGTTGCTTTTGACTCACCCCCCATGTGCAGCCGCCGGTATTTTTGGCTTAAAAATGGATAAGAAGGGACCGTTGTCTGAGCGAAGCGAGTTTCGGTCCCTTCCCATTTTTAAGCCAAAAATGCCGGGGTTTCGGCTGAACCTGGGGTCGCCTTTTTTTGGTTACTTTTTTTGGCGAGACAAAAAAAGTGACTAGGTGTCGAGCTACCCTCGACCCCAGGCCAAAGCAAAACCACAGGAAGTAAAATAAAAGTGATGAACAAAGTCTACGACATAGCGATTTGCGGCGCAGGCCCAGTAGGCCAGACCTTAGCCCTGCTCCTCCTAAACCAAAACAAAAGCAAACCCACTATCTTACTGATAGACGCCAAATCCGCGCAGGACGCCAACAACGACAAACGCACCATAGCGCTTTCGCAAGGCAGCCAACAAATCCTGCAATCCGCCCAAGCCTGGCCCATCAAAGCCACCCCAATCCAACAAATCCACGTCAGCCGAAAAGGCCATTTCGGCCGCACCCTGATCGACAGCGCAGAACACGAGGTCAGCGCTCTGGGCTACGTAGCCCGCTACACCGACATCCTCAACCCACTGAGCGAGGCAATCCGGCAACAGGGTGAAGAACTGACCGTACTCAGACCGGCAAAAGTCACCACCATCACCGAAACCGACACCCACGCCACCATCCTTCTGGACGACCAGCGCAGCTTCGACGCCAAAATCGTGGTGCAGGCCGAAGGCGGCATTTTCAGCGAGCAGGAACCCGGCACGCGCAGCCACGATTATCAGCAAACCGCCCTCATCGCCACCATCACGGCCAGTGCTCCGATCGCGGGACGTGCTTACGAACGTTTCACCGATCACGGCCCGCTGGCCTTGCTGCCGCAAGACAACGGCTACGCACTGGTCTGGTGTGTGCCACCGCAACGTGCCGCTGATTTGATGGCATTGAATAACGAATTATTCCTGCAGGAACTGCAAAAGGAATTCGGCGACCGGCTCGGTAAATTTACTGCAGCAACACCACGCGCGGCGTTCGCACTCGGCTTGAATGCCCAGACCGATGCACCGGCCGGACGGACGGTACGGATCGGCAACGCAGCGCAAACCCTGCATCCGGTGGCCGGACAGGGCTTGAATCTGGGATTGCGTGACGCGTTGCAACTGGCCAAATGCCTGCGCCATTCCGTCAGTCCGGCCGCCTTGCAGGAGTTTTACCAGTCACGCCAGGCCGACCGCGCCATGACGATCCGCCTGACGGATCAGATGGCGCAAATTTTCACAAGCAGCGCCAACACCGTGCCACAACCATTTCTGGGTGCCGGACTGGGCCTGATCGACCTGTTCACACCAGCCAAAAACTGGCTGGCTGGCCAGATGATGTTTGGCACAAGATAAATTACAATGAGCGCCTTCCCTTTGACGCAACCCATCATGCAACGTCTGAAACTGTACTGGCATCTGACCCGCTTCGATAAACCGATAGGCATACTGCTGCTGTTATGGCCGACGCTTTCGGCGCTCTGGCTGGCCTCCGGTGGCGTGCCTGATCCGGAACTGCTGCTGGTGTTTACGCTGGGCACGGCCTGCATGCGGGCCGCCGGCTGCGCCATCAATGACTATGCCGACCGCGATTTCGACCGTCACGTAAAACGCACCGCACAGCGTCCATTGACTTCGGGGAAGATTGCCGGCTGGGAAGCGCTGATGGTCGCCGGCGTGCTGGCTGTGGCATCGTTTGCCTTGATCATTGATCTCAATCGCGCTACCAAACTGCTGTCAGTCGCGGCCATATTCATCGCGGCCAGCTATCCTTATTTCAAACGCTTCTTTGCCCTGCCGCAAGCCTATCTGGGCATTGCGTTTGGTTTCGGCATTCCCATGGCCTACGCCGCCGTGCAAAATCAGGTTCCTGCCACGGCGTGGTGGTGGTTGCTGGCCAATGTGTTTTGGGCGCTGGCTTACGACACCGAATACGCGATGGTGGATCGGGATGACGACATCAAAATCGGGATACGCACCTCGGCCCTGACCTTTGGCCGCTACGATGTGGTCGCTGTCATGGCCTGTTATGCCATGTACCTGCTGATTCTGGCCGGGGCAGGCAGAGCGCTCGGACTGGGATGGCCTTTTGCTGTCGGATTGATCGCTGCCGGTCTGTGCGCTGGCTATCATTACTTTCTGATCCGCAAACGGGAACGGGATGGCTGTTTCAAGGCATTCCGCCACAACAACTGGTTGGGTTGTCTTATTTTCATCGGAATCGCATCAGACTTTGCGTTCCGATAACTTTCGGCCTGCATTTGCGGGTATGCTGAACCTGTGAACCGATTTCAAGGAGCGATCATGAGCCAGAAAAGCCACAACGAACAGTTACTGCACGACCTGCAGGCTTTAATCCACGATGCGGAAGCCATGCTTGGCAATGCCGAGTTGCCCGGCAATGCAGAATTCAAATCGGCCAGAGAGCGCATCGAAACCAACATCAAAAATGCCCGTGATGAAATCATCCGGCTGGAAAAACTGGTGGTGGAAAAAACCAAAGAGGCTGTGCACGCCACGGATGATTACGTCAAAGAAAATCCATGGCAGGCAGTGGGTCTGGGTGCAGCACTGGGATTGCTGATCGGCTTGCTGATCAGCCGCAAATAATGTCGATCAAGGAACAGGTAGGGCGGATTGCCTCCACGCTGGTGGACATGCTGCACACCCGTCTGGAATTGGCCAGCGTTGAACTGGAGGAAGAGCTGCTGCGCTTTTCCACCTACTTTATCGTTGCACTGATCGCGCTGTTCTGCGCCGGGGTGGCGGTATCGCTGCTGATTTTTCTGGTGATTGCGCTGTATTGGGATCAACACCGGATTGCGGTTCTGCTCAGCCTGATCGGCGCATTTGGCCTCGCCAGTGCGGCGATTTCGGTATGGCTGCGCAATCAGTTTCTGAACCGGCCGCGCCTGTTTGAAAACAGCTTTGCCGAACTGAGAAAAGATGTCGATCTGATCCACGTCAAAACTCAGCAGCAAGAGATGGAACAAATGGTTGAACAAGAACAGCCCGCGGAGCAGCAATCATGAGCCGCACACAGCGTCTGGCGCAACGCCGCGCCATGTTACTGACCGAATGTGCCCTGCAACGCACGTTGCTGGTAGCGCAAACGCAGCAACTGGGTTTGAGTACCGGACTGATCCGTTCTGAAGGTGGATGGCTGAATCGATTAAAGCAGATCCCCGGCTGGGCAAACGCAGCAACTGGGTTGGAGTACCGGACTGATCCGTTCTGAAGGTGGATGGCTGAATAGATTAAAGCAGATCCCGGGCTGGGCTGGACTGTTGATCACTGTCGTGATGATTTTCATTCCCGGCAAAGTCGCCACCCTGACCAGAGGCGGTCTCATGCTCATGCAACTGCTCAGGGCATTGCGCAAAGAAGCGCCGGAGCGTTAATTGGGTCCGGTTGCCACCGGACGACGCGGATCAATGCACCATTCACTCCACGATCCGGCAAACAGTGCCGCACCTGACATGCCCGCCACTTCCAGCGCCAGCAAATTGTGGCACGCCGTAACCCCGGAACCACACTGCATGATGCTGGTGCGCGGATCGGTGATCAGCTGCGCCCATTCGTCATGCAACTGAGAGGGCGACTTGAAACATCCATCTTCCTGCAGATTGTCTTTGAAAAAGCGGTTGATGGCACCGGGAATGTGCCCACCTACCGGATCGAGCGTTTCATTCTCGCCGCGGAACCGGTCCGGTGAGCGCGCGTCGACCAGCGTTTTTTGTTTCGACATGATATTCATCTGCACGTCGTGCGCATTCACCGTTTTGACCAGCGCAGCCTGCTCATGGATCGTGCCGCGTCGTACGGCCGGCGCACCGGTTGCGAGCGACTGGCCGGCCGCTTTCCATGCCTGAACACCGCCATTCAGAACCGCTGCCGAGGTATGACCGATCCAGCGCAGCATCCACCACAATCGTGCGGCAAAAATACCGCCCTGCGCGTCGTATGCCACCACCTGGGTCGTGTTGTTGATTCCCCAGCTGCGCAATTTGGCGACAAACACGTCGCGATCCGGCAAAGGGTGGCGTCCGCAAAAGGCGCCGATTTCGTTGAGTTTATTGCCCGACAAATCAAAATCCAGATGCACAAACTGCGCACCTGGAATATGCCCTTCGGCGTAAGCCGCACGACCGGCATTCGGATCAGCCAGATCATGACGGCAATCCAGCACTACCCAGTCCTGATCGTTGACGTGCAGCGCCAGATCTTTTGCTGAAATCAGGGTGGTGAGGGGAGGTGTGCGTGACGCCATGGCTGATCCTTTCATCTCTTGTTCCAGGTTTTTTGTACTGCCGCTGTTGCAGTGGTCTGCGTATGTAAATAGGTGGCCAGAATGCCACTGATCAAAATAATGGAAATTCCGCCCCAACTCAACCAGCTTAACTGATCTTGCCAGACAAGAACACCCAGGACACTGGAAAATACGATGCCGGCATAGGATAAATTGGCGGTCAACAGTGGATTGCCAAGCCGATACGCTCTGGTCATGCACAGTTGTGCGGTACTGGCCAACAGACCAACCAGCAACAGCAATATCACACCTCGGGTCTGGTGCAGGTGCCAGTCCTGATCAACCAGACCGGCCGCAGCACCGGACACCGCAACAGCAATATCACACCTCGGGTCTGGTGCAGGTGCCAGTCCTGATCTACCAGACCGGCCGCAGCACCGGACACCGCGCTGGTCAGGGAGAAATAAAATACCACGCGGGTTTCCGGTTCGCCCATCAGTCCCATCTTGCGCACCTGCAGATAGGCCAAAGCGGCCAGTACGCCAGAGCACAGCGAAATCAGCGCAACGGGCAACTGCTCTTTTTGCATCGAAGGTTGCAGTAACAATACGACACCGACAAAACTGAACAGAATCGCTCCGGGCAATTTCCAGTCAAAGCGCGCTTTGCCATGCCACCAGTTCAAACCGAACAGGATGGCGGCGATCCAGATCGGCGACATGTAATTGAGCGTATTGGCCATGGCCAGCGGAAGTTTGCCGATGGTATAAAACCACATCCACAGCGCAGTCACGCCGACCAGACCGCGACTGACATGACGCAGCGGCATGCGGGTTTTCAGGCTGACCGAATGATAGCGGGAAATACCGAACAAAAAGATCACACCGAACAGGCCGCGATACATGACAATTTCAGAGGTGGTATAGATCGAGGAGGCCAGCTTGACGCATACGCCCATGAGCGCGAACAACAGGCTGGCAACCAGCATCCAGAGCGCCTGCATCAGAGGCCGGCGGTGACTTGGGGTACCGGCAGGTTGGCGCGGTACCATTCATGGAAATGCTGCATGCCATCCTCCATCGGCGACTGGTACGGACCGACTTCGGACACGCCCTTTTCAAACAGAATACGGCGACCGGCATCCATGCGCAGGCCGATTTCATCGTCTTCAATGCAGGTTTCCATGTAAGCGGCGCGTTGGGCCTCGATAAATTCGCGCTCGAACAATACGATCTCTTCCGGATAGTAGAATTCAATCACGTTTTTGGTTTTGCCGGTGCCCTGCGGCCACAGCGTGGAAACCACCAAAACATGCGGATACCACTCGACCATGATGTTCGGATACAGCGTCAACCAGATGGCGCCATACGGTGGTGCGACGCCCCGCCTGAATTTGAGCACTTGTTGCTGCCACGCCTGATATTTTTTCGAGCCGGAATTCAGCAACCCGCTGTTGACACCAACCGTCTGCACGCTGTAATCGCTGCCGAACTCCCAGCGCAGATCGTCGCAGGTGACAAAGTTGCCTAGACCAGGATGAAACGGTTCAACATGGTAATCTTCCAGATACACTTCAATGAAGGTTTTCCAGTTGTAATCGCACTCGTGGACTTCCACATGATCCAGCAGGTAACCGGTGAAATCGAGATCCTTGGTAACGGACAGTTGTCCGAGCTTTTCAATGACGTTGTAGCCATTCTGTTCGAACAGCAAGCCGTTCCAGCTTTGCAGCGCGGTATTGTCCAGGTTTAAACAGGGTGTCTCGTCAAAATGCGGCGCACCGAGCAATTCACCTTTCAGATCGTAGGTCCAGCGATGCAGCGGACAGACGATATTTTTGGCGTTGCCACGCGCGGTCGGCGCATCGGGTGTTCCCTTCATCAAAGCCTGGCGATGGCGGCAGACATTGGACAGCAGTTCGATGCCGGTGGCCGAACGGACCAGCATGCGGCCCTGATTCTCCGAGGCCAGTGTGGCAAAATCGCCGACGTTGGGCACCATCAGTTCATGACCAACGTAACGTGGGCCAGACTGAAACAGCTGTTTTATCTCACGTGCCAGCAGCACCTGATCAAAATAAACAGAAACCGGAAGTTGTGTTGAAGAACGCTGTAGTTGCGCGAATGTTGCCAGATCGGACATCCCCACCCCCCTAATAAAAACTCAACCAAGAGAGAAAGAATCCGCAAAAACCAGCATGGGAATGCAATGGAAATTTTGGACAGAACGGGCGATTATACCCGAATTGTTTATCGCCCCGCTGCCCTGCACTGCGACCGGACGCGATTTTCGGACCAGATGGGTGATTTCGGGCTGGAGCACACGCATGCTGCCGGACCCGCTCATAAAACATGGCAAAATTATACGACTGTGCAAATATTGGTGCCGATTGCAGCGCGTTTTGGCTCGATAGCGATCAAGTTGTTTTAAAATAGCGGGCTAATACAATAATTATTCAAAGCCACCACCTTTATGACCAAAAAACCCGCGAGCACGCCAACCGACAACGTCCCACCCGCTTCATTTGAAGCAGCCATGGCCGAACTGACCCAACTGGTCGCGCGCATGGAAGCCGGTGAACTGGCTCTGGAGGCGTCGGTGACAGCCTACGCCCGCGGCGCCGAATTGGTGCAATACTGTGCAGCACAACTGGAAAAAGTGGAACAGCAGGTAAAGGTGCTGGACGGCGAAATGCTGAAACCGTTTCAGAGCGATGCCGATCTGACCTGACCGCACCCGCCAGTCACCGAACCAGTCTAACCCATACCGAACCGCCATCATCATGCCGAATTCCGCACTTTCTGCTTCATCCGACCAACTGTCCTTATCCGAATGGATGAAGGACAGTCAAGCCCGGATTGAAGTGGCACTGAATGCGTTTCTACCAGGCGCGCAACAGATACCGGCCGATTTGCATGCAGCCATGCGGTACGCCGTTCTCGATGGTGGCAAACGGGTACGTCCGCTGCTGGTCTACGCCGCCGGCCAATTGCGTCATGCCGACCACGCCGAACTGACCCGCGCGGCCTGCGCGCTGGAAATGATCCATGCCTATTCGCTGGTCCACGATGATATGCCCTGCATGGACAACGACGCACTGCGCCGAGGCAAACCGACAGTCCATGTCAAATACGGCGAAGCCTGTGCCCTGCTGGTCGGTGACGCGCTGCAGGCGCAGGCCTTCCTGATCCTTGCCGAAGGAAAAAATCCACCGGCACGCCAGCTGAAAATGCTTCAGGTACTGGCCCACGCATCAGGTTCACTGGGCATGTGCGGCGGACAGGCCATCGATCTGGCCAGCGTCGGACTTCCTTTGACACGGGAACAGCTCGAACAGATGCATCAGCTCAAAACCGGCGCATTGCTGCGCGCTGCCGTTGTATTGGGGGCAGTGTGCGGCAACAATGAATTCACTGATAACGAGCTGGCCGCATTGGATAACTACGCGCATGCAATCGGGCTGGCATTTCAGGTCGTCGATGATATTCTGGATGCCACCGCAGATTCCACCGCGCTGGGCAAAACGGCCGGCAAGGATGCCGCCAACAACAAACCGACTTATGTGTCGATTCTGGGTCTGGAGGCGTCAAAAGTTCTGGCAGAAAAGCTGCGCCTGCAGGCGCATGAGGCGCTTTCCGTTTTTTCCAACACCCGGCGCCTCGCTGAGCTGGCTGATTTTATCGTACAGCGCAGTACTTAAAACTTCATAACAAACCATACAACCATGCTTAACCAAATCAATTCCCCTGCTGATCTGCGCCAGTTATCACGCGCCCAGCTCAAACCCCTGGCCGACGAGCTGCGTGCGTTTGTGCTGGATTCGGTTTCCAAAACCGGGGGGCAGCCGACGAGCTGCGTGCGTTTGTGCTGGATTCGGTTTCCAAAACCGGGGGGCATTTATCGTCCAATCTGGGCACGGTGGAACTGACCATTGCACTCCACTATGTTTTCAACACGCCGGAAGACCGGTTGGTTTGGGATGTCGGCCATCAGACTTATCCGCACAAAATTCTGACCGGGCGGCGCGACCAGATGCATACCCTGCGCCAGTTGAATGGCATCTCGGGTTTTCCGCGACGCGACGAGAGCGACTATGACACCTTTGGTACCGCCCATTCTTCGACCTCGATTTCCGCGGCGCTGGGCATGGCCGTTGCCGCCAAAACCAAGGGCGAAAACCGTCATTCCGTGGCCATCATCGGCGACGGCTCAATGACTGCCGGCATGGCGTTTGAAGCACTGAACAACGCCGGCGTGATGGAAGATGTGAATCTGCTGGTGATTCTGAATGACAACGATATGTCGATTTCTCCCCCGGTGGGCGCGCTGAACCGTTATCTGGCACGACTGATGTCGGGCAAATTTTATGCCGCAGCCAAGAACGTCGGCAAGTCGGTATTGCCGTCACCCATGCTGGAAATCGCGAAACGCTTTGAAGAACATGCCAAGGGCATGATCATGCCGGCCACCATGTTTGAAGAATTCGGCTTCAACTATATCGGCCCGATCGATGGCCACGATCTGGATGCGCTGATTCCGACCCTGCAAAATCTGAAGGATCTGAAGGGTCCGCAGTTCCTGCACGTGGTCACCAAAAAAGGCCAGGGTTACAAACTGGCCGAAGCCGATCCGGTCCTGTATCACGGTCCCGGCAAATTCAACCCGGAAGTCGGCATTAAACCGGCGGCTGCCAAGTTGACCTACACCAAAGTATTCGGAGACTGGCTGTGCGACATGGCCGCCGCGGATGAACGCCTGATCGGTATTACCCCGGCCATGCGCGAAGGTTCCGGGATGGTGGAATTTGAACAGCAGTACCCGAAGCGGTATTACGACGTTGGTATCGCCGAGCAGCACTCGGTCACATTCGCCGCCGGTTTGGCGACCGAGGGAATGAAGCCGGTTGTGGCGATCTATTCCACGTTCCTGCAACGCGCCTATGATCAATTGATTCATGACGTCGCCCTGCAGAATCTGGATGTCACCTTTGCACTGGACCGGGCCGGTCTGGTCGGCGCAGACGGTGCCACCCATGCCGGTAATTATGATCTGGCCTACCTGCGCTGTATTCCGAACATGGTAGTCATGGCGGCTTCGGATGAAAAAGAATGCCGTCAAATGCTCAGCACCGGTTTCCATTACCCGGGCCCGGCTGCAATCCGCTATCCGCGCGGCACCGGCATTGGCGCTGAGGTCTCCAAAGAACTCGATACGCTGCCAATCGGCAAAGGTGAAGTCAGACGAACCGGCAATCAGGTGGCGATTCTGGCATTTGGCACCATGCTGCAACCGGCACTGCAGGCCGCCGAAACCCTCAATGCCACGGTTGCCAATATGCGATTTGTCAAACCGCTGGATGTGGAATTGCTCAGACAGCTGGCAGAATCGCATGCGTATCTGGTCAGTGTGGAAGAAGGGTCCCGGATGGGCGGCGCAGGCTCGGCCGTTGCCGAAGCACTCGCCGATATGGGAATCAACAAACCGTTGCTGATTCTCGGACTGCCGGATAAATTTATTGACCACGGTGATGCGGGTCAGTTACTGGCCCTGTGCGGACTGGACGCTGCCGGCATCCTGAAATCAATACAGAAACTGTTGGACGGTGACGTCGCAACTGAACCGCGTTTGGTGGTCAATAACAAACTCTAAGTGGTTTTATTTGCGTTCGTGCTTCCACAACACGTCAGTACCACCTGCATAGCGGTTCAATACCCGCGACAGCACAAACAGCAAATCGGAAAGGCGGTTCAAATACTGACGTGGTTGCGGATTGACCGCTTCGACCTTGCCCAGACTGACCAGCATGCGTTCGGCGCGCCGGCATACCGTTCGGCAGACATGCGCCAGCGAGGCGGCACGCGACCCGCCGGGTAAAATAAATTCCTGCAGTGGCGGCAGGTCCGCATTGTATTTCTCAAGCATCCCATCCAGAGAGGCAACCTGATCGTCGCTGATCAGCTGATAACCCGGAATGCTCAATTCCCCGCCCAGATCAAACAGATCATGCTGGATCGTCAGCAGTTCATCGGTCAGACCGGCGGGCAGATCTTCGCACAGCAGCAGACCGAGCTGTGAATTCAGCTCATCGACATCGCCCATGGCGTGCACCCGCAGGTTATCCTTGTCGGTGCGGCTGCCATCGCCCAATCCGGTTGTACCCTGATCGCCCGTTCTGGTCGCAATTTTTGAGAGTCGGTTACCCATGTTTGTCACCCCTGTTCCTGGCCAAACGTCCCGAATGCTCTCGACGTGAGCATTTGGTGCTGATTCAGCCGCATTTTTTGAAGAACCACTGTGCGAATTGTACGTCTTGGTTTACAGTAATGCGAAATATAATTAAATAATCAAGTGGCTCATTGCGGGACACCTGATCTGACACTGCCCGGCGTTCCCAACAAAATTAATGGCTAAAACACCTTCACTGTTTCTTGCAAATCTGTTCCTGCTGCTGAGCTGCAGTGCCAGGGCAGAGTTTTACACCTGCAAGGATAATGCCGGGCATGTGATCTCTTCCGACCGCCCGATACCGGAATGTGCAGACAAATCAACCCAGGTGTTTAAAGCAAACGGCTCATTGAAAGGCCAGCTGGCCGCACCGCCCACACCGGAACAGCGCAAAGCGGCTGAAATCATGGAACAACAGCGCGTACGCGAAGCGCTGCATCAGGAAGACATAAAACGCGAACAGTTGTATCTGGCGGCGCATTACGCAAATGAGGATGCCATCGAAACGGCACGCAAACGGGAAATTGAATCAGTCGAAGACAGAATCGCCATTGAGACGCGCAACATTGAAGCCGCCAACGCGACCGTGAATAAAAATCAGCGCATGCTGACCAACCTGCCAGCCAGTCAGGCCGCCAAAATCAGACAACTCAAGTCACAGATCGATGACATGAATCAAACCATTCAGGAATCAAACCGGATCATCGCGGGTTATAAGGCAGAAGAATCCAAAATCAATCAGCAATTCGACGCAACGCATAAACGATACCTCGAAATTATGGGGCCGAGCAAACACTGAGCACGAGCGGCCACCATCAGCGCGGATACAACGCACCCAACACTCTTTGCCCGGCCGCACCGGTGACTTCCGGCAGATTGCCCGGCAATCGGTCCACATGACGACTGGCCAGCCAGGCAAAGGCCAATGCTTCAACATGATTCGGAGACACGCCCAGCGCATCGGTACTGGCAACGCAGACCTCTTTGTCATTGACATTCAGTGCTGCCTGCAACCGTTCAATCAGGTGGGTGTTGTACGCACCGCCACCGCAAATATAAACATGTTGCACATCCCCGGCGTGGAGGTGAATGGCGTCAGCCAGAGTCTGCGCGGTCAGTGTGCAAAGGGTGGCCTGCACATCGACCGGATTGAGCGAATCAAACTTCGCCAACTTGTTGTTCAGCCACTCTTCATGAAACAGATCGCGGCCGGTACTTTTAGGGGGTGGCTTGTGAAAAAACGGCTCATCCATCAGGTGGGCCTGCAAAGCGGAATTGACATGACCATGCCGTGCCCAGTCACCGTTAAAATCATAGGTCTGCGCTTTATGGCGCATGATCCAGGCGTCCATCAGCACATTACCCGGTCCGGTATCAAAACCGCGCGTAGTACCGTCAGCACTCAGAATGCTGATATTGCTGATGCCGCCGATATTGGCCACGACCCGGGTTTCGCCCTGTTTGCCAAATATGCTGCGGTGATAGGCCGGCACCAGCGGTGCGCCTTCGCCACCGGCGGAGATATCACGACTGCGAAAATCGGCGATCACGTCGATATCGGTCAGTTCGGCGAGCAGGGAGGGATTGTTAATTTGCAGGGTATAACCATATTCAGGTCTGTGCCGCACCGTTTGTCCGTGCACACCAATTGCAGTAATTTTTTCAGGATACAGGCCGGTATTTTTCAGCAACTGCAATACGCACTCGGCATACACCAGCACCAGTTGATTGGCTGCCTGGGAAGCGCGATGGATTTCATCAAATCCGCTGAACTGCAGTGCGAACAGCGACGC
>Ga0209067_10001553_pt1 | contig 14046 bp, 15 predicted proteins | sample ColStrG_CSR_2013_FD_187199 | JGI IMG/M metagenome (GOLD analysis project Ga0209067, IMG submission 187199) | Freshwater sediment microbial communities in response to fracking from Pennsylvania, USA - Cold Stream Run_MetaG_CSR_2013 (SPAdes)... | ecosystem: Environmental > Aquatic > Freshwater >... | reverse complement strand
GGCTTGATTGAGCTCCCAGGCAATGACGCTGCCGATGAAGCCATTGGCTCCGGTGATGACGATCACAGCCCACCCGTTGTGCAGAGGGGTATCGAGAACTGTCCATTGGCAAAGGTTTTGCTGTCATAAACGGCAGCCAGTTGACCTTGTATCTGATTGTTGACGATCGACAAGATCTCGATTTTGCCGTTGGTCGAAATCCAATTTTGATTGGCTTTTTCAAAAGTCAGGCTGCTTTGTGGCGAGCCTGCGCCGAGTGCAGTTTCACCGACCTGCAAGGGCAAGCTGAAAAGCAGAACTCCACCCGAAGAAAAAACCGTGCCCTGGCAGGGACTGGCCAGACTTTGATTGAACAGAGCGATCTGCAAGTGATTTGCAAGGTGGGGGTCCATCCGCGCAGCCCCGGCGACAAATTGCCAACTGCTGCCGTCAATTTGGCCGGTCAATTGCTGGGTGGAGTAGGTCGTCGCATTGGGGGTGGCCGGAGTTGCGTTGTTCGGGCTTCCGCAACCCCCTAAACTCAGCGAAAAGAGTCCGGCGAAAAGGACAGACAGCCCCAAGGAATTCGTCATTTTTTGGACTTTGACAGAGATTTTTTTCATGCCTCGAACATGGCATGAGGGCTTGTCCTTGTCCAATCTTTCGACAGGTCTAAAACTCTTTCAACTCTCAGCAAAAAAAGACAGCTTTCTCCCCAGAGGGACAGGGATCCGGGTTATATTTTGATCTATGAAATCGAGCGGAAAGCTGGCTCTCCTTATTGTTCTCGAATTGGCCCTTTTCCTCCCGTCTTGGTTTGGCGCCGATAAAATTGATCGCGGCACGAAAACAATTGAAGAGTATTGGGCCGAGACCGATCTCAGTCCCAGTGAATTGGATTCACTTTTAGATCCACGAATCTGCCATTCGGACCGAATCTCATTTCTGTCGTGTGCCAATTCGGTGCTGCTGGTGGCAGAGAAACTCGGTTATTCGGTTTCGACACAGGGTCAAATCTCGCCTTTGACGCGGCAAGAAATCCAAGGCCGGATCACCGAAAAAGAGGCTTTGCAAAACTGGGCCAAGGAGTGGGCCACAAAAACTAAAAAAGAGGTGCCCTTCAAATCCATCTGGCATCAGTTGCAAGATCTGGCCGAGCGGCCCAAGCAGATGCCCCAGCTGGTGGCGGCCGGTTTGAATGGATATCTTTCGATCGCCAAGGATCCCCATTCCTATGTGATCCCTTTGGCTTATTACGAAGAAGTCATCTCTCGCAATGATGCGCGACAAAACAATCTTGGATTTATCATTCGCCGGGCTCCAGATTATGCTTTTGTGCGCAAAGTTTTCGAAGCTTCCCCAGCCATGCGGGCCGGTCTTAAAAAAGGTGATCGAATTTTACAGATCAACGGTGTCGATGTCGCGTTGATGCTGCCCTCGGCATTGACTGAGGCCTTGCGTCCCTCAAAAGAAGGTCGACTGAGCCTCAAAGTGGAGCGCTGGGAGCACGAACAGAAATTGAACAAATATCTTGAAATTCTTCGCTCGGATTATGTCACTCCGACGGTGACAGCCAGCATTTTGAATGGACGCAGTCGCACGGGTCTTCTTTCGATCAATAAGTTTGCGCACGAAACTTGTGCCAGTGCGCGGGAATCCTTGGCAAGCCTCATGCGCCAGGAGGCGTCTGGCATTCTTTTGGATTTGCGGGACAATCCGGGTGGGCAAGTTGAAGAGGCGGCTTGTGTTTTGAATTTGTTTGTACCCAAGGGCCGCTTGCTTTTTGAAACTCGTTATCTGGACGGAAAGCGTCCCGCCGATCTTTACCGAACAGAAAACAAAGAGCTCTTTACGGGACCACTCGCTGTTCTGATCAACAGTGGCTCGGCATCGGCTTCTGAAATTGTAGCTGGTGCTCTGAAGGATCTGGGACGTGCCACCTTGATTGGTGAAAAAACTTTTGGAAAAGGAACTTTTCAAGATGGCAGGCTGTGGGGTTCGCACACCCGAGTAGCGGTTTTTGAGACTCAAGGAATGTACTACTTCCCTTCGGGATGGACTCCACAAGTTGTCGGAATCGAGCCTGACATTGCCGTCGAGTTCAATGAACTTTCCGGCAATCGCGAAGCCGAACTTTTCTACAACCCTGTGTTGCCCAAAGATCTGTGGACAGGTCCGCAGTCTTTGACTTGGCTGCAAATGATGCAATGTCAAGATGATGCGGCTCTGTGGGAAGAGGCCGGTTCGCATTCCGGAGACGACACGCAGTTGATGAAAGCGCAAGAGTGGCTGTTCTGCCATCGTCAAGCCGGAGGTTCTTTGTGAACCAGAATGGCATGGGTGAGAATACTCTTTTGGCACGAGCTATTTTCCAACCGGCTCTGCTTCATCACCCGCAAGAATCAAAATTTTTGGTGATCGTCTTGCACGGGAAGGGTGACAGCGCCAAGCCCTTTCTGAATTTTCAGTCTGAGGTTGAATTGCGTGCGACACCGTTCTTGCTGTTGAACGCGCCTCGGCGGTTTTTAAATGGCTACAGTTGGTACGGCGATCCGCCTTATCAGCGCGAGGGTGTCGCACGTTCGCGTCAACTTCTGGAAGACATGCTTCAGTTTTTGAAAAAGCAAGGCTGGTCAACAGAGCAAATTTTTTTGGTGGGATTTTCGCAAGGTGCGCTGATGAGTGCCGAATTGGCTCTGCATTCACCGACCCGGTTTGCGGGTGTTGTTGGTGTCAGCGGCTATTTCAACTTTGTCCCACGTTGGCGATCCAAGGTTTCAAAAGCCGGAAAGCAAACGCCCTGGGCGATGATTCACGGAACTCGGGATGATGTGTTGCCAATCGAAAACACTCGCTTGGGTGTCCGCAAATTGCAAAATCTAGGACTCAATTTGGACTGGTACGAGTATCCCAAAAAGCACACCTTCGAGGCTGAAGACGAAATCATCGTCAATCAGTGGCTCAAAGCGAAGATGCAAGATCAAGCGACAAAAATTAAATATCTTCGTGATGTGAATCAATAATCTGAATGAGTTTGGCAAAGATATCACTTTGCCGAATCAACCGAGGCTTCCGGTCATAACCCCGGTCGAGTTTGATTTCCGGCAGTCCCAAATGATTGAAAACCAGCTGGTCGATGAGCTTTTGCAGATCGTTGTGACTCATTCCCTTTTTCATTTGGGCAAGCAGTTCGTTGACGATCTGAATCAGCGCGTTGCCTGTCACCCGTTGCCGACGGTTCAGCTCACGGGACCGCTCGGCAATGCCATGGAGGATCAGGGCGGGGTTGTTTGTGCCTGCGGCGACCTCAAGAAGCTGCACGTAAAGCTTCTGAAGACTGTCAAGATGAGCGCTGTGTTTGGGGCGCAGTCTGGCATCTTGCTGCTTGGCAAATTGAGAGACAATTTGGGGAAACAACTCTTCAGCTGCAAGGAAGGGACCTGCTGCCGTCACTTTCACAAAGTGCTCTGCCAGAATTCGCAAGGCCGTCCGCATATTGAACAGTGCGGGATGGTTGATTCCGTCTGCGACGCGGCGACTGCTGCCACTGACTTTGGCTCTCTCAAAATAGGAAAACTCTTTGAGCCAGGCACGGCACAATTCAGGTTTCAGTGAAAGTCTTGCTCTTTGCGCCGGTGTAAATCCCATGCGGTAGAACAACCGATCCCAGTGCTGTTTCTGAAACTCAGTCTCAAAAACTTGAATTTGGGGATCGTTCGCAAAATGTCCCAGTGGACGACGAACGCCGGTCACCAGAAAATCCACCATCTGCGCGAAGACCTGCACCAAAAGGCGGGCCTTTTGTTTTTGCTCATTCAAATTTGTCGAAAATCGTTCCACGTCATCATAGCGGTACTGATCATGTCGCAGACCAAATTGTCGAACACTGCCGTAGTCAATGATTCCGGCATCCATCAGAACATTGTCACCGTCCCAGTCCAGCCAAGCGAAGATATAATCGACTTCCAGACGGGCGGCAAATCGAGCAAAGCGTGCCGTCAAATCCTGCAGAAGGTGAAAATAGCGATTGCCCTTGGTGGGTCGGTCCAATTCGCCGTTGCGAGTTTGGCGCTGAATGAAATAGTCGGTTCCGCGTTTGAGCTCTGGCAGCCGATTTTGTTTCAGGTAACGGAACAAATGGGCCGGTCGCAGAAGATTCGGCGCTGCGCGAACACCGATGCCGTAGTCTCCGCCAAGATCGATCACACAAAGGACTCGTTCAGTCGGAAGACCTTGAAGATGCATAATTTCAGCAAAAATTGCGGCTGCCAAAAGCTCATCTATTTCGGCAAGACCACATCCGTAGCCAAATTGGGTGTTTCCGGTTCGCAAGGGTTTTTGCGCCTCGACTGAGCCGGGAGACAGGCAGGTGACTCCTGTCCCGCGTGAGCTGACATCCCAGGTGCGTCCTTGATGTTCAACAATGCCGTTCCAGATTCCACGACCATCACCAGAAGTCTTGCCTTGCTTGTTTGCGTGTTGCAATTGCAGGTATCGAGAAGCCATGTAACGGTTCGGTTTGAGGCTCATATTTTTATGAGTTTTTGTCTGCTGTTCATCGTACTCGTTCAAGATCTGCAGTGAAAAAGTTTGCAGCAGCTTTTGCTTGAGGCCCAAGGTCAACTGGTTGGAGTGGGAACTGGGTATGAGCCCCATTTCTTTGGCGAGAGCGAAATTGAAGTAAGCAATTTCGCCACGTTGCAGTTCTCGAACTCGATACAACACGCAGCCATCAGGCATGGCCTCGGCCCAGGGGTGAGTTCCATCCAAAGAATCAAATCGATCATAGCGAGAGCGCTCGGTCCGCGATTTCGAATCGCTTGGCAGTACCGTCGTTGTGGCTCTTGTGCGAGCTGACTTTCTGGCCCGCTGGACAGTGGTCATCTTGAAGCGTCTCCTTGACCATTCCATCGGCATTTTGTCTGGATTCTTCAGGTTCTGTCGCAAAACTAGACCGCCTGATCGACTTTCGCCCCAAGAAAACCGTCGCCAGCCTGCTAGTCTTTTAAGAATTGAACCGGAGCAAAGCCTCCGCCCACCGTCTGGAGGTTTGTGACCTGACCTTGGTAGATTCGGGCCATTCCCATTTGCACGCGGTTCTGATAAGCGTAAAAGCGCAGATCGTATTTCATTTTCTGCAGGGTCTGGTCCACCTCGACATCAATTTCCGGGGCGACGATATACTCTTGCGCCAGAAAGTCTTTGTCCAAAATTTGGTCGAAGGTCTTGCGCGAAATCGAAGCGCCTTTGTAAGCCTGTTTGGAACCAAAAGCTTTTTGGGGCTTGAAGAAAAGCGATTTGCGTTGCGACCAGAGCTCGTCCGCATTCTCGGTCTTGACTGCGCTGGCCGAACTCAGATGGCTGACAAGATCAAGCGCTTGGTCTGCCGTCAAGCCCATACGCCGTAGGAAATCGGCGTTTTGCCATTGCAAGAGCCGGGCTTTGTCGGCCAAAAGAAAGTACTCATATGGCTGAGGTGTGACGGTAAACTTATTTTTTTCAAACCCCTGCCGCAAACCCGATGAGGATCCCTGCTGGAAGAAAAAATCCGTACTGCGGTTGTAAATTAGATCGTATTTACTTTCGAGATCTTTGGCATCGACAATGTCACACTGAAGACCAAATTCTTGAATTTGCGCTTGGGCGACCAAGAACTCAAGATAAAGTCTCTGACTTGCGGGGTTGTCGTCCACGATCGCGACCGATTGAACTGGATTCGAATGCCCGGCCAGAGCGTGCTCGGTACGGAAGTTTTCCCGCAGCTCAGGCAAACCAAAATCCGCAACTGGCAGCGGCAGTTGTCGGGCCTGGAGGAGTTCGATCCCCAACCAGAGAAATGCCGCGTTTGTATTGATCTCGATCAGTTTGAGGCGCCCGTCCTCGGTGAGGTGAAAGTCATAACTCATCAGCATTCCAGAGTTGCCGGGGATCGGGAGGTTCCAAGCTTGCCACTCCTCTGCGAGGATCGTTTGGTAGACCGTTGAGCAGCGCAAAGCAAATGCGGCTGACACAAAAGCTTGCGCCTGCTTGAGAACGGATTCGGGCAGACGGACGATCGCATCACTCAGAAGGTGCGGTGCAGTTAAAGGTTCTGTCGTGCTCACCGGAAGTTGGGGGAATCGCGCTGCCAAGTGGGCCAGAAATTTCTGTCGCTGGGTCATCTCTTGTAGTTGCCAGAAGCCCAGAAATAAGCCAAGAACTTGTTCAGAGAGGGTCACCGGAATGAAGATTGTGTCTTGGAATGTCAATGGCATCCGTGCGTGTGCAAAAAAAGGACTCGCTGATTTTCTGCGACAAGAAAAGCCCGATATTTTCTGTGTTCAAGAGACAAAGGCGCATTTGGAGCAGGTCGAGCCTGAGGTTCAGAAGCTCAGCTATCCCAATGCGCACTGGTCCTCAGCGAAGAAGAAAGGCTATTCGGGGGTTGCCACCTTTTATCGCGGTCCGGCCGTACCCTTTGCAAATGGATTTGGTATCGAGGCTTATGACAGCGAGGGGCGTTTTCTGATCACAGAGCACCCTGATTTTGCTCTTTTTAACATTTATTTCCCAAATGGCGGATCAGGGGAAGTGCGCCATGATTTCAAGCAGCAGTTCTTGGCTGACTTGCGTGAGCACCTGCGTTCGCGCTTGGCCCAAGGTCGCGACATTATTGTCGTCGGCGACTACAACATCGCCCATCGTGAAGTTGACCTCTACGACCCCAAACGCTTGGCCAAAGAAAGCGGCTTTTTAACCGAAGAGCGGGCTTGGATGGATCAGTTTTTTGGTTTGGGCTTCGTTGATACTTTTCGACAATTTCATCCGGACGCCAAAGAGCGCTACTCCTGGTGGAGTTACCGTGAATTGGCTCGAGTCGGTAACCGTGGTTGGCGGATCGATTATATCAGTGTCTCTGAAAAACTGCGTGACCGTGTGCGCTCGGCTGAAATTTTGGATCAAGTCGAGGGCTCGGATCACTGTCCTGTGGTCATCGAAATTGATTAGAGGTCGCTGATGCCGATGATTGCTTATCCGGTGGCGGAAATTTTGTTGTGGATTTGGTTCGTCAATCGCTACAGCCTGATGGACGCGTTTCTTCTGTGCCTGACGACTGGAATTGTCGGTCTTCTGATTTGCTCCATGCAGGCACGAGCTTTGCTTCGCGAAATGAGTTCGGCACGCACACAAATGGCGGGGGAAGGTTTGGGACAGATTCGCTTCCCGAGTCGAACATTGCACCGGCTGACAGTGATATTTGGGGGACTCTTTTTTTCCTTCCAGGTTTGGCGGCCAAAGTCGTTGGAACTTTGATGATTTTGCCGGGCTTTCGCCACTTGGCGATTTGGGGTCTAAAAGCCCGCACCGCTGACCGAGTTTTTGTGAAAGGTTACGAGTTTTTTATGAGCAACGTGCCGGGTGGTGTCCGCGACGTTGTCGAGGTCACACCGACATCCATTGAACACCAGGATTCAGACTGAGGCTCTGATCAAGAGGCAGCCCCTGTGTTACTGTCCCAGACCTGCATTGAAGAAATCACGATTCTTGTTTGAGAATTGATCTTTGAAGTGACGCTTGAAAAGCGACTGCGCCAAAAATGACGACTTCACTGTCCAATACTCTTTGTTCACCGTAATGGCACCAATGGCCAGTTTGTCATCAGGTCCACCAATGGCATAGCCAACGAACCAGTCCACTTTGCCTTTTGGGTTGTCGCCCAGAAGTGACCCTGTCTTTCCGCCAAGCTCAAGCTCTTTGAACTTTCGATCGCGAACCAAAGAGCGAAAGGTTTTTCGTGAAGTTCCTTGCCGAATTGTCGCTTCCATCAAGTCCTTGAGGCGTTCCGCGCCTTCGCCCGTCATAGTCACACCGGCCGTCACTGACTCGGGTTTCCACACGATGTTATTTTGCTGGTCACGCAAGGCCTGCACCACAAACGGAACTCGCATCACTCCACCATTGGCGACTGATCCTGCGATCATCGCGCCCTGTGCGGGACTCATGCGAGTGATTCGATTGTAGCCCGAGACAATCTCGGCCAAGGCGAAGGATTTTTCCTGAGGGATTTGCGTGAAGCCCGGGTCGATGGGCAAATCGGTTTGGATTGGCTGATTGAAACCAAAGCGCACGGCGTAGTCCTGAATATCTTTGGGCTGCATACGCTCCAAGGTCAGGCGGCCAAAAACCGAATTGATTGAACGCGCGAAAGCCTCTCGCAAAGTCATTTCTCGGCTCCAGCGATCGGGATGGGAAAACAAGACATTGCGTTTGTAAAGAGTGTGATTGCCACCCTTGAACATCACCAGCGTGTCTGGCGACAGCTTGTAGCGATCCAGCGCTGCGGTTGCCGTTACAATTTTGAAAATCGATGCGGCGGGGTAGGTGCCTCGCAAAGCCAGGTTTTCGGCCGCATCAGAATCAGCAGTGTCCTTTTGATAACTGACCATCGCGCGGACTGCGCCAGTGGTGGCGTCCATGATAAAAATCGCGCCATAATCGGGATGATAGGACTTGAGCAGATGAGTCGCTTCGCGCTGCAGGTCCGCATCCAACGTGTACTCCACCTTCAAGTGGGAGCTTCGATCTTCAAGGCTGATTTCCGCCTCGGCTGGAAACTGATTGTGCAGCAAGGCGGGGCCCAGTTTTTGTTTCAGTTCACTGCGGACTTTTTGCAAGGCTTCCATCTTTGCAAGTTCTTCATGTTGCACTTGCAGCTTGGCTCTTTCGTCAGCGCCCAAAAACCAAAAAATTGTTAAAAGAACGACCAAAGGAAGGGCAATACTGAGGTGGATGCGGTGTTCCAGCACCCAGGCCTGAATTTTTTGTCTCATCTTACCATTTTCTCGGCAGGTGTGTGCTTCAGGCAACAAAAAAACCCAAAGAGTCCCGATATTTCCAGCATGACTCGCCACGACCTGAAGCAGCATTGTTGTCAAAATTGCCGTTCCGCAGTATGACCCCTGTCGATGAAAACCAAAGAGAAAATCGTTCATATCTCAATTGAACTGTTCAACCGCAGTGGTGTTGTGGCTGTGACCACCAATCACATTGCAAAAGAGCTGAACATTAGTCCAGGAAACCTCTATTTCCATTTTCGCAACAAAGAGGAAATCATTCGTCAGATTTTTCGGATGATGGCAGCCGAGACTTATCAGTTGGGTCGCAGCAAAAAAGGCCAGCCCATTTTGCATCCGACGCTGCTTCTTGAGAAAAATTATGAGTTGTTCTGGAAATATCGTTTTTTCCACCGGGAGATGTACTACCTCAGGCGCAAAGACGCTCAGCTGGCGAAGATGTGGAAGCAGCATATTGCGAAAATTCACAAAATGATGATTTTGATTTACAAGCGTTGGATCCGCCAAGGCTGGATGAAGTCCATCCAAACTCAGGCCGAGACCGAATTCACGGCCACTATTCTGCTCGCCACAGCCTCGAACTTTTTGCAGTTTTTCGAGAGTGCCGAACAAACGCCTTTGCGAAACAACATGGAAACAGGCAAGCGCTACATGGCCTGGCTGCTGATTCCCTACACACAGGGCGAGATGACCAAAGAGTTCGAAAGGTTTGTATTCCCCAAACCTGTTGCAACATCACCTGCGAAATAGTGCCTGTTCGAAATAGCGATTGACCTGCGAGCGAAATACTCTAAATCTGAACGCAAGTTCACAAATCTTTCGTTCTTTGGATCAAGAATTCAAAAGGAGATTTTTCAATGTCGACTACAATGAGTGTTTGGATTGAATTCATTTTGCGTTGGTTTCACTTCATGGCCGGAATGATGTGGATTGGGCATCTCTACTATTTTAACTACACTCAAGGTGTGTTTCTGAACTCCACGGAAGTGGACAACAGTGCGAAAATTGCATTGCGAACAAAGCTTTTGCCTACGGCTCTTTGGTACTTCCGCTGGGGCGCACTGTGGACGTTTGTCACCGGACTGTTGTACCTGGGCAGCCACGCCCACAGCTTGGGGGGCTGGAAAGCAATGTCCACCTCAAGCTATGGAACTTTGATTTTGGTTGGAGCGTTGTTCGGGACCACCATGTTGATGAATGTGTGGCATGTGATCTGGCCGAAACAACGAATTGTGATCGAAAATGCCAACCGCTTGGCAAAAGGTGAATCCGCCTTGCCAGCGGCTGCAGATGCGGGCGCTCGCGCGAATGTGGCTTCACGAACCAACACGTTGCTTTCAATTCCCATGTTGTTTTTCATGGGCGGAGCCAGTCACTTGCCTTTGCCCCTGACAGACAACTCGAACCTGATGGCATTTTGGATTGTCGTGCTCTTGGTTTGGGCTGTTGTTGAAGCCAATGCGATCAAAGGCAAAGTCTACAATGTGATCAACACTGTTCGCCAAGTCACAGTCTCGGGCTTTGTCTTGACGGGTGTGCTGGTCGGCGCTTTGTATTTGTTCCTTTAAAAGGCTCAACGGCGATGCCAATTGCGACCTCCTTGCGAATTTTAATTTGTCTGAGTTTGGTGTGGGCTGTGGCCTGCACCAAAAAAGAGCCCGTGAAGCCAGTTGCGGAGTTGACGCCGGCTGAGCTTGTGGTCCGTGGACGCAAGATTTTTCTGGCCAACTGTGCCTCTTGTCACGGCGCCAATCCCAAAGAAAATGGCACAGTCGGACCTGCGATTGCAGGTTCTTCACTTGAACTCATTACCGCACGGGTGCTGCGAGCGGAATATCCCCCGGGTTACACACCCAAACGCAAAACTGGAGCGATGGTCGCACTCCCACATCTGAAGGATGATCTGCCCGCGATTTATGCGTATCTCGATTCTGAAAAATAGACGTGGAGAATCGGTTTTCAGTCCCCGGTCCCCTGTCCTCAGTCCCCTGGCCCGGTCCCCTGTCCTCAGTCCCCTGGCCCGGTCCCGTGAACCGTCCCGGGTCTGGCAACCGGACGGGACCAGCAGACTGAGAGCCGAGGACGGGGGACCGAAAAACGTTGCCTGATTGATTCCCCACAGTGCCCTTTTTCGTTCCTTCGTCCAAAAGTTTGGCACGCAATTCGCAATTCAATTCCTCTGAGAGCTTTTTGAGCGCCTGGTGTGGGGACCAACTCAAAACGCGAGAAAAAATCACAGGGTTGTCGACTCTGTGTACGAAAAAGGGGTTGGGGATGCGGGGAATGATCGGTTTCTTGTTCGCAGCGGGAGTGATGGTGGGTTCAGTTTCGGGAGCGTCGATTCGTCCCGACAGAGAAAACACTCCCAGCTGCGGGCAACTGCGCCAGCAGCTGCAGGCCATGCAGAAGGCGCAAGTTTCGCTTCTGTCTTCGATGGTCAATAAAAACGATGCGACGGCCAATCTTCTCGATCGCTATGCTCGTGACTTTGAAGAGCAAGGTCTTCAGCTTCGTGAAGATGACACCCAGAGTTTGCGGAGTTCCGCCCAGGCTTTCAGACGTCACCGCGAACGCGAAAAAAAATTGGTACAAAAATTTGACCACCGTTCGCAAGTGCTGATTCAACAAATCAGTTCCTGTTTGGCAAAGATGGACAGACCCAGCCTGCGGCCGAACCTCAGTGCAGGGGCTGAGTCGACCGGATCTTCAGTTGCACGCTAGGTCTCAGCCTGGCGTCTCAATTTAATGCACTGCATTTACGGATTGTTGGGAAACAAATGAAGAATCCTGTCCTCATTCTGACTTGCCACTCTGCCCTCGGTCCTCCACACTCCCACCACAAATCTTAACAATGTTTTTTCGAATCAAGGGTTTGAGAATTTTTAAGGTTGTGTAAGAAAAGTGTTGCCAAGATAGAACTGAATCTTTTAAATGGACCAGTTCCAAAATGGAGCCACCGAATAAAGGCTCTAGTTTTGGACTCAAGTTGGTCAACTGATTGACCGATAACTTGGGCCACTGTTGCGGAAAGCCGCTGTTTGAACAAACGCTGGCAAATTGGCGAAAGCCAATTTTCAAGGAGGGGAAGAGATGGCACAGATAGCAGAAAACCTTTTAAAAGAGTGCAAATCCAAATTGCTGCAGTCCAAAGCGGAACTGCTCAATCGCGCGAAAGAGGCCCGTCACGATTTGACCAATGATGAAAAAGGTGGCGATGAGGCCGATCAAACCGTGCGAGTTCTGGCCGAAGCTGAGATGCTCAGCCAAAACGAACGCATTCGCAATCAGTTGATGGAAATTGAAAGCGCTTTGGGCCGAATTCAAAACGGCACCTACGGAATCTGCGAAGAGACCGAAGAGCGCATCGAAGCGGAGCGACTTTTGGCGATTCCTTGGACTCGACTGAGCATCGAAGGCGCGGAGATTCGTGAAAGCGTCAACAAACGTTTTGCTCGCTAAGGACAGACGGGCTGTTCGTTAGGCTCAGCGGCGGGCGACGCTGCCGAAAGAGCTCTGTTGGCAGAGCTCTGCTAACAGCCCGGGAGCTGGTTCGTCACTGCGGTCCAACCGCACAATTTATAAAGAACTCGGGCGCCCACATTGCCATCCCATTCAGAATCAGTCTGGCGTCCAGGAGAGACTTCGTTCAAATCAAATCCGATCAGGGTTTTTCCGCTCTCGGACAGCTCGCGCAGAAGGTAAAAAGCCTGGTCCATGCTGAGGCCCCCAGCGACAGGAGTCCCCGTGTTCGGACACAGGGCCGGATCCAAACCGTCGATATCAAATGACACATAAACCTTTTCGGGCAACTGACCCACGATCTCGGTGACAATCTCACCCCAGTGCGTGCCTTTGAGAAGTCGGCGTTTGTTCTCAAGATCAAAAAAAGTCTGAATCGATTTTTTGTGGTTTTGAATAAAATCGAACTCCTCGGCACAGAAGTCGCGGATTCCGACCTGCACAAGTTTTTGAGGTCGAAAGTCAGAGGTCATCACATTGTGCATAATCGAAGCGTGAGAATGTTGGAAACCCTGATAGGCCGAGCGCAAATCAGCGTGAGCGTCGATGTGCAGGATGCCAAATTGACCCTGGTGCTTTTCACTGAGAGCACGAATAAAACCCAAAGGAGTCGAGTGATCTCCGCCGACCAAACCAACCATTTTTCCGGCCTGTAAAAGGGCCTTTGTTTGTTGGTACACCCACTCCACCATCTCGGAGCATGCCGCGTTGACCTGGCCTTGCAGATTGCGAACGTGGGCGCTTTCATCCTGAAATGACAGGGCCTGGATGACTTGTTGGGCTTTGGCTTTCATCACCGTGTTTCGGGCCAACCAAGTTGGATCTACGGGGTGCATGAAATAGCCACTGCGGTAGGCTTCCTTTGTCTCGAGGTCAAAGAGGTCGATTTGCTCACTGGCCTGGCGGATCAGGGCCGGCCCCAGGGCAGCGCCTGCGCCGTAACTTGTCGTGACCTCCCAGGGAACTGGGAAAAGGTGAAGGTGGGCCTGATCGGCCGTCACCGGTAAGCCAAAGACACCGAGGGATGCCGAGATATTTTGACTGGGATTGAAGTGACTCATGGGACCGAGGACTAACAAGTCGAAACGGTTCAGTCACTCTCTGAAAGCCGCCTCCGTCTTGATTTTCTGCAAAGCGCCACGGCAATGGACCTTGATTATTCTCGAGTCTTTTCGCAGAGTGGGGCCCATTTTGAGATTTCCGAAGGAGAATGAAAATGATCGTACGACTCAGCTTGTTCACCATCCTCGCTCTGGTTTTGGGAAATTTTCGAGCAACTGCTCTTGCTGCGGAAGCAGCAAAGGTGGACAGCAAGAAAACTGCGAAAGTGGCCTATGCCCAGCCCAACCCCGCGGCACCGAAAGGCGGAAGTATTGCCCTGAATCTGCAGGCTGAGCCGCCCACTTTGCATCCGATCATGTCTCAAGACTACTATTCAGAAGTGGTCAAATCCTACGTCTTGGACACTCTCCTGGCCCACGATATGAACACTTACGACTGGGTCGGTCGCATGGCGGAAAAGTGGGAGATTTCGAAGGATCAAAAGATCTTCACGTTTCATCTTCGCAAAGGCTTGACCTTTCATGATGGCACGCCAGTGACCGCAGATGATGTGAAGTTTAGTTTTGATGCGATTTTTGATCCGAAGTACAAGGCGGCACATCTGCGTCCTTATTACGAAGGAATTGAAAAAGTTGAAGCGTTGGATCCGCTC
>Ga0209067_10001551_pt1 | contig 14051 bp, 10 predicted proteins | sample ColStrG_CSR_2013_FD_187199 | JGI IMG/M metagenome (GOLD analysis project Ga0209067, IMG submission 187199) | Freshwater sediment microbial communities in response to fracking from Pennsylvania, USA - Cold Stream Run_MetaG_CSR_2013 (SPAdes)... | ecosystem: Environmental > Aquatic > Freshwater >... | reverse complement strand
GTCATCGGCCTGCGGGTCACCGAAGAGCAGGAACGCGAGGGCCTGGACCTCGCCCTGCACGGCGAACGCGTCGAATAAAACCCACCATCACAAGAGCTACCGCCCGCGCAACGTCGGGCACAAAAAAGGGGGGGCGCATGCCCCCCCTTTTTTTGTTCCCCCGGATTTGCCGTATACCGCTGCTCCCTCCCTGCTGGCCAGAGCAGGGCCCCCTGTGGCCGCGCAGCAGCGTGCGACGGGCCGCCTTGTGCAAGCACGGGGTGACTCCTACAATCTCCTGCTAATCCGCTTCTACCCACAGCACTACGACCGGGGAGCTTTCCATGAAGATTTTGCAAACCAATCGGGGCGTACTGATGCCGCTGTTCGCCATCGGCGCGATGGCGCTTGCGCCCGCGGCCTACGCTGCGGAACCCGCCAAAACCGCGGCCGACGCCAAGAGCGAGGCCATTGCCTTGTACACGCAGGAAATCATCGACGCCATGGACACCGACAAGAACCACGAGGTTTCCAAGGCGGAGTTCCTGGCCTTCATGAGCAAGGAGTTCGACCGGCTGGACGTAAACCACGACGGCAAGCTGCAGCAAAGCGAAATCCTGAACAAACCGGTTGTTGGCCAGCAGAAGAGCTCGGTTTCACACCGCTAGGCCCTGCCTGACGCACTTCCGCGCATGCCGGAACATCCCGCAGAGCGCGTGACGGCCGTCCCGCCGCGCACCGCCGTTGACCGGCGCTCGCGCGGCCAGCTCTGGATATACCTGGGCGCGGTGCCGGGGGTGGGCAAGACGCGGGCAATGCTGGCGGGCGCTCGCAAGCTTCAGGCTCAGGGACGCGACGTGGTGATCGCCGCGCTGGCCAGCAGCACCGACCCGCGGGCGCAGGGTTTTGAGTTCGCCGGTGACCCGGCACGTTTCTCCGCCCCGATTTCGATCGATGTCGTTGGCGTTTTGCTGCGCCAGCCCGGTATCTGCCTCGTGCAGGGCCTCGCCCACAAGAATCCCGAAGGTGCCCGTCATCGCCATCGCTGGCAGGACGTCCAGGAAATCCTGGATAACGGCATCGATGTACACGCCACCCTGGACGTGCTGAACGTTGAGGGCCTGCTCGACGCCGTCCATGAAATAACGCCGGTCCGCGTTCGTGAATGGATACCGGACGCCTTCCTGGCGCAGGCCAGCGAGGTCATATTCGTTGATCTGCCCTGGCAGCTGCTGCGGGGGGAGTCCCATGATGCGGGCGGCCCCGCAGGCAGCGCGACCGAGCGCCTGCGCCGCGGCGGCCTGGATCCCGCAAGGCTGGTCGCACTGCGCAATCTCGCCTTGCAATGCGCCCTGGACCATAACCGCCTCATGGCCCGCAACCGCCTTGCCGTGGCGGACCATGTACCCGAGATACCCAAGGTACTCGTCTACCTGGATACCATGGCCGACGCCCAGGGGCTCCTGCACGCGGGCAAACGCGTGGCCGGCGTGCTCCATGCCGGATGGCTGGTGGCGTACCGCGACGCCACACGCAGAGTGCCTGCCGACGAGGAGCGCGAGCAGCTCGAGTCGAGCCTGCAGCTTGCCCAACAGCTGGGGGCAGACGTACTGGCGCTGGAGGATTCCACCATCGGCCAGCGCATCATCGATCTGGTGGGGCGTTACAACATCGGCAGCGTGGTGCTCGCCAAACCCGAGAGGACTCTCTGGCAAGGCCGACATGCCCGGGCCGCATTGCGCGCGCTCGAGCGCCAGGCGCCGGGCGTTGATGTGGTGCTGGTTGCACCGGGACGCGCCTTTCTCGCCCGCGAACTGCCAACGCGGCCGGAGGCGGGATTGCTCCCGCCCATGACGGGGGTGGCGACAAATAACGGTTCGACGTTGCGAGCCGCCCTCTGGACCATCGCGGTTCCAGCCTTGGCAACCATCGTATCGACGACGCTGTTTCGCCACTCGGAGCCCACCAATCACCTGCTCATTTATCTGCTGGGCGTCCTGTACCTCGCCACGCGGCATGGTTTCTGGCCGTCGGCCATGGCGGCGCTGCTGTCGGTGCTCGCATCGGACTTCCTCCTCATTGCTCCCTATTACTCGTTTGCCATTGCGCGACCGCAGGATCTGGTGACGCTTGCCGTTTTCCTGTCTGCGGCCATCGTGGCCAGCCGCCTTGCCGATAATTTGCGGTTCCAGGGCGAGCGGGCACGGCAACGGGAACAACGGGTGCGCTTTCTTTACGAATTTACCAATGCACTGGCCGACGTACCGTCGATGACCGAGGTCGTTGCCCTTGCCGGCCAGCGTATTTCGCGGGAATTCGGCACGCCCTGCCAATTACTGATGGCCGACAGCACAGCACGCCTCAATGCACCCCTAGCTGCCGCAGGCGCCACCACACCCCACTTTTTCGAGCTCGCACTTGCCCAGCAAGCTTTCGACACGCGCACGGCGATCGGTTGGGGACACAGCGGCCGTAACCGTCGGGCACAAGCGCTTTACGTGCCGGTGAGCGCCGCTGCGCACCGGTTTGGTGTGTTGGCGCTGGGACCCCTCAGGGACAGCCGCGGGCTGATGGATGAAAAGCGCCGCATGATCGATACGTTGGCCAGTCAGATTGCCCAGTGCCTCGAGCGGATGCGGCTCACGAAAGAAGCGCAGGCTGCCCATGCGCTGGCGCAGACGGAATCGCTGCGCAACTCGCTGCTCAACTCCATCGCGCACGACTTTCGCACGCCATTGGCATCGATCGTGGCTGCATCCAGCACGCTGGCGCTCGGCAAGGACCGGCTGCTGGAGGGGCAGGCGCAGGAACTCGCACAGTCGATACTCGAAGAAGGTCAGCGCATGGCCCAGCTCGCCAATAACACGCTGGAAATGGCCCGGCTGGAAGCTGGCAATGTCCGCCTTCAGCGCGAATGGTATCCGCTCGATGAAATCGTGGGTGCGGCGGTAACGCGGCTGAGATCGCGCCTGAGTGGGCATCCGCTGCGCACGCGCCTGCCTGACGGCGTCCCCATGGCCCAGGTGGATGCGGTAATGATCGTGCAGGTGCTCGAGAACCTGATGGAGAATGCGCTTAAATACACAGCCCCCGGCGCACCTATAGAAATCGGTGCGGACGAGCATCCTGGCCAAGCGGTATTCTGGGTGGCCGACGACGGGCCGGGTATACCAGCCGGCGAGGAAAGGGCGATCTTCGAGAAGTTCTACCGCGGACGAAATCAGGAAAACCGCGGTGGCGTAGGGCTCGGATTAACGATCAGCCGGATCATCGTCAATGCCCACGGCGGAGAGATCTTCGCGCGCAATCGCGACAGCGGTGGTGCAGAATTCCGGTTTACGATCCCCTGCACGGAAAGTCGTCCCGAATTGACGGCAAGCGCATGAAGGGCCGACGCAACAATGGGTAGCACGAAGCCCGTCATCCTGGTCATTGAGGACGATGCGCAGATCCGGCGGGTGCTCAGCACCAGTCTGGAGGCCTACGGCTTCGAACTGCACAGTGCAGAAAACGGCATGCAGGGAAAAGCGCTGGCCGTGCGCCACCAGCCGGACCTCATCATCCTCGATCTGGGCCTGCCCGACATTGACGGATTGAACCTGATCCGGGACCTGCGAACCCGGTCCTCGCAGGAAATTCTGGTGCTTTCCGCGCGTGGAAGCGAGGACGTCAAGGTGCGGGCCCTCGACCTGGGTGCCGACGACTACCTGACCAAGCCCTTTGGCGTATTCGAGTTGATGGCCCGGGTCAAGGTGGCGCTGCGCCGCAACCAGCAGACGCGGGCGCCCGACGAGAGCATCGTCATACCGTCGATCGGCGTCACGCTGGATATCACGCGCCGCCGCGTGACACGCGATAACGCCGATATCCACCTGACGCCGATCGAATTCCGCCTCATTGCGACCCTGGCACGGCATGGCGGCAAGATCCTCACGCACGAACAATTGCTGACGGAAGTCTGGGGCCACGGCCACGCGGAGAGCACGCAGTACCTGCGCATCTACATGGGTGGCTTGCGCAAGAAACTCGAGCCCACCCCGGCACAACCCAAAGCGCTGCTGACGATTCCCGGGGTTGGTTATTCGCTCAGCATGGACCCCGCCCCGGAGGAATGATGGCCAAGGGACGACCGGTTATCGTCGTCATCGAGGACGACGCCAAGTTCCGCAAATTGCTGCGCACCAGTCTGCGTGCGGAAGGCTACGATGTTTTCGAAGCCGACCGGGGAAAAAGCGGTCTTGTGGTGGCCGCCACGCGCAAGCCGGACCTCGTCATCCTGGATCTGGGTTTGCCGGATATCGAGGGTGCCGAGGTCATCACCCAGGTTCGCCAGTGGTGGGCTGACCGGCCGATCATGGTCCTGTCGGGACGCGGGGCGGATGCCGAGAAAATTGCCCTGCTGGAAGCAGGAGCGGACGATTACATCGTCAAGCCCGTTGCCCTGCAGGAAATGCTGGCGAGAGTTCGCGCCGCGCTGCGGCGCTCGGCCAGAAACGCCGTGCAAGGGATGGATGCGACATTCTTCGCGCATGGCGTCGGGATCGATATTCTCGCCCGCACCGTGACTCGAATGGGAAATGCCGTTTCCCTGACACCGAACGAATTCCGGGTGCTTGCCGTCCTGGTCAAGCGTGCGGGGATTTTCGTAACGACCGATGCGCTCGTCAATGAGTTGTGGGGGCCCAATTCGCCGCCCAACAACCGGCATTATCTACGCGGCTACCTTGCCTCGTTACGCCGGAAGCTCGAGCAGGATCCTGCCAATCCGGTACTGCTGCAAACGGAACCGGGCATTGGATACCGGATCACGCCGGAGTCTGCGAAGGAGGACGGCGCCCATGAGGTAAATGTGGCGCAGGCTTGGCCCATCGCTACAGAGGACCTGTCGGCGAACTAGCGGCAGAAATAGGGTTTGCGCCCATTCGCAATTTCCTATACCACATGCAGGAATCTTGATTCGCTGACCAGCCACGCGCCCGTCGGGCGCGTGGCCTGCAGGCAGCCGATCAGAAATGGAAAATAAGATCGCCAGAAACAATGACTTCATTGGCCTTGTTCGGTGCAATCCCCGCATTCGAATTGCCGTTGAATGCCACTGCATTGAATGAATGGTAGTAGGCGATCTCCGGACGCGCTTCCAATTGCGGCGACCACCAATGCTGCCAACCGAACGCCAGGTTGCCGTAGCGCGTTGCGGCACCCGTTCTTTGACCCTGCGCATCCCAATACCACTCGGGACGGATCGAGAAATTGTTGAGCGGGTCCGGCGAATAGTTGAGATAGGCGGTGGTGGTGTAGACGGTTGCCGTGCAAGACAACACCGTAGCACTGGAACAGATTGCAAGGCCAGGCGCATTGAACGGTATGAAGCGCGACGAGAACGGCGCACCGCCGTTGGCGTAGATGGTCTGCACGTCGCCGTTGAGCGCGTTGGGAACGCCCTTCATATAGAGCGTGTAACCCTCCCAGGACACATGCCACTTGTCATTGAACGTGTGATATGCGGTTGCGCCCCACCACTGCAGGTTGTTATAGCCGTAGGTGCCCTTGTTGATGGCATCGGCGCAGAAGTTGACATCGTCCTTGCCATTATCGCTGGTATAGCGGCCGCAAATGGTCCAGGAGGGCATGGCCCCCGGGTCCTGCTTGAACGTGGCACCCGGATACAGAGGGTTATAGCCGATCTGGCCGGGACCGGTGCCCGGCACATTGGGATATGGATTCACCAAGGTGCTCTTGAGGTGCATCACGGATGCCTCCGTGCCCACGGTCAAGCCCAACTGCACGATCCAGTTCTTCGTGACCGCCAGCGACGACTGCAGACCGGTGTTGGTGTAGTTGTCGAACGTATACGTCATCGAGTGGGTATACATGTAGTTGTTGGGCGCCAGCTGGGCCTCGATATCGGGGAGCGAAATGAAACGTCCCAGCCGCAGCATGAGACCGTCGTACACCTGGGGAATAAAGAGCTCGCCCCAGAACATGGGGAAGTCGTAGCCGTTGACCTTATTGCGGTTCAACAACTGACCGCTATCCAGGCCATAGGCGGTGGTGTATCGATAGTTCTCCCCGTAAATGGCGGAGAGCCGCATGCCCCAATCGATATGGTCCTTTTGGACCGTGTCGGGAAATCGGTCGAGATAGAGCACCGCCTGATCCAATTGAAACGTATTGGGCGTGTAGAGATACGCCGCCGGCGCGTTGCCGCCAGGCTTTACCGTGCTCGAACTGATGTTCCCACCCACATCCACCCAACCGTAGACCTGGAAGTTATTGTCGGTCAGCAGCTTGCCAAAACCGGTGTTGGCGATCGCCGTCATGAATGGGCTGTCTATCGATCCTGGGCGGGTAACGCCAATGGAGGTCGTTCCACCATAGGGCCACTCGGTGAACGGCATGGGCGGTGTGGTTTGCGCCGCAGGCGGGTAGTAGTCCCGGCGCGACGGCGGCGCCTTCGGGTCGGTAGGCGCGCCGGGCTGGCCCCACTCGAGACCGTAGTAGTTGATCAGGCGTTCCCAAACGCCGTCGCCGAGGTAGCTGTCCAGGCACTCGTATTTCTTGTAGGGATCGCATGACGCCGCGGGCGGCGCTGCATCCGCGGCCGATGCGCTTGCGCCAAGGGCGATTACGCCTGCCCCAAGAAACGTCATGGTCAGCGTACGCAACGCGCGTCCGGCACGACATACGAAGTCATCAACTGCAAATGCTCTTTGGCGGATCTGGAAGGACATGATCTCCCCTGTGAAGTTGTTCAAGAAAAAATGCAGCAAACGAATCTCTGCCATTTTTTACGTCCAAGTTTTTTGAATTCCATGTCTCGTTGCAGCAATGGCAGCGGCAATTGAGCTGCTTGCATGAGTTTTTGCAGTGCAATGAAAGGCTAGGCGAGCGCGCTATGGGCGTCTGTAAAGAAGCCGTAGGAATTGCCCGCGGTTCCGTAAATGGCGAGCCCGCGGGGTCAGCTGGGGTTTATCAGCGACCACGAATTGCAGAGTGAGACCGACACGGAGGTGGGTCTAAATAAAGACGGCGTCTGTTTTTGACGCTGTAGCGCAGAAGTAACACGAGAGTGCCGTCTGTTAACGGGAAACTATCGCGCGCACTTCTTCAAGACGAAATGTGTGAGGCAAGGTGATGCGAGCAGGCATCGATACCAGGCTGCGTTTCATGGCACACAAATTGCATCTCGATAGGCGAGAGATATCGGGCTCGGTCCTGACCCTCCGTCAGGTGGACCACGAAGTAAAGGCAGGAGTAGTCAAAAAATGAAAGTAGTTACGGCGATCATCAAGCCGTTCAAGGTTGACGAGGTACGCGAGGCATTGGGAGCGATAGGCGTGCAGGGTCTGACCGTGACGGAGGTAAAGGGGTTTGGACGGCAGAAGGGGCACACGGAGCTGTACCGGGGTGCGGAGTACGTGGTGGATTTTCTGCCCAAGGCGCGGCTCGATGCGGCCATACCCGACGAACTGCTCGACGCGGTGCTCGAAGCCATAGAGAAGTCAGCCAAGACCGGCAAGATCGGTGACGGGAAGATATTCGTCTCCGACCTGCAGGAAGTCATCCGCATTCGCACCGGCGAGACCGGTGCGAGCGCGCTTTAGGGAGAACGAGCGTGAAACGAATCTTGTTGATAGCAGTTGCAAGCACTTTGCTGGCCGCGGGCGGCATCGCCCTGGATCCGGCGCCGGCCCCGGCCGCAGCGCCGGCGGCCACCGCTGCCGCCCCGATGGCCGCAGCCCCGGCTGCAGCCCCCGCGGCAGCAACGCCGCCGGCGCCACCGGCGGCCTCTTCGACCGAGCCCTCGGTGATCACCAACGCCCAGATCAACTCCGGCGACACGGCCTGGATGCTCACCTCCTCGGCGCTGGTGCTCATGATGACCATTCCCGGGCTGGCGCTGTTCTACGGCGGCATGGTGCGCCAGAAGAACATCCTGTCGACCTTGATGCAAAGCTTTGCCATCACCTGCCTGGTCACCCTCATCTGGTGGGCGGTGGGCTACAGCCTGGCCTTCACGCCCGGCACCACGCCCTATCTGGGCGGCTTCACGCGCGTGTTTCTCAACGGCATGTACTACCTCAAGGACATCGCCGCCGTTGACGCCACCAAGGACGCACCGGCCGTTGCCGCCGTCGTGGGCAAGGTCTCCGTGAGCCACCTGGGCACGACCATCCCCGAGAGCGTGTACGCGATGTTCCAGCTCACCTTTGCCATCATCACCCCCGCGCTCATCTGCGGCGCCTTTGCCGAGCGCATGAAGTTCTCGGCCATGCTCTGGTTCATGGGCCTGTGGTCGCTGCTGGTGTACTCGCCCATCGCCCACTGGGTCTGGGAGCCCAGCGGCTGGCTGGCCGCCCGCGGCATCCTCGACTTTGCCGGCGGCACCGTGGTGCACATCAACGCGGGTATCGCCGCGCTGGCCTGCGCCCTCATGCTGGGCAAGCGCGTGGGCTACGGCAAGGAGCCCATGGCACCCCACAACCTGATCCTCACCGTCATCGGCGCCTCGCTGCTGTGGGTGGGCTGGTTTGGCTTCAACGCGGGCTCGGCCGTTGCCGCCGATGGCCGCGCGGGCCTGGCCTTTGCCGTCACGCAGATCGCCACCGCCGCTGCCGCCCTGGCCTGGATGTTCACCGAGTGGGTCGTCAAGGGCAAGCCCAGCGTGCTGGGCATCGCCTCGGGCGCCGTGGCCGGCCTCGTGGCCATCACCCCGGCCTCGGGCTACGTCACGCCCACCGCCTCGGTGGTCATCGGGCTCGCGGCCGGCGTGATCTGCTTCGTCTCGGCCACCACGGTCAAGCGGGCGCTGGGCTATGACGACTCGCTCGACGCCTTTGGCGTGCACTGCGTGGGCGGTATCGTGGGCGCGCTGCTCACGGGCGTGTTTGCCAACACCGACATCGACGGCGGCGTGGCCGGCAGCGTGCTCACCCAGCTCCTGGGCGTGGCCACCACCCTCATCTACAGCTTCGTCGTGAGCATCGTCCTGCTCAAGATCATCGACGTGGTCATCGGCCTGCGGGTCACCGAAGAGCAGGAACGCGAGGGCCTGGACCTCGCACTGCACGGCGAACGCGTCGAATAAAACCCACCATCACAAGAGCTACCGCCCGCGCAACGTCGGGCACAAAAAGGGGGGGGCGCATGCCCCCCCTTTTTTTGTTGTCGGATCCCTACGGGCAGAGATCTCCCAGTCAACTTTATTTGGGCGTAACTATCACCCCAGATCCAATTTCTCCGCCGGCAACCTCCCGCAATATTGCTAAAGGCAGCTCCAACAAATCAGTTGAGGCTAGCAAAATGTTTTCCTCTAGCTCACGATTACTTTTATTTGCGAAATTGTCCATAACACCCTCCTACAAAAGTAGATTGAAAATAGAAGCTCGTCAGCACAAACATTTTCAGGTGCATGCCGCAAGGCACAAGGACAGTCTTGCACGCGGATTAATCCGAGACAATGTGAATATTCTGCAGTTTTTGATATTAGCAACCAGCTCAACTATTTCATTAGTTGCTTACGCTGGCGACCAATTGGGTGCCTCGACTCAAAAGCGGGAAAGTCTGGATACGCTCTGCTATGACGCCTTAAAACATTATTCGGCATCTACGGTGTCCTCTGCCAAGCGCGCTGAAGACGCCGGCTCGGTTGATTGGATTTTTACCCGGGAAGAGGCGCGTATCGCCGCAATGTCGGGGCTAGACGCACAAGCTGCGGCGCTATTTTTGACGTCTTATTGCATCAATCGCCAAACTTCTTCGAATGTTGCCGAGCGGTTAGAGGTTGGGGGATTAGCCATAGAAAGTTTACTCGAAGCTAAAAATATTGATGGTGCGGCCAACATATTTTCTGATTTAAATGAATTGCGGATTAAGTCGGAACTGCCAACATCTAGCGTAGAGCTGCTTCATTTTCGAATGGCTGAGAGCCGTTTGCTTTCCTACCAGGATCGAAATATCGAGGCGCTACGTTTGCGCGAGGAAATTACTGTTCCTATTGATTCGACTTTTGGTGAGCAATCTCAAGAGAGCATTATTAATAGAATTCGCATCGACAACCTGAAAGTTGAATTGGGTCGCATAGACGAAGCGACATCTGATTTATCAGATTTGCGAATGAAAATGGCGCACATGAAAATTTCAGACACGCAATTGAAATTGCTTTTTGCGCGCGCTGTTGCATCAGCGTTTGGCCTTGCTGGTCGAGAACCAGAGGCACTTACGGAACTTCAAGCAACCCGGGAAGAGTTAGTAAAGAGGGTCGGTGAAGATGATTCGAGAGTAATTCGACTAGATCAAAGTATTAGTGAAATTCTTACTCGAATGGATCCATCTGAGGAAGCACTTGAGGTTTCCTCAAAGGTTTTTCTCTGGCGCGACAAACATATGCCTTCTGGGGACATATTGACGCTCCGATCTCTTTGGCAGCTTGCCTACTTGTATTCCGAAAATGCTCGCATCGACAATTCCAAATCCATACTTAGCTTGCTTTCCTCAACAATTAACAAGAACCCAATTTCAATTCCTCAATATTTTCAACTCCAGGTGGAGAGCCTTGAAGCAGAGGTTGATTTCAAGCAAGGCAGGTATGGGGCAGCATTAGATGGTGCTGGTAAGGTCTACCGCGGGTCTTTGGAAATGTTTGGGGATACGGCAGTCGATACGCAAACAGCGGAAGCAACATACGCGCTTGCGCTTCAAAAGATGGGCCAAATCGACCTGGGATGCAAATTGCTAGAGGATGTTCAACATAAGGCCGAGCAAGATCGCCCTCAAGATACATGGGTTCTAGAATTCGCCCGAGTTGAATATGAGCGGTGTCAGATTAGGAGGGAGCCGCAATTTGGCGTTGAGGCCGGCTTAACTGCAATGGCCGAGTCATGGGCGACTATCAGGCGACACAGTAAGGATGAGAGCAGGGACGCGCTCAATGCGCTGGCTAGCTACGCGTTTGCACTTTTAGAGAACAATCGACGTAGCGAAGCGATTCAATTGCTCGACCGATATGTCAGTCTTTCGGAAAAATCAAGACGGGATGCCGCATCGGGTTCGACGGCGAGACTCGCAGCGCTATCTGAAATGATTTTCGAGGCGACACCCGATATATCGCCAATCGCTTGCTACCGCGAACTAGCCCTCCTCCACGCCCAAGACAACGAACTCGAGCGAGCCTTGCGGATCTCGGAGTTGGCGCGGGACCGTACGCTCAGTGACCGCTTTGCCGAACAGGAATGGCTGACGGATCGTGTGCCGCCCACGGTACGCGAGCAGTTGCAGCCGTTGATTGACGAGATACAGAGCCTCGATGAGCGTCTGGCGGTCGTCCGCGATTTGATGGAGCGCGTGCGGCTGGAATCGCAGCGGACAATCGCGGTTGCCAAGCGGGGGCGCTTGGAGCGCGAACTGCGCGATCAACTGCATCTGGACCGGCCGGAAGCAGCGCCACCCACCCTCGACACGCTGCGTGAGCACCTTGGTGCCCGGGTCGCGTTGGTCTCGGTCATGCACTCGGGGGACGTCTGGTGGGCGCTCGTGATAAGGCGCGATTCGGCGGCGCAGTTCGTGCCGCTGGCCGACGGCAGCCTGGGACGCAATGCGGCGGCCTGGGTCCGGCGGCTGCGCGGTGAGCCGGTCCGGGCCTGGCCCCTGCCCAACGGCGGCCTGGCCATCGACGATCTCCGGCCGGACGGTGCCGCTGGTCCGTACTTGAGCACCGCACAATTAGCGCAGCGGCTAAGCGGTGCACTGTTGAAGCCGCTCCAAGGCGCAGTGGGCAGTGCGCGGCACATCGTCTTCGTGGGCGACGACGAACTGGTTGGCGTGCCGCTGCAAGCGCTGCCGCTGGGTTCGGGGCTTGCGGTGGACCGCTACGACATCAGCTACGCGCCATCGCTTACCACCTACGCGCGCTGGCAGTCGCGCCCCGCAACGGCGCGTGCGCGGGACCTGCTTGCCATCGGCGCCGTTGCCTACCCCCACCGGACGGCACTGCTGGGTGACGATGCCATTGCCATTGGCCTCGATTACGCCGCTGATCACCCCCTACCGCAGACTGCCAGTGAAATTGCGGCGATCGCACGGCTGTTCCCGCCGACGCGCCGTCTCCTGTTGACCGGCAGGGCCGCCAGCAAGGCTGAACTGCGGGCGCAATCCCTATCGGGCGAACTGGCCCATTACCGCTACGTGCACGTGGCCACGCATGCGTGGGCAGACGCCGAACGGCCGGAGGCGTCAGCGGTGGTGCTGGCCAGCGACGGCACCGAGCCGCCCTTGCAGGTGGTGCTCACCGCAGCGGAGCTGGCAGGCTTGCGCATGAACGCCGACCTGATCGTGCTCTCGGCTTGCGATACCGGCAGCGGAAGTTTCGAGCATGGGCGCGGCCTGCTGGGGCTGGCGTATGCCGCGCTGGCGGCGGGCAACCGCGCGGCCGTTCTTTCGATGTGGTCGATCGCCGATGCCGCCACCGCACCCTTCATGGCGCGCTTCTATGAACACATGTCGCGGGGTCTCGGCCCGGTGGCAGCGCTGGCGGCAACGCAGCGGGAGTTTCGCCATTCGCCGGATCCACGCCGGTCCGATCCCGCCGTGTGGGCGCCCTTCTTGCTCTACGGGGGCTATTGAGGGGAATCGGCCGGGCCGAGCGGCACGAGTCGCTCAGAGAGGGCGCGTGTCGTCGCGCTTGGCTGGCCGGCGCTGGGGCGAGAGCAGCAAGGCCGTGAGGAAGGGCCACATCGCAGCGCCCAGCGCGCTCGAGAGCAGGCCCAGCCACCAGTAAGCGGTGGCGCCACCCACCCACAGGCGCACGGCCGCGGAGGCCAGTTGGGCGATGAGCAAAAGGCCCATGACGTAGATCGACTGGCTGCCCGCTGGGAACCACTGGATGCGGCGGTGCAGGGAGATGGCTCCATAGGACAGCAGCGTGTAGGCCAGCGCATGCTCCCCGAACAAGGCACCGTTGTGCACGTCCATCAGCAGCCCAAAAACGAAAGCGATGCCCATGCCGACCTTGCGCGGCTGATGAACGTTCCAAAACACCAGTGTGAGCGCGAAGAAATCGGGCACCCAGATGGCGTGCCCCCAGGGCAGCAGGTTGAGCAGGAAGGCGCTGCCGAGGGTGGCCCAGATGAACGCGGGCCGAACGGGGCGCAGCACCTGTTCGGGCCGTGCATTCCGGTTAAAAGTAGGCGGCCGCACGCTGGCCGATGCGGCTTCCAGCCGCACGCCACCCAAGCGTTGGAAAAGGGACTTCACCGGCGCCCCGCCTTCGCGGCGGCCCGGTCGCCGCGGACATTGCCGGGAGGGGCGGCCCGCACACCTTCGGCGGCCGGCACCAGCGGCGGCGGGTCAACCAGCAGCACGAGCAGCATGCGGCTGCGGCTCATGCCCGCTACCGGCTTGAGGACGACCCGCGCGAATTGGTCTTTCGCGTCGTGGTCGACGTGCAGCACTGTAGCCACCGGCATGCCGGGCGGGTAGATGCCGTCCAGCCCGGATGTCACCACGCTGTCGCCGTTCTCGATGTCGGCGTTTGCCGGGAGAAAACGCAGCTCCAGCGTTGCCAGTTCCTGGCCGCCGAAGGCCACGGCGCGCAGACCGTTGCGGGCGATCTGCACCGGCAGCGATTGCTCCTTGTCCGTGATCAAGGTCACTTCGGAGGTAAAGGGGAAGACCCGGGTTACCTGGCCGACCACGCCCGCCTCATCGATCACGGGAAAACCCGCGTGCATGCCTTCCTTGCTGCCGCGATCGATGACGATCTTGCGGGAGAATGCGTCGCGCGATTCGTAAAGGGTGACAACCACCTGAGCCGGCACGTTCACGCGGTCGCGCACGCCGGCCAGCTTGCGCAACTGGTCGTTCTCGAGCTGCAGTTGGGTGGCCTGCTGGGCGAGCTTGGCCTGTTCCACCGCCGCCAGTTTCAGCCGGGTGTTTTCGTCGCTGAGGGTGCCCAGGGTTGTGAGGTAGCTGCCGACGTCAACCGCGATATCCCGCGGCCACAACAGTACGCGCTGGACGGGAAACAACAGGATCTCGACACCATTGCGGATGGCGTCCAGCGCGTACTGTTGTGG
>Ga0209067_10001549_pt1 | contig 14055 bp, 9 predicted proteins | sample ColStrG_CSR_2013_FD_187199 | JGI IMG/M metagenome (GOLD analysis project Ga0209067, IMG submission 187199) | Freshwater sediment microbial communities in response to fracking from Pennsylvania, USA - Cold Stream Run_MetaG_CSR_2013 (SPAdes)... | ecosystem: Environmental > Aquatic > Freshwater >... | reverse complement strand
CTTCTGCTGGAATACAGGCTGGTCCCCTCAACAGTGTCGGGTGCCTCCTGAGGAATTACTCCAGAAATTTCAAGTCTTCGTCGCTCAGTTCAAGGTTGGTTGCTTGCAGGTTTTCCTTGAAGTGGCGCAACGACGAGGTTCCCGGAATCGGCAGTATCCACGGCGACCGATGCAAAAGCCACGCGAGATTTACCTGCGCCTCCGTGACCCCGTATTTAACTGCGATGGTTGAAATCCGATTGTCTTTTTTAGGCAGTGATTGAATCAACGAAAAATAAGGGACGAGTGGCATTTCGTTTTCCTCACAAATAGCAAGCACCTCACTGCCACCACGTGTTTCACCACCATGATGCAATGAAATAGACATGCGTTGGCCATTGCCATACATATTTTCCACCGTGGCGATCGGTCCCCGCTCCATCGACATCTTCAACTCGTCGACACTCACATTACTCACGCCTACGTGCAACACCTTCCCTTCCTTTTGTAGCTCAAACATGGCGTCTATCGACTCCTTAAATGGTACACCGCCACCTGCAATGGTTCTGAAATGAACCAGTGACAATTGCTCCAGTTTCAGCGTCCGGAGATTATTGTCCACACTGCTGCGCAGGTTTTCCGGACGGTTGAACGGCACCCAACTTTTGTCAGGTTTGCGCGCTCCACCAACTTTCGTACAAATAACAAGGTCCGACGGGTAAGGGTACAGTGCCTCTGCGATCAGCCTGTTTGTTACATCTTCACCATAATAATCCGCCGTATCCAGGAAATTAATTCCACTGTCCACACATTGCTTGAGGATACTGATGGCTTCCGGTCTATTCGGTGGTTCGCCCCAGATCCCCTCGCCCGTCAAACGCATGGTGCCATATCCAAAGCGGTACACCTTCAATGGATTCTTACTTTTTCCCCCGATCACGATTTCTGCTGGCTTCATTTCAGTTTTGATTTTCGTTCAATATACCGCAATCAAGTGCATCTAAAACGCCCCCTTCTGAAAAACAATTTATCAATGCCACCACCTCGCTTTTAAGCATTTGACAAATAGGCTGCCCAACAAAGAATCCTCACCAAAACACCTATCTACGTAATCCGCGATTCTCAACCTTTCACAATACGCCGGGAATAGCTAAGCACAAATCGGTCAACAAATATAAAACTAAATAATTTAGTATTTACTAAATTTATTAGTTTTGTGTTATGCTGCCTTCCAGCCCAATTCCGCTATTGCCTTCGTCATTTTCAGACACCAGCCGCATCGATCGGTCGGCCCTGATCGAATCGCTGCGATCGGATATTCTTCATTTGCAAAAAATGTCTGGCACGCAAAATACAATGCTGGACGCCGCATTGGGTCCCATCCGGTTTGCCTTCCCCCATCAATCCTTTCCACAGGCAGCGGTGCATGAATTTCTTTCGCCCAGCGCCGAAGTTGCCGCCGCTACCACCGGGTTCCTCACCGGACTCTTGACCAACCTGATGGCTACCAACGGCGTGGTGTTATGGATCAGTGCCGCGCGAAAACTTTTTACCCCAGCTTTGAAAAATTTTGGCGCCGAGCCGCAGCATTTTATTTTCATCGACCTCCAAAAAGAACGCGAGGTATTGTGGGCAGTGGACGAGGCGCTGAAATGCCCCGCCGTAGCAGCAGTGGTTGCCGAAGTCAGGGAAATGGATTTCGTGACATCACGCCGGTTGCAGTTGGCCGTAGAGCGCAGTGGAACCACTGGCTTTATTCTCCGGTCCGGCATTCGAAACCTAAATGCCACAGCGGCCACAGCTCGTTGGAAGATCTCTCCTTTGCCCAGCCAACCCATCGACGATCTGCCCGGCATCGGTTATCCAAAGTGGCGCGTGTCTTTATTGAAAGTGCGAAACGGAAAACCAGGTGTGTGGGACCTTCAATGGCGTGATGGCCGGTTGATACTGCTGGAGCCTGAAGTTTCTGTGTTGTTGCCGCAACAAAAAATGGCGGGATGAAATGTCTGCACGGTTTGTTTCTATATGGTTTCGCTACCTCGCCACGGACTGGTTCGCACTCCGCCAACCAGCACTCAAGCGTCAGCCGTTTGTTTTGCGAAAGTCCACACATGGAAGGATGGTGGTAGCCGCCGCCAATCAGGAGGCAGCATTAATTGGTATTGAGCCAGGGATGGCGATGGCCGATGCACGGGCGATCTGCGCCGACCTGCAGGTTCATGACGAGCAGCCGGAGCTACCAGACAAACTGCTGTATCGACTTGCCGAATGGTGCATCCGGTTTACCCCACAGGTAGCCCTTGATTTGCCCGATGGCCTTTTGTTTGATGCCACCGGATGCACTCATCTGTGGGGCGGTGATTTGCCTTATGCCAACGACATTGTCAAGAAATTAACTGCACGAGGATATGAAGTTCGTGTGGCCATGGCTGGCACCATTGGGCTCGCCTGGGGACTTGCCCGGTTTGGAAAAGCCTTGCCCATCATCGGCGAAGGGCAACACCTGGATGCGCTTATGGACTTGCCCCCGGAGGCACTGCGCGCCGAACCGGAAGTAGCGGAACGCCTGCACAAGCTGGGCCTTCATCAGGTGCGCCAGTTTATTGGCATGCCGCGCTCCTCTCTGCGCAGAAGATTTGGAGCGTCCTTTCTTCAACGGCTTGACGAAGCGATTGGCACCGCCACAGAAATAATTCATCCGGTACAACCGTTAGAGCCTTATCAGGAGCATTTGCCTTGCCTCGATCCCGTGACAACGGCCTCAGGGATTACAAACGCCTTGGAACAATTATTGGAAAAGCTATGCCGGCGTTTGCAGATCGAGCAGAAGGGACTTCGCACAGGGGAATTCAAAGGTTATCGCACGGATGGTAAAGTCGTGCAAATCAGCATCGGAACCACTCGCGCCACGCACCATCCACACCATCTTTTCAAACTTTTTGAAATCAAATTGCCAACGCTGGAGCCCGCCCTTGGCATTGAGTTATTCATTCTCACAGCAGGCAAAGTGGAAGACAATTTGCCGGAGCAGGAAAAGATGTGGACATCTGCCGGTGGACTGGGAGATCAAAGCCTCTCTGAATTATTAGATAGGCTTGCCGGCAAATTCGGGGAGCAATCGATCCATCGCTATCTGCCGGCGGAGCATTACTGGCCTGAGCGGTCGTTCAAAGTAGCTGCATCCCTTGTCGAGCAGTCAGACACCAAGTGGCCAAGCGAAAGACTAAGGCCGTTGCAATTACTGTCGGTGCCTGAACCGATTGAAGTTACGGCGCCTATTCCTGATTATCCACCATTGCTGTTCCGACACAATGGACAGTTGCATAAAGTCGTCAGCGCCGACGGCCCCGAGCGAATTGAACAAGCGTGGTGGCTTCAAGCCGGACAGCACCGGGACTACTATCGGGTAGAAGACGAAGCCGGCAACCGGTACTGGATCTTCCGGCGCGGACATTATCACGATGAAAATGCCCAATGGTTTATTCATGGATTTTTTGCCTGATGAAGATGAATTACTCAGCCTTGCAAGTCACCACCAATTTCAGTTTCCTTCGGGGCGCTTCCCATCCGCATGAAATGGTGGAGCAAGCCGCTGCGTTGGGTTATCAAGCCATCGCCATCACCGATCGCAATACCTTTGCGGGCATCGTACGCGCCCATGTCGCTGCCAAGCGATGCAGCATTCGGCTGATACCTGCTTGCCGGCTTGACTTGTTGGATGGCCCTGATTTATTGGCGTTTCCAACGGATGTACAGGCGTATTCGCGTCTGTCCAACCTGCTCACAGTTGGCAACCAGCGCGCAGACAAGGGGAACTGTCATTTATACAAAGCAGATGTTTATGAGCATGCCGCCGGTATCAAATTCATTGCCTTACCGCCTCCTACGTTAAATGAACAATTTGAGTTGGATCGACAATTTATCGGAGGATTGGCCGAATACCGGTCGGTATTCGAAACGAACCTGTGGATAGCGGCCGTTCGCGCCTACAATGGTCACGACGCCAAATATTTGTATCGCCTCGCTCAACTGTCGCAACAGATGAAAGTTCCGATGGTTGCCACCAACGATGTTCACTTCCATCATTATTCGCGGCGCGAATTGCAGGATGTGGTCACCTGTGTGCGCGAGAAATGCACCATTCATGAGGCGGGATTTCGGCTGCATGCTCATGCCGAACGCTACCTGAAACCGGTAGAAGAAATGAATCGGTTGTTCCGCCAATATCCGGATGCCATTCATCAAACGCAGGTAATTGCTGACGCCTGCACTTTTTCACTCGATCAACTGAAATACCAATATCCCAAAGAAGTTACCAGCGACGGGCACACACCACAAGAAGAACTCACGCTGCTTACATGGGCCGGGGCGCATCAGATTTTCGGTGAAAATATTCCACCTAAAATAAAAGCGAATGTGGAGTATGAATTGGCCTTTATTGGTGAAGTGAACTATGCCGAATACTTTCTCACGGTGTATGACATCGTCAAATATGCACGCGAACAAAAAATTCTTTGTCAGGGAAGAGGATCGGCTGCCAACTCCACTGTTTGTTATTGCCTCGGGATCACCTCCGTCGATCCCTCAAAATTTGATTTACTGTTTGAACGCTTTATCTCCTCGGCCCGTCAGGAGCCACCGGACATTGACGTCGACTTTGAACACGAGCGGCGCGAAGAAGTCATGCAATACATCTATCGGAAATACGGACGCGACCGGGCAGCGGTAGTGGCTACGGTGACGCAACAGCATCACAAAGGAGCCATCCGCGATGTCGGCAAGGCGATGGGATTGTCAGTAGATACCGTTCAGCGGCTTTCCGGATTGATTTGGGATTTTAAAGAAGAGGGCTTCGATAAAAATCGGATCATCAGCCAGGGCATCAATCCGGATGACCCAACCATTCAAAAAGTATTGAAACTCACGACGGAATTTATTGGCTTTCCCAGGCAACTGGGGCAGCACACTGGCGGCTTTGTGATCACCCAAAATAAACTTTCTGATCTCTGTCCCATTCACCATGCACGGATGGAAGACCGCACCACCATCGAATGGAACAAAGATGATATTGATGCGTTGGGATTTATGAAGATCGACGTGCTGGCATTGGGCATGCTCACCTGCATTCGCAAAGCTTTTGATTTAGCGCGCACGCACTATGGTTTAGACCTCACGTTGGCCAACATTCCACAGGATGACCCGAAGGTATATGACATGATCTCGCATGCCGATACCATTGGCGTATTTCAGATTGAGAGCCGGGCCCAGCAGTCGATGCTGCCACGCCTTCGGCCCCGTTGCTTTTATGACCTGGTAATTGAAGTCGCCATCGTACGGCCTGGGCCTATTCAGGGCGATATGGTTCATCCATATTTGCGGAGGAGAAATGGTGAGGAGCCGGTGGTTTATCCTTCGCCTGAGCTGAAGGAAATTTTGGGCCGCACGCTCGGTGTCCCATTATTTCAGGAGCAGGCGATGAAGATTGCAATCGTGGCGGCTGGCTTCTCCCCTGCCGAGGCGGACCAACTCCGCCGGAGCATGGCAACCTTTAAAGCCAGCGGATTGATTTCTCATTTTGAAACCAAGCTGGTAACGGGCATGACGAAAAGAGGATACCCATTGGAATATGCGCAACGGGTATTCAGGCAATTGGAAGGATTCGGCAGCTATGGATTTCCTGAAAGTCACGCGGTAAGCTTTGCATTGCTGGTATATGTGTCGTCCTGGATCAAATTTTATTATCCGGATGTCTTTGCCTGCGCGTTGCTCAACAGCATGCCGATGGGATTTTATCAACCGGCGCAAATCGTGATTGATGCCACCAACCATGGTGTTGAGGTGTTGCCGGTGGACGTCAATCATTCAGAATGGGATAATCGGTTGGAAAAAAAGTCAGGGCAATATTGGGCACTCCGGCTGGGATTCAGGCAGATAAAAGGACTGAGTGAAGTCGACGTTAGTCAATTGATATCGGCTAGAAATCTGGGATATCAAACCCCGGATGACCTCCGTCGCGCCGGATTATCTGAAGCGATACTGGAAAAAATTGCCGATGCCGATGCGTTTCGTTCTATCGGCCGCGACCGGCGCAAGGCGCTGTGGGAAGTCTCTGTCCAGGCACAGGACCGGCGACATCTCTTTCCGGATCAGGTGGTATACGGGAAAACAGAGCAGGATTTGTCCCTTCCGGAAATGCCTTTATCTGAGCATGTGGTCTATGACTATGCCACTACGGCCCTTTCACTTAAGGGCCATCCGGTAAAATTTGTAAGGCCTTCGTTGGATCAACTCCATGTTTGCACTGCCGCCGGCTTGCGAGACCTAAAAAATGGCGACCCCGTGAAAGTGGCCGGACTGATTCTGGTGCGGCAGCGACCCGGGACTGCCAGCGGGATTTGTTTTATCACCCTTGAAGATGAAACCGGCACAGCCAACCTGGTAGTGTTCAAAGATCTGTTTGACCGGTATCGGCGAGAGATCATTCAGTCAAGGTTGTTGTTGGTAGCCGGCCATTTACAAATCGAAGGTGAAGTTATTCATGTCCTTGTAAAACAATGCTTTAACGTTTCATCTTTGCTGCGGCAATTAACACCTTCGAAGACTATGTTGACTACCACCCTGGCCCGACCGGATGAAACCTCATCGCGCGGTCCCGACCCACGTGACAAGACGCAAGTTTCCTTTCAATCCGAGATTTTTCCGGAAGGGAGAAATTTCAGGTGACAAGAAGTGATATTAATCTTTTCTTAATTTTCGCTTTAAGCGTGGCCAACAAAAAGGGGCTACTTTTGAGACCTGTCATTGTTGGCTAAATCTTAAAATAAGGTATGAAGGGTTGGATTTTGAAGTTGAAATTAAGAGCCAAGCTCCTGCTGGCTTTTAGCGCTGTTTTATTCTTATCGGTTCTGATGATGCTCTTTGCGTGGAGAACGATCTATACCATCAACAGCTACCAAACACTGAGCGCCACTATTGATGATGTCCAGATTGATATATTGAAACTGGATCTGGCCAGTAAGGATTTCCTGGCAGACGGTTATAAGCAAACCGATTTTCAAGAAAAAAGCAAAAGTAAATCGGTTGATAGCTTTCGGGCCCATTGGTCAGGTGCCTGGAAAAAATTGCAGATGATTCAAACGCAGCATTCCTTTCAATCGAATGAAACCCTGCTAAAGGTTCTTCGGACCCTTCCCAGGTTGGACAGTCAATTTGTTAAAATCATCTCTCTTTATCAGACACGCGGGTTCAAAGACTTTGGCCTGGAAGGTCAATTGCGCAAAGCCATACATTCAGTTGAAAACTCCAGCTTTCCCTACGACAAGGCCGACATGCTGATGCTGCGCAGACATGAGAAGGACTTTTTTCTTCGGCGCGATCTCAAGTATCAGGCAGAGTTTAATAAAAAAGAAGAATCCTTTGCGTCCTGGATCCAAAACCAGCAAGCAAGTGAAGAAAGATCGAAAATTGCGCAGGAGTTAAGCGAATACCGGCGATTGTTTAATCAGGTGGTGGAAATCGATCAGGCAATCGGGCTTCAGGAGGATGATGGAATTAAAAAGGGCATTCATGATGATCTGGCAGTCATTCACCAATGTATGGAAACGCTGAATGCCTTTGTGCAGACAAAGAGCAAGTCTGAAAAAGACAAAGCAATATTTACTTTCTTTATTCTTTTTCTGGTTCAACTGGTGGGTGGCGTAGCGCTCGCGTCATTTGCTTCCCGACGAATTACCAGATCCGCAATTGAGTTACGCGATGCGATGAAAAAGTTTGCTGAAGGCATCTTTCCCGATAAGCTGGTGCCGTATGGCAGCGATGAGACGGAAGAAACAAAAATTGCCTTCAATCACTTGCTGGAGAGAATCCGCGCAGCGCTAGAATTTTCGCAGCGTCTCGGCGACGGAAATCTGCAGGCCCAATACCCGGATACTTACCGAGAGGATATTCTGGCTCAGTCGCTGATAAAGATGCAAGCGGCACTTACCGAGGCGACTGAAAAGCAGCGAATTATAAACTGGACTAATTATGGAGCCGCACAACTCAACGAAGTACTCAAAGACAACCACGACCGCATCCAGACACTGGGCGACAATATCCTGAAAATGATCGTTCAATATGTGGGCATGAATCAGGGTGCGCTGTATCTGGCAGAGCAGACAGAGGGAAATTGGCATGCCGAACGGATCTCATCTTATGCCTATGGGAAGAAACGATTTGTCAATGAACGAGTTGAGGCGGGACAGGGAATCGTTGGTCAATGTCTGATGGAAAAGGAATTGATCTTGCTGACAGAAGTGCCGCCAAATTACATACGGATCACTTCGGGATTGGGTGAGGCCGTGCCGCAATTCGTGATGATTTTGCCATTGGTCTTCCGCGATGAATTGGTAGGCATTCTGGAGCTTGCCTCTCTGTCAAAGATTCCAGATTATCAGATCGATTTTCTTAAGAAAATAGCAGAAAACATTGGGTCCATCCTGTTTAATAAGAAATTGAACTCTGAAACCACGCGGCTATTGGCCGAAGCGCGCGAGCAAGCCCAGCAACTGTCGGTGCAGGAGGAGGAGATCAGGCAAAATGCTGAAGAAATGCAGGCCATCCAGGAGCAACTGACCCGTGAGGTTAAGATACTGGAGGCGGAGAATAGCGGTTTGAAGATGATGGTGAAATAATCAAGATTCGAATAGTCGTAAAATCTAACTGGTTAAGATTCGGTTTTGTGTGGAAAAAAGAGGGTGAATGTGCTTCCCTCATCCACGGCGCTTTTCCATTCAATCTTTCCGTTCAAGGCCGCCATTTGAGTTTTTACAAGATAAAGCCCGAGCCCCTTGCCTTCAACATGCAAATGAAAACGTTTGTAAAGCTTGAAGATTTGGTTTCCATATTGTTTCAAATCAATGCCCATACCATTATCGCAGATGGTCAGCATAAACCATCCGTCTCGAATTGATGAATTTAACGAAATGATAGGCGCCACGCCGGGCCGACGGTATTTGATGGCATTCTGAATAAGATTCAGCAAAATGCTGTCCAGGTAGGGACGCACCGTCTTGATGACAGGGGCGGCTGTGAAGTCGCTTCGAATGATTGCTTCTGTTTCTGAAATTTCTGCAGCCAGGTGGTTCGTAATGTCCCGTAACTGGTCTTCCAAAACAATTTCGATCCGGGCATCGGAAGTATTTTTTTTGATGTCCAAAATTAGGCTGAGGTCTTTCACAATGCGATCCAGTTCGTGTGCAGATTGAATAAGCCCGTTGGTAATGGTGGGCTGGTCAATGGCATTGCGCTTGGTGAGGGCTAGGAGATTTCCCAGTCCGAGGATTCGAGCTACCGGGGCTCTGAGGTTGTGAGAAGCAATGAAGGCAAATTGCTCGAGTTGTTGATTGTATTCTAATAATTCGCGGGTGCGGTTTTGGACTTCTAACTCGAGCTGTTCGTTTCGGCTGATGTTTTGTTCATTTTGTTTTTGGATGACCCGCTTGGCTTCTTCCAGTTGCTGATTTTGCTCGGTCAGGAGTTCCTTCTGAGAAGCAAGCTCGCGCTGGATTACCAACAAGGATTCATTTTGTGTGATGATTTCTTCGTTTTTTCCGGCGAGATCCTGGTTAAGCGTGAGCAATTCTTCGTTCGTCTCTTTTAAGGCGGCGGATTTCGCTCGTATCTCCAGGCTGGATTCAGCTATGGCCTGGTTCAGCCGTTTAATTTTTTTGTAGTTGGAGTAGGTGAACAGTCCGATCACGGCCGCCATCAGGAATGCAACAAAACCAATTATCTTTTGAAATCTTTCGCGGCTTTCATTGAGTCGTGCAATGTCGCGTTGCTGGACAGTGTTCTCCAGTTCTTTGGCTTGCTGGTTCAATCTAAAATCATACTGCAACGCCGACATCCGGGTGGCCAGATTTTGATTGAAGATGGAATCTTTAAGAGCCTCATATCTTTTTGAGTACACCATGGCCCGTTCATATTGATGAGCGGCCAGCAGCATTTCCCGTCGCCAGTGATATACATCGATGAGAATATCCAGTGCTCTGATTTTGCGAGCAAGTGAATCGGCAAGGTCAAGGTAGTGTGAAGCCCGGCTAAGCTCGCTTTTTTTTACCAGCAACTGCCCGATGCTCTGCGCCGCCACAGCCATTCCCCACTGATGTCCAATATTCGTTTCGAGGGTAAGGCTCTGAAGTTCTAGATCAAGTGCTTTTTGAAGTTCGCCGCGCGCCTCGTGCAGTTGGCCCAAGTTAAGTAATGTGCTGGCGATGCGATACGGGTCGCCCAGGCGCTGGCGAATGGTGAGCGAGCGAGTGAAATCGTCATGTGCTTCTGCCAGGCGACCCTGCCTTTGAGAAAGTAGACCCAACAAATTGAACACGTATCCCTCTTCCTCTAGGAAACCATATTGATGAGCCAAAAGGGATGCCGTCTGACAATACTCGTTCGACAATTTGTCTTGCCTCAGCATGTAATAAACCCACGCAATGCGAAAGTTGATTTGACACTCCTGAAGATGAAATTTTGAGCGCCGCGCCAATTGAAGTCCTTCCAGATAATTGTTGAGGCTGGACTCATAACTGTTCAGGTCAGCCAAGATAATGCCAATGGTAAGCGACAATTCTACAAGGTCAAAGGTGGACTCGTTCTTGCGATAGAATTCGCGCGTTCGGTTTAGTAAGGTTAAGCCCGTTTCATAATTGCCTTGTTCAATGTCAAGCAGTCCTTTAAGTTTGTACACCAAACTGATTTCTTCGTTCTCGACAGTGTCACTGTCCAGTGAGTGATAGATGGTTCGAATGTAATATTCGGCCGAGTCATATCTTTTCTCTTTCATGTAATAAGTAGCCAGCCGATCGCCTGGAAAAGCAAGCTTGGGATGCGGAAGCCGAAGCCGCATCCGCCAGCATTTTTTAAGAAAGTCCAGTTGGGCAGCGTCTTCGCGTCGTTGTCGGTGGTATTCCGACTTCATGAGGTAATAAAAAGAAAGGTAATCCGGATGAAGGCCATCATGAAGAAGAGAGTCGGCCGCGGCAAGGGCCCATTGCGCCGAGTCCAGTTGGCCCAAGGCCAGGTAGGCGCCGCTTTGATGAGTGCGGGCAAATCCTTCCAGGTCATTCATAGACTTTCCGCGGATGCGTTGTGCAATGTCCGCTAGTTTGACAATGGCGATAGAATTCTTCCCGCCATTATATTCGTTCACTGCCAAGATGATGTGTGCAAGCGCGGCACCGCGCGCATACCCTTGTCGACGGCTGAGGGTGAGTGCTTGCGTGGCATAGGCCGTTGACTGCTGATAACTATAGGATAAATATTCGTACGCCAGCGCATTGGTGGCATCAATGCGTTTGTAACCGGTGCTGCTTTTGACCGCGCGGGCGATGCTGTCAATCACGTGAGATTTTTGTGCGTAGCAGTCTCCGACAAGATTTGCCAACAAGATCACAACCCCCCAAAGTGCTCCACGATCCACCAGCTATAGTTTAAGTGTAAATTAATAAAAGACACTGCATCATAAGTTTATCGAGCGTTATTTTTTTTAGAAAAACGCACGATGTCATTAAGCAAAAGAAAATATCAATTAAACAGCCGATAAGTTCCCTGGCATTTAATCATTCGATAATGTCTTGGTTACTTCCAGGGATTACTTTTGCTGCGGGTTTAGTTAGGAAAATGGGGCTGGCCATCAGGCTGGCCCTTTTGTTTGGCCATTCGTAGTGCAGTCAGCGATGATTGCGGATGATCTCAACGAACTGGTCGCCCGCTTCTTCAACACGTCCATCATTTTGAATCGAAATAGCTGAAGACCAATCTCCCTGGAGCGATGCCGTACGGTTAACGCGTTGGATTATTTCATCTGGGTTTTCGCGTCCCCGTGCATTCAATCGCGCAGCAATGATGTCAGGGTGTGCCTCGATCGAGATGGGTGTGAGTTGAGGATACTTATTTAGCGCTTCTCTCAGGTAGCCGCGTGAGCCATTCACAATAACATTCATTCCCTTTTCCAACCATAGGTCGATTTCAATTCCGATGCCATAGTGAGTATCGTGGCTATGCCAATAAAGGGCAAACAAATTGGCCGCGCGCCGCGACATAAATTCATTTAAGCTAAGCGCAATGTGGTTCTCTGTTCCGGCGAATGCCGGTCGGGTGATGTAGCGGTGAGCAAAAACAACATCGGTAGTTCGCTCAAGTGCATGCCGGGCATAATTCATGATCGTGTCTTTGCCGGCACCAGAAGCTCCGATGACATAATATAATTTACTCATACGCGGGTGGTTCAAGAATTAAATCATCGGAACCCTGGGTAATTGAATGATGAATGAGTTGGTGCGTTTGATCCACAGCCCGTTGCAGCGCATCAGTAAATTTATACTGTTTAAAATAATGGTGAGCGATAAATTGCGCGACCATTGCGTCGCCGGTGCCACCATAACTTATGTTCAGCGTAGGCTGGTAGTGGCCATACCGGATCTTTCCAAAGGCTTCAATGCCTGAAAGACTGCCGTTTATGACGCTGGTCACAACGAGATCGGTGGTCGGGAATGAAAACTGAAATTTCTGAACATATTCTTCCAACGATTGATGATCTTCCGGCGGGTGACCCGTGAGTATTTTTAATTCCGTCAGATTCGGAAAAGCAAGGTCTGCCAATGCCAGGATAGTGGGCCATTGTGCGATCACTTCTGGTGGCACATAGGTTCTTCCGTGGTCGCCACATATGGGATCTACGATGATCGTTTTTATAATTGGACGGTATCGTGCGACGGCTTCAGTAAGTATTTCTGCCTGGGCTGGCGCCCCAAGATAACCCACATACAATAGTAAGTCACGCTCGCGATGGGCCGCCAGTGCTAAGGTGGATTCCAACAAGTCGCTGAAGGGCAAATCAAATTTGCGAACCAACGACATGTTTGTCAAACCATTGAGGAGCAGTGACGGTACGGGCAAAATCTTTTCGCCCAAAATTGTAATGAACGTTTTCAGGCTGGCGGTTCCATGAACGGCATAGCTGCTGACGGCTAGAACAAGCGGAGGTTTCATGTCAATCGATGGAGAGGGTGACGGAGATGCCAAAATGATCAGAAGCGTAGACACCGGTAGTTTCGTCTTTGCGGTGAAGTACGATGGCTGCGTCGCGGCAGCGTGGCATCGGTTGCGCTGACGGGCAAAGCAGCATGTGGTCGACACAGACCATTTTTTCCGCGAGGTATTCATCGCGCATTGAGTATCGAGGCTCGCGTCCACCACCTGCCAGGTACGCATCCACGCTTTTGGTGTCTTTCAGGAAACTGGTAAGTAGGTCAGAATCAATTGTTGTATTCCAATCTCCACAAAGGACATGGATATCGGCGCTCTGCGATGCGACGATTTTTGTCAAAGCATCAAATTGCATCTTTTGAAGAGGTGAGTGAATGAGGTGGGTAAGATGCACATGAGTAAGCTGAAGTGTGGTACCGCCAGGAAGTGGCACAATGAGTTGCTGTACTTTTCGGTCGGGATCTTCCTGTGTGTTGGGAAGGTCAAAGGTGTGCGATTCGCCAAAGGGAAAAATCGAAAGCACGCCCAAGCCAGACCAACTGTCGACCCATTGATTTTCGAATAACCGCTTCTTGGGCCTGGCGGGTAAGAACCGAGATTCCATTTGTAATTCGGAAGCGAGAAATCCGAGCGTGTCGGCGGCACCTGGACTAAAAAAACACTCCTGACAGGCAATCAAACTTGGCTGCAATGCCTTTAATTGAGACGTCAACGCACGGAGGCGAAGACGATAGTCGCCATCGCATTTCCAGGTATTGATCGTGACCATTTTTATTTGTTGCATCGAAGGGTGTGTTTGATAAAGATGACCTGAAATATTCATATATCACCGATCATCCCCAAAGATTAAATTCACCATAACAGAAACTTAACGATAAGATATTTCACGATTGCCCCGATGCGCCCAGGCGGAGAGTACATTTGGCAAACGGCTAATATGGAAAGTCCCGACCGGGTATTGGTAGAATGTGAACTTACGCCACTGGAAAATTTAGTGGCTGAGATGGAGGATAAATTTGAAATCAAGATTGTTCGAATGCCGGCCATCTC
>Ga0209067_10001547_pt1 | contig 14064 bp, 13 predicted proteins | sample ColStrG_CSR_2013_FD_187199 | JGI IMG/M metagenome (GOLD analysis project Ga0209067, IMG submission 187199) | Freshwater sediment microbial communities in response to fracking from Pennsylvania, USA - Cold Stream Run_MetaG_CSR_2013 (SPAdes)... | ecosystem: Environmental > Aquatic > Freshwater >... | reverse complement strand
GCCCAATACCGGTCGTAGACCAGGTTGGCAACCACGCCCTTGTCGATCCAGGCGATGGCGCTGGTGGGGAGCAGGTCGCCGGTCCAGGGTGAGGACGGCTGCCGCGGGTCAAACGGGTCGCTGCGGAGAGTCACGAAATCCGGGAAGAGCTTTTCGCCGAGCAGCGTGCCGCCGCCGCGTTTGCTCAAGAAGGTGCGGCCCTCCTCGGTGTTTCTGGCGGAGAAGGCGTTCGCCATGAGCCGCACCAGATCGCCGGCGGCGGTGGGCTCCAGAACCACGGTGTAATTGCCGGGATCGAGGCGCTGCGGATTCCGCCACCGCAGGCACTTCTCGCTGGCGGTGGCGGCCAGCCGGGCGCTATCGATATCGGCAAGCCGCATGGAGGGCTGGCCGGCCCATCCGGAACTGGAGCCATCCGGCATGCGGATGGTGGTGGTCATTTGCGAGTCGCTGGCGTCGTGATAGCCGAACAATCCGGTTTTATTGGCCACCGCCGTCACACGGTGCGACCGTTCGATGAGGCCGGCCGCGACCTGTTTCCGCTGGATGGCCGCAGCGATCACGGTCTTGACGTGCGGGATCATTTCGGGGGCGCGCGCCATGGCGGTGCGCTCATCGTAGTCGCTCATGGCGGGATACTTCTGCGGGCTAACTGCCGGGAGCCGCTCGGGGTCGGGCGGCGAGATTGCCGCCAACTCCTCGGCCTTTTTGACTGCCGCGGCGAGCGAAGCGTCGTCGAGGTCGTTGACGCCCGTGGCGCCGGTGCGGCCTTCGCGCGTCGCCACGATGGCCACGTTGTGCCGCAGGTTCAGCGAGGCCGTGGTGATGCCATTATTGGCGAACCGCGTGTAGGCCTGTTCGGAGGCGGTGATGGTTACCTGGCACTCCGGGAAGGTCGAAAATCCCAAAACCTTCTGCGCCAGTTTCTGTGCTTCGTCGCGAGTCAGCATGGCGTTAGTCCGTGAGCAGCACATTGATTTGCCGGAACCGCGTGGGCGCGCAGCCGTGGCTGATGGAGTTGATCTGGGTGGGCTCGCCCTTGGCATCGCCGGTGAGGCCGAATTGCCGCCAGTAGGGCGGGCCGGCCGTGCCATCGCAGGCCTGCCAGAAGTCGGGCGTGCGGCCCTGATAGGCGACGCGCGAGATCATGCCGCGTTTCTTGCCGCCTTTGATCTCCCAGAAGGCGTCGCCGCCGAATTGGAAGTTGTAGCGCTGCTGGTCGATGGAATAATTGCCGGTGCCATCGATCAGGATGCCATCGTCGATCCCGGCGATCAGGCTTTCGAGCGTGGTCTCGCGCGGGCCGGCCTTAAGCCAGACGTTCGGCATGCGTTGGAAGGGCACGGTGGCCCAGGAATCGGCCTGGCAACAGCCGTGCGATTCCTTGTCGCCCACCAGGTGCGCCTGTTCGCGGGTGGTCTGGTAGTTGCGGAAGATGCCCTCGCCGATGATGGTGAACTGGCTGGTCTTGACGCCATCGTCGTCATAGCCCACGGTGCCGAGGGCTCGGGGCGAGGTGCGGTCGCCGATGAAGGTGCAGTGCTCGCTGGCGATGCGCTTGCCGATCTTGTCCGGCGTGATGTAACTGGTGCCGGCGTAATTGGCTTCGTAGCCCAGGGCGCGATCCAGTTCGGTAGGGTGGGCCACGCTCTCGTGAATGGTGAGGCAGAGATGGCTCGGCATCAGCAGCAAATCCTTCTTCCCGGGTTTGACGGCGGGCGCGCTGAGGTGCTCCACCACCTCTTCGCGAATGCGCGCGGCGTTCTCGCCCAGGTTCATTTCGGGCACATACTCCCAGCCGGCGGAGGCCTGGGTGGGCTCATAACTGCGGCTGCGCGAAATGCCTTTTTCGCGATCGACCGCGGTGGCGTCGAGATTGCCGTAGATCTGCAGGATGAGCTGTTGGATGGAGGAGCCTTCCGAAGAGGCGAAGTACTTGTCCTCGCTGCGCAGACTCAACCCGGCGGCGCCCCCGAACACGCGAGGGTTCTTCTTGACGTCCTCGGCGGCGGAGCGCAGCAGGTCGAGTTTTTCGGCCATGGGGATGGCGAACGGGTCTTTGTCGTGCGGCGTCTGCCAGCGGTCGCGATAGGCTTTCACCGGTGCCAGGACTACTGGCTTTGGCTGAATCGACGCATTGGCGCGGGCAATGACGGCGGCTTCCCCGGTAATGCGGGCGATCTCCGCGGGCGTCACCACGGGCGAAGCCGCAAAGCCCCAGGCGCCATCCACGATCACGCGCACGCCGAATCCGAAGCTGGAATCCTCGGACACGCTGGGCACCGCCAGGGTCTTTCCGGTTCCGCGCTCCGGCGAAAGGCGCAGGCCGATTCGCTGATCGCGTAAGCGCACGATGCGGATGTCGCAGTAACTGGCCTTCCGCTTTTTGGCCTCGCGTAACGCAACGTCGCCCAGTTTCTCCAGGTCGGCGGATGGCGTTTTGGAATCCTTGGGCGCGGCGAACAGGTTCCTCGCCAGAGCGGCGGAGGCGGTGGCTGCGGAAGCAGTGAGGAAATCGCGGCGGGTGAGCATGGTTTTGCTTATTGTACGCCAGCGGGGCGCGGACGATTGGTACCGTCGATGCTATACCCCTGATGCTATGGAAGGAAATTGCCGTCGAGTATGTTTTCGACGATGTAGGGACAGCGCTGCGGAAACCGCGCGGCTGCCAGACCGGTCTCCGCCGTCGCCAGCTCAACCGCGTCCGCGTAGTTTTCTTCCAGATGTTCCTGGAGCCACAGCCCCAGGCTGGGCGCCTTCCGCAAGAGCTTGCGAATCTCGATGCGCTGGGCGGCGATGGAGCGTTTCCATCCGCTGCGCCCGGGATAATCCGGCTGATACTCCCACTTCAACAAATGAGCGATCAGTTGGTAGGTGTGGCTATCGAGCGCACGGTGCCAGTTCTTACCCAAGTCCTCGATTTCCTCTATGATGTGGGGCACATCGGCTTCGTCAAACCGGCCCTGGCGCATCAGGTCCGCATTGCGGGCAGTCCATTCCACGAAATCCGAGTCGTAGGATTCGATTGCCGGCCGGCTCATGCTCCTCATTATCCCACGTGCCGCGGCGGGGGCAGGAACCATCCCTGAACGCGCGCCATCCTTTATAATGGGACTTTCCAATCTGAAAGAACCCACATCATCAAGGAGCAATCATGGCTGGGAAACGAATCGGCATACTCACGGGCGGCGGCGATGTTCCGGGTCTGAATTCCGTGATCAAAACGGTAGTTTACCGTGCAGGCGAGATTGACTGCGAAGTAATCGGCATTCGCCGGGGATGGGAAGGGCTGACCCACGTCAACCTGGAAGATCCGGCCAGCCGGGCGCGCTACGTGCTGCCGCTGAACCGCGACAACACCCGCACCATCGACCGCACGGGGGGCACCTATCTGCACAGTTCCCGCACCAACCCGTCGAAGATGAAGAAATTGCCCGAGGTGCTGCAGGGGCAGACCTTTCCCTGCAAGGATTCCACCAAGGACGGTGTCACCTCGACGGTTTACGACGTGACCACCGCGGTCCTCAAGAACATCGAGACTTTGGGGTTGGATTACCTGATCGCCATCGGCGGCGACGATACTCTGAGCTACGCCGCGGAGTTGGACCGGCGGGGTATGAAAGTGATTGCCGTGCCGAAAACCATGGACAACGATGTGCAGAACACGGAATACTGCATCGGGTTTTCGACCGCTATCACGCGAGCCATGGATGCCATCGAGCGGCAACGGACCACGGTTGGCTCGCACGAACGCATCGGCCTGTTCCGCGTCTTCGGGCGCGATGCCGGCTACACGGCGCTGTACACGGCCTACGTGACCAGCGTGCGCTGCTGCATCCCGGAGCACAAGGTGGATCTGCAGAGGCTGATCGGGATGCTGGTGAAGGACAAAGCCAACAACCCGAGCAATTATTCGCTGGCTATCCTTTCCGAAGGCGCCAAGTGGGAAGGCTACACCGTGAAGGAGTACGGCGATCCAGACGCCTTCGGTCACCGCAAGAAGATGAGTGTGGCCGAGGATCTGAGCTCGGAGATCAAGAAGGCCACCGGCGATGAGACCATCGTCAGCGATCTCACCTACGATCTGCGTTCCGGAAGCCCGGACTTCGTGGACCGCATGGTGGCGGCGACTTTCGCCGGCATGGCCATCGACGCGATCCAGGAGGGCCAGCACGGTCTCATGACCGCGATCAGCAACGGTTGCTATGCCCTGAAAGCGATCCCGGATCCGAAACTGGGGCCGCGCAGGGTGGACGTGGCCACCATGTACAACACCGACCGGTACCGTCCCGTCTACGACCACAAGCTGGGCCTGCCGATCTTCCTCACACGGGCATAGGGCTTGAATTGGAAACGGTGGTTTTCCAGCCCCGCGCCCCGCGAACGCGGGCGAGGCGCGCAACTGACTCCGGAGTTGCGCGCGCGCATCCAATGCTCCTTTGACCAGGCGGCGTCGGACGAAGAGCACTTCCCGTCCACCATCGATCCACGCATCTACCACGTAAAGCTCATCCGCCAGCACCTGGGCCCGTTGGCCGGAAAGCGGGTGCTTGACGTGGGATGCGGCAAGGGCCGGTTTGCGCGGGTTTTTCGCGAGCAGGAACCGGCAGCGGAAATCTGGGGCCTGGATATTTCCGAGGAAATGCTGCGTTTGGTTCCCGCAGGCATTCTCACCCGCGCCGGATCCATGACGGAACTGCCGTTCGAGGACCGGTTCTTCGACGCCGCGTACGCCACCGAATCGCTGGAGCATGCGGTCGAGATCGATCGGGCCGTCAGCGAGATCTGCCGGGTGGTGAAGCCGGGCGGTCGCATCGCCATCATTGACAAGAACGCCGAGCAATGGGGAAAACTGAACACTCCCGATTGGGAGAAGTGGTTCACGCGCAGCGAGCTGGAGACGCTCTTGCGACGGCACTGCCGGGAGGTTGAAAGCCGCTTCATCTCCTACTGGGAAGATGTGGAGCCCGACGGCTTGTTTCTAGCGTGGCTGGCGGTGAAGTGAAGAGCAGGCCTCTGCGCAGGCCTCTGCGCAGGCCTCTGCGCCTTGACTTGCCCGGTCGAGGTGGCGTCTAATCGGTTGAACCGTGTCGCCAACCCTGTGCCTGCTGGCTGGCCAGGCCGGCATGGTTCCAAGGTGGCAGCGTTCGATGGCCAAAATGGCAATCTTCATCGGCTCGTCGTCCGAAGGACTGGAGTTTGCTCGCGCGGTGCGGTCATTGCTTGCGCAGGACGCCGAAGTAACGTTGTGGAACGAAGGCTTTTTTGAGATTGGCAATACTTTCATCGACGGTCTCGTCAACGCCTTGCCACGGTTCGACTTTGCGGCCCTTGTGCTCACTCCGGACGACCTGATCACCAGCAGAGATTCTACGACCCTCAGCCCACGCGACAACGCGCTATTTGAGTTGGGGCTGTTCATGGGGCACCTGGGTCGGAAGCGCACCTTCGTGGTTCGTCCGCGCGGTGACGATTTGAAAATACCCAGTGATCTTGCGGGCCTCACCACGGCTCTGTATGACTGGCCCCGTGCCGATGGCAATCATCAAGCGGCTCTGGGGCCGGCATGCGACAGCATCCGGCAAATGATTCGCAGCTTGGGTTTCTCCGAGGCGCACGTGACCACGCAAGTCCGTGCCGTGCAGGATGAACAGGCACGCCAACGTGCCGATATCGATGGCATCTTGAAGTTCCTTCTGGAAAGTTTCGTTACTGAACACGAGCTGGGGCATCTCAAGCATCTGGCATCCGGCACCCCGTTTCCCTTCAAGAAAGCCAGCACGTTCGAGTCGGAACTGCGCCGGCTCTTATCGCTCGGACTCATTGCACGACGGCCGGGCCGGGGCGTCCGTTCTCTTTTCGACGCCGGGGACGACGTCCAAAACCATCTGGAGATCACGGAACGAGGCAGAGCGTATGTCGCGTACCTGCAACAGGTGGCGAGAACTGGCGAGGGTAGCGGGAAATGAGAGCGACCGGTCCGCCCGTTGCCGTGAAGATTAAGCGTTGACCGTCACTTCTGGAGAGTCAACCCCAGATGCGCGGATGCGTGCGCGGCGGCCAGGAGGTCCTCGGCATCTTCTCCGTCTTCGGGCATAAAGGCGGCGCCGATAGCGGCGGCCATGCCCGTTCTCTGGAAAACAGCTTCAATCCGTGCCAACTTCTCCGACATACCGGCGGGCGCGAAATCCGCCAGCACCATCACAAATGAGTTGCCGTTGCAGGCCACAAAGTCGTACTCCCGGCACAGGCGGCGAAGCTCCCCGGCAATCCAGCCGGCGAGCGCGCCCTCGGGGTCCAGGGTCTGCGCCGTGCACTCCAGAACCGCCAGCCGGCCCCCCATCCGGCGGGTGCGCGCCACCTCCGCATCCAAACGTTCGAACAAAACGCGCGCACAGGCCCGCTCCGCCCGGCCGAACCTTCGAGCATTGTCTATGGATACCGCCAGTTTCGGGGACAGCGCGGCCAACAGTTGCAGATCGTCTGCCGCGAAGGGGATCGCCCCAGTGCGATAGATCGCCAGAACCGCCGTGACACGTCCGTGCAATTCAATCCCCACTGCCAGCGCCGTAGCGAGCCCATCCAACCTACCCGGGCTGCCGTTAAATACCGATCGCCCGGTAGCCGCCACCTCTCCCAGCACACCTTCGCCTACGGCCAATTCGAGTGACGCCAGAACCTGAAAGCCGGGACCGGCTGTATACGCCGGCGTGAGGCGGCCGTCTTCCACCAAATGGACGGATATCGTTTCGTAGCCGACGAGCCGGCGCAGTTCGGAGTCGAGCGTGGACAAGGTCTCGGCCAGGTCGAGAGAATTGCCCAACTGGCGGAACATTTCACAAAGTCGCTCCACATCCTAACTATCGGTCCGTTGCCGAGATTCTTTAGCTCTAAGCATTTTTCATTTTCGGACGATAACTGATTTAAGCAAATGTCCGACGACCAACAAGCTTGCTTCCTGGGGGTGACCGCGATCATCGTCAGCCCTGCCATGCGGCGGACCATGGAACTCGTTGAGAAGGTCGCGCGCACCTCGGCCGCCGTTCTCATCTGTGGCGAAACCGGCACCGGCAAGGAAATCATCGCCCGCGCCCTCCACCATTTCTCCCTGCGTGCCTCCAAGCCGTGGGTCGACGTCAATTGCGGCGCGCTTCCCGAACAACTCATGGAAAGCGAACTTTTCGGCCACGAAAAGGGCGCTTTTAGCGGCGCGGACACCTTCAAACAGGGTCTGTTTGAGATGGCTCATACCGGGACGCTGTTCCTGGACGAAATCGGCGAGCTGGAGCCGCGCATGCAGGTCAAGCTCCTGCGGGTGCTGGACGGCGTGCCATACTACCGCCTGGGGGGGCAGAGGAAGGTCGACGTGAATACCCGCATCCTCGCCGCCACCAATAAGAATCTGGATGAGGCCGTCCGGACCGGCCGTTTCCGCAGTGATTTGTACCACCGCCTGAATCAATGCCCGATGTGGGTGCCTCCGCTTCGCGAGCGCAAGGAGGACATCGTGCCGATTGCCAACTATTTCCTCCGGCAACACAGCAGCCAGGCGTCGTTCTCGGAGGACGCGCAGGATCTGCTGCGGGCGCATCCCTGGCCGGGCAATGTCCGTCAATTGCGCAACGCAGTGACGGCCGCTGTGATTCACGCCAGAGGCTACTTGATCATGGCGGCGGACCTTGCCGGCCTCGGTCCGGCGCCCGTAGCCGCAGCCGTGGCGCGCACGGGAGATCTGCGTTTGAACGGTTTGGAGCGGGATGCCATCGTCGAAGCCTTGCGCAAGACCGGCGGCCACTGCGAGCAGGCGGCTGGTCTGCTCGGCATTTCGCGCCGGACCCTGAGCCGCAAGTTGAAATTGTACGGTTCCGAAGCCCGGGAGGCATTTGATGAAACCTTTGCAACCTATTGAACGACGCACGGAAGCACGGCGTCCCGTCAGCGGCGAAGTGCAAATTCGCCAGACCGGCTCGCTAGTGGGCTCATTCCTGGGGCATCTGCTCGACGCGTCTACCACCGGGTTCCGCATGCGTCACAGCCAGCTCAACCTGGCTTCGGGCCAGTTGGTGGAATTCCAAAGAGAGGGACAGAGCGGGCAGGCACGGGCCATGTGGACCCGCATTGTGGGTGAAGAAGCCGAGACCGGATTTCACATCGTGCAGAGGGACGGTTGATCGCGCGCCCTTGCGTCCGCCGGCTCACCCGTGGCTCCCCACTCCTGGTTGGCCGCCTGTTCGCTACCCTAACAACTCCGTCCACAAGGCCCGGTAATAGCGCAAGAAGCGCTCGGGCTCTTTGCTTTCAGCCGCCTCACAGAGGGTCCAGCGGTCGTATCCGGATTTCTTCATCAGGCTGAACAACTCGCGGTACGGATAGCCGCTGACCAGTTCGTTGATGTGGCAGCTCTTGAGCCAGGGCCGGAGCAAGTCGAATGAGGCTTTCACGGAACCGTTCACCACATCGGTTGGGTTCGAGTTCCAGCAAAGGCCGACGTTCTTGTGATTGGTGGCTCGCATGATCTCGGCAGCCACGGCGGGCACCTGGGTCTCTCCGCCATGGACCTCCAGCCAGATTTCCACGCCATGCACATAGCCGAAATCGCCCACCTCGCGCAGCCCGGCGCCGATGTTGGCGATGGTGGTCTCTCTGGGAACTCCCTTGGCCAAGCCGTTGGGGCGCACCTTGACTCCGGTGGCATCGGTGTCGTGCGCCAGGGTGATGAATTGCTTGGCCAGCTCGACCTGGCGTTTGCGCTCAGCGGCGTCGGCCGACTGGAACTCACAGGTGGTTCCGTAGCTCAGCAGCTTGATCTTGGTGCGCGAGAAACGGTCCTTCACGCTCTGCCTCTCGGCAGCGGAGATAGTGGGTTCCACGCCGTGCTTGTGGCCGGTGCGAAGCTCGACCGCCTCGAAACCCGTGACTTCCAGGGTCTTGATGACGGTTTCCAGGTCCATGTCCTTGAGGACGTTGTAAGTGACAGCGCCGAGTTTCATGGGCCTATTCTACCGCCGGAACTCCAGCAGTTCCTGGAAATGTGAGGGCGGGTTGGCCATCCCCAGGCGGCGCATCAGCCAGGTTTCTAGCGGGGAGAAGGGCTCGTAAGGATGGGTGGCCGGTCGCATCTCGCGGCCGAGCAGTAGTTCGAAGCGCTGGTTCAGGCGTCCGGGCGAAACGTCGTGAGTGTTGCGCAGAAACCAGACGGTGCGCACGCGCGGATCGGCCAGTTTGTGGACGACCTCGGGTTCGGTGTTGGGATCGGCGGTTTGGAGCACAGGCCGCGATGGCCCCAACGCGTACGACAGGGCGGCGGGGTCGGAGTTGGTGGAATCTACCAGCGTGACGGAATCGGTTGCGCTCGACTGCTGCGAAATCCGCGCCGCAAGCTCGCCCATCGGCATGGGGTACTGCTTATTGTGGAATCCGGTCTTGTGGAAGTAGCACCAGATGCCAGTGAGCGAAAGCGTGAGCATCGCGGCCATGGCCACCGTGCCGGCGCGACGGTGGGCGGCAGCGCCGGTAGCCACAAGCAGCAGGAAAAACGGGAGGACAAAGAGCATTCGGGCCGGGATGAATGGGTAGGACACCCAGTGGCCGACTGCGATGAAGCCAATCACGGTTAGAGGCAGGGCAACTGCCACCAGCGGGCGCGAAAGCCCCGGGCTGGCGAGGCAGGCGAGGCAGGCGAGGACGCCTACCCCACCAACCACGGCCCAATCCGGAAGCGCTTCCCCGGCGACGAACGAGGTGGCCCAGTAGGTCAGCTTGACCGGCACTTCCAACCACCCAACACCGGTCACCGCATACACCTCGCCGTGGTTGGTCCAGGAGCGGAGCGAGTGCGCCAAGGTATAGATCCAGGGAATATAGGCGACAATCGTGCATCCGTCGATCATGAGGATTTCCCGCACGTGCCCCTTCCGGATCGACACCAGGTTCGCCGTGGCCAGAAAGGCCAGACCGGGGACGTAGTGGATGTACAGGGCGGCGGAAACCGCCCCCGCCAGCGCAGCGCCCTCTCGCAGACCCGGCGTTTCACAAAACCGCACCAGGCAGGACGCCGCCACGACAATGACGAGGACCTGCAGGCTGTAGGAGCGGCACATCCGCCCGTAGAGCAGCAGGCACGGCGAGAGCGTCCAGAGCGCCAGGAAACAGAGGCGCGCCCGTTCGGGGAGCCGGCTGGCCCAAAGCCGGTCGGCAGCAGCGCCCGCGGCGAGCAGGAAAATCACCGAGAGCGCACGCGCCTGAACGGTCCAATCCAGGCCCAGCGGCAGGCGCTGCCAGGCGAATAGCAGGAGGTAGTAGCCGGGCGGGTGGATATCGGAAGCGGTCGATCGGATCAGGTCGAGGAGCGGGAGCCGCACCAACCGGAGCGAGGTGACCTCGTCCATCCAGGGCGACATCAGTCCGAGGTTCCAGAAGCAGAGGATTGCTTGCAACGGCAGAAACGCCGCCGCGGGGTGCCGTCGGATCCACAAGATCACGGCAAGGCGTCCACGAGGCGGTCAATCTCTGCGGGGCTGATATAGAAGTGTGGCGACGTGCGAACCCACCCGGCCCGCGGGGCGGCCACGATCCCCTCCGATCGCAGTTTGGCCACGATTTGGGGAGCCTCCACACCCGGCTTGCGGAAACTGACGATGCCAGCGCCGGTTTCGGGTGTCCGGGTTCCCAACAGTTCGTAGCCTTTGGCGGTGACGCCTCGGGCGATGCGGTCGCCCAGATTTTGGACAACCGGGGCGATTTCTCCGACCCCCACTTCAAGTAAAAACTCAATTGCTGCTTTTAAACCGAAGCAACCTATAGTATTTAGCGTTCCGCACTCATAGCGGCCTGCATCCTTGCGGAGGGACATGTCACGGGAGCCGTAGTCGGCGTAACCGGCGACGTTGGTCCAGCCGAACTCCACAGGTTCGACGCGCTCGCGAAGCGCTTGATTTATGTACAAGATGCCACAGCCTTCGGGGCCCATCAGCCATTTGTGGCCGTCGGCTGCCAAGGCGTCTATGTAGCTAGCCTGCACATCGAGCGGAAAAGCACCCAGGCCCTGAATCGCATCCACGAAAAAAATACAGTGGTTACGATGGCAAACTTCACCAATCGCTTGAATAGGGGCGCGGTAGCCGCTCAGGAACTGGACGAAACTGATGGCCAGCAGCTTGGCGCCACGGCAGACTTCGTCAATCCGCTCCAGCGGGTCGGTTACGGAAAGCCAGGTGACGTCCACGCCCTTAGCCTGTAAACGTCTCCAGGGGTACACATTAGCGGGGAATTCCTCGTGAAAACCTACAATGCGGTCGCCCGGCTTCCAATCCAATCCCATGGCCAGAGTCGCGATGCCTTCCGAGGTGTTCTTCACCAGGGCAATGTCGCTCGGGTCGCCATTGACCAGTTTTCCGGCGGCCGTGCGGACGCCTTCGTAGACGTCGAGCCATTCGCTATAGTGCAAACTGCCGAAGTACAGGCAGTCGTCGGCCAGATGCTTCATGGCGTCGGCCGAGCGGCGGCTCAGCGGGGATACGGCCGCGTGGTTCAGGTAGACGAGGTTGTCTCGAACGGGGAATTCACCAGAGTAGCGCTCCCAAAGCGTCTGTCCGGCCACAAAGTTTTTACCAAATTCGGGAACCATTCCTACTACGATACGGCAATAATAGCCATAGGAGAAAAAAACAGGTGAGATTTCTGCCCGTCCTCATGCTGTCGCTGGCACTCGCCGGTGGAGTGTTGTACGCCGGCGACAAGAAGAAGGACGACCCCAGCCAGATCGGCAATCGCGATGTCGGCAAGGGTGTCAACTTCTACTCGATTGAAAAAGAGATGGCGCTCGGCAAGCAGTTGGCCCAGGAAGTGGCGCGGCAGGCCAAGATGGTCGACGATCCGCTGATCTCCGAGTACGTGAACCGGGTGGGGCAGAATCTGGCGCGGAACTCGGATGCCAAGGTGCCGTTCACGTTTCAGTTGATCGAGGGCGAGGAACCGAACGCATTCGCGCTTCCCGGCGGCTACGTTTTCGTCTATACCGGGCTGATCAAGATAGCCGACGAGGAGGACGAGTTCGCCGGCGCCGTGGCCCACGAGATTGCCCACGTGGCGGCCCGGCACATGACCCGGCAGGCTACCAAGTCTCAGATCGCCAACCTGGCCACCATTCCGTTGAGCGTGCTGCTAGGCGGTTGGGCCGGCATGGCGGCAAGGCAAGGCGCCAGTGTAGCGGTCCCCACCGCGTTCCTTAAATTCACCCGCGGCGATGAATCCGAAGCCGACTACCTGGGGACCCAGTATATGTACGCCGCCGGCTACGATCCCACGGGCGCGGTCAGCATCTTCGAAAAGATCGAATCGCTGAACCGGTCCAAGCCCGGCGTGGCGGCCCGCATCTTCTCCACTCACCCTATGGATGCCGACCGGATTCTCAAAACGCAGAAGGAGATCGAGCGGATTCTGCCGGCCAAGGAGCAGTACGTGGTGACCACTTCCGAATACCACGATATGCGGGAGCGCCTCATCGGCATGGACCACCGCCAAAAGAAGGACGATCCCGGGCGGCCGCAATTGCGGCGGACTCCGGGCAACGGAACTACACCGGAAGACAAGCAGGATTCCGACGAGCGTCCTACCATCCGGCGGCGCGACCTGGTAGAGTAGAACCCCGAGTTTAGCTATAGTCAGGTGTCCGTCTCCGTGCGTTAGAATGGGTGGCCATGAAGCCTGTAGGTGCGCTCCTTTTTTCCGCTGTGGTTCTGGCTGTTCCCGCGTCTGCGCAGGTGAAGATCACACCCGGGCCCAACAAGACCTCGATCGAGATTGATGGCAAGCCGTTCACCGACTTCTACGCCGCTGGGACTGCCTTCGGAACCGAGGTCACCAAGCCGTATTTGTGGCCCTTGCGCACTCCCTCCGGAACGTACGTCACCCGCATGTGGCCGATGGAGACAGTGGCGGAAGAGGAAAAGACACTGAAGGATCACCAACACCAACGAGGGCTTTGGTTCGCGCACGACACCGTCAACAAACTGGATTTCTGGAACAACGAGGCTTCCTACACTACGCCGAATCGGGGCCGGATCACGCTCCAGAAACTGGGCGAGGTGAAGAGCGGCAAGGACAAGGGCTCCATCGCCGCCACTTTCGCCTGGACGGACATGCAGGGCGGGAAGAACCTGCTCACGGAATCGCGCGTCATGACGTTCTACGCCGGCAAGACCAAGCGGGTTTTCGATCTGGATATCACGCTCACGGCCAGCCAGGAAGTGACCTTCGGCGATGGCAAGGACGGAGTGCTGGGGATACGGATGCGGCCGGTGCTACAGGAAGTTGCGCAGCGGACGCGGGCCACCAAGGAGTCCGCCGCCGGCACCGAGGCAGGGGTGCCGGGCACTGGCACCATCACCAACGCCGATGGCCTGGTGGGCGAAAACTCGCTCTGGGGCAAGCCTTCGAACTGGTGCGACTATTCGGGTGAGGTCGCGGGGGAAAAAGTGGGCATCTCGATTCTGGATAACCCCGAAAACCCGCGTCATCCGGTCCGCTGGCACGCGCGCGGCTACGGCCTGTTCGCGGCCAATCCGTGGGGTCTGGCGGTGTTCACCAACGACAAATCGCAGGATGGCTCCATGACCATTCAGCCTGGCCAGAGCGTCCACTACCGCTACCGGATCATCGTTCATTCCGGCGACGTGAAGACTGCCGACATCGCGGCGCTATGGAGCAAATACGCCGGCGGGAGGTAATCTGAGCCCAGGCGCGGGTGAGAGCAACGTCAGCAGGCGCCCACCGGCACTTCGAGGCATTCGATCCCGATGCTCTGCAGAAACTGTGCATCCGCCGCGGTGGTTTCGAATTCGCCGGAAGCCGGCGCCTGAGGGACGGAATCCGGTTTCGGGCACTCCCGCCAGCAATCGGCGAGGGGTCTGGAGAGATAGAGTGCCCGGTGGCACTCCGAGCACCAACAATGAATCACCAATTCATGTCCGGCGGTGAATCCGACCTCCAAAATCCGGTCCGGAACCTCGCCGCACTCGCACGTCAAGGGTAGCTGCCGATAACTCATGTGAGGATTATCGGCAG
>Ga0209067_10001546_pt1 | contig 14064 bp, 14 predicted proteins | sample ColStrG_CSR_2013_FD_187199 | JGI IMG/M metagenome (GOLD analysis project Ga0209067, IMG submission 187199) | Freshwater sediment microbial communities in response to fracking from Pennsylvania, USA - Cold Stream Run_MetaG_CSR_2013 (SPAdes)... | ecosystem: Environmental > Aquatic > Freshwater >... | reverse complement strand
GTGCCTGAAGCTCCTCGCGCTTGGCGAGCAACGCTCGGTTGCGCGGCGCAAAATCAGCGAGCACTTTCGACAGGCCATCCCAAAGCGCACCCGCCGCAATCCCGACGCCTGTGAGCGCCTGGTTCTCAACAAAGTCAGCGAGCACCACAGCCACCTTCAGCCCAGCGCGATCAACATAATATGTCATGATTTTCCCTTAAAACTTGGCGACAACTTCCTGGGGAGGGAATGACGGCACCATGCCCGAAACCGAGATATAAGGCAAAGGCTCACGCAAAAATATGCCACCGTCTCGCCGCGCTGACGCGGGGGCCAAATCTGCCCTAGAAAAGCGTAGGGGTGCGGGTGATTGCGGGTGGAGCTTGGTTTGGCTTGACCTTTGGGGGTAGCGCATCGCCCAATCGCGTCAGCGTCACGGCATGCACATAAGCCTCTGACCCATCGACCGGATCGCCGCCCGACACCACCAAATCGAGAATCTGCGCCGGACAGTCCTTGGCAACATCAAATTCAAGCGCGGCCGTGCGCAACGCGCTCCCCACATCGTTATGCTGAAGCTCGGAATTGGTGGTGGCGCATTTGATCGACCAAGTGAGCGCGCTCCCGGTTCCGTGGCGCAAAAAGGTGATCGGACTGGCAATGCGATAATGGCCCGATGGCAGCAGCAACAGCTTGCTTGCCGCGACACCGTGCTCGCCGGTTCCCGCCATGACATGAAATTGCTTCTGCGCCGATTGCGGATCATCCTCAAAGGCCGAAGATATTGCCGCCGCTTCGCTGATCTTCCAACTGACTGGCTGATAATGCTCGTCAATCAGCGCGGGCAAGAACGCAGCGCTGGTTAATGACTCGGGCTGAGCGCCGCGCAAACTCGCGAAAAAGGCGCGCAGCGTGTCGAAATGTTTGGTGTTGGACAATTGCGCGAGCAACTGGCTCTCCTGCCCTCGATAACTGTCGGGTTGGCTCGGCAAACCCTTAGCATCGATGATGGCCAGCGCGACATTCGACGGATCAGCGCTGGAGCTGACCTGAAAAGCGATAAAATTTGTGAGCCAGGGCGCATTCCCTCGCACATACGGCGCGAATGCCGCGCGAATTTCCTTCACGCCCAAGGCATGCTGCAAAATGGGAAACAACACCGGCTGAATTTCCGCCGACGCACGCATTGCGGTATCGTAATGGCGCAGCGCCTCTCCCGCATCGTTTAGCAACGCGTGATGATTGACCAGCCAGAGCTGCGTTCCCAAATCGCGGCGTGACAGCCGGTCAGACATTTCGATGAGTGCAAGCGCTTGCTGGCCGTGCCCTTCGTGATCAGCGGCAACCCCAATTACACGCAGTGCTTGCGGATTGAGCGTTTGCGCCTCAAGCGACAGCCGTGCCAACCGCGCGGCTTCAGGCAAAGCAGCCAGATTTTGCTGATCGACCAGATAGCCATCGGCAATCCGCCCCGCCGGAAACAGTCCCAACCCAACGCGACCATAGGCATCGTCGGGCTTGTTCGCATTGAGGCTGATATTCCCGACCGCGTTTGAATAGGCCGCAACGGTCACACCGACCAGCAACGCCGTGACGAAGAGCCGCAGCGCCAAATGAGGCTGACGTCGTGTAATCCGTTTAGCCATGCTCGATCAGCTCAATCTTCTGAAGTGTTTCCGTAGCCATAGCCGTAGCCGTAACCATAGCCATAACCCGACTGTCGCCGCCGCAACTTGGTCAAAATACCGCCAAAGACATGCGCATGCACCGATTGCAACCGGTCGAGCGCCGATTTAACGCCCCGAATCGCAACCCCTTCCGCCTCGACTACAAACACACAGCCTTCAACGGCGCGCGAGATCAGAGGGGCATCAGCAATGCCCAAAATGGGCGGCGCGTCGATCACGATATGATCAAAATGCGCACTCAAATGCTGAACCAGCGTAATCAGGCGATCACCGCTCAACAGTTCTGCCGCGTTTGGTGGGGTTGGGCCTGAGCCGACAAAATGAACGCCACGCACCGAAGTGGGGGTCACCAGCGCCTGCCAGTCATTGTCGCCCGCGAGATAGTTGCTCAGTCCCTTGGTGTTCGTCAGCCCGAGGAAGCCGTGCAACGACGGTGAGCGCATATCAGCATCAACCAGCGCGACCTTTTTCCCAGTCCGACCGAGAACAGTGGCGAGCGCGATACTCGATGTCGATTTGCCCTCCGCCGGCCGCGTACTGGTGAGCATCAACGTTCGCGGCATTCCATGATCGGTCGAGAAGGCGAGGTTCGAACGTACGCTCAAATAAGCTTCAGAAATTTCCGACTTTGGATCACTGAGCTTCACCCGCGCATCATCGTCCTGAACGTCGGGGATGCTCCCCAGCAACGGGATCTGGAGCAGCCCGTTCACTTGGCCGGGCTCACGCAAACCTTCGTCGATCTGCTCAAGCGCAAACACCGTTATCGCAGCCAGACCCAGCCCGACCAGCAACCCCATCGCCAGATTGAGGATGAGATTGGGCGACGAAGGCCCGGTGGGGATTTGAGCCGGATCGACAATCGCGATGTTGTTGCTGCCAACTCCCGCAACACCAATCTCCTTATAGCGTTGCAGCAAGCTGTCATAAAGCTGTCGATTCGTGTCAGCCTCGCGCTGATAAATATTATACTGAATGCTGTCGCGCTGCTGCGCGTCGAGTTGCGACTTCAACGCATTAACACGCTCACGCAGGTCGTGCTCGCGCTTCACCGCTTCGCTATATTCGGCCGATTGGCTGGTGCTGACGCGGCTCTCCTCGCGCGCGATCGCCGCGTCGAGTGTGCGAATCTGCTCCGCAAGCGCGCGTGCCGCAGGATAACCCGGTTCGAATTGAACCATCATCCGCGCGTAATCCGCCGCGACATCGGCACGCTTCTGTCGCAGATTGCTGATCGCATTGTTCGCTAGCGCATCTTTGCTGGCACCTGACTTGCTCGCCTGGCTAGCACGGCTTTCCGCGTCGATCCGTTCAGCCGTGGCTTTGGCCAGAGCATCGTTGAGCGCTTCAAGATCGGCACTCACAAGTGTCCGGTCGGTGGACGTCTTACCATCGACTGAACGACTCTTGCTCAACGCAACGATGTTTTTCTGCGTGGCGTAATTGACAGTGTCGCGATCCGATTGCTCAAGGCGCGCCCGCAAATCTGCCAAACGTGTTTCAAGAAACTTTCGTGCATCCGCCGTCGACGCAAAACGCCGATCCAAACTCTCTTGGATAAATTGCTGCGTCCACATGTTGGCGATGTCCGCAGCGAACTTCGGATCGGTGCTGTTATACCCAACATCGACCAAGTTCGAGCCACGCACTGGTGAAATCTTGATCTGTGAGAGCAGCAGTTGAACCGCTTGTTGCTCGCGCTGCGCACGCGCGCTCGCGGTCAGCAACTTGCCCGACGTCTGGAACAACGGACTCTTGGTCGCCGCACCGCCCTTTGCGCCGAGAAAGGCGTCATTGGTGCTGAGGTGTAATTCGCGTTCAACACGTTCCGCGACGCTGCGCGCTTTGAGCAGTTCATACTGAGTTGGAAGATATTCGATGTCGCGACCGCTGGTATCGGTCGAAGCCCCATCGACTTTGGTCACATTTTTTTGCTCGCGGCTGATCTCGATCCGTGCCGTTGCGGTGTAGCGCGGTGTGGTGAGCAGCGTCATGATGAGCGCCGCGATCAACGTCGACAAGATAATGAAGAGGATAATCCACTTCCGTCGAAGGATGATTTGCCAATATTGCAGCAAAACCGGAGGCGCCAATCGGCTAGTGTCCGCCGCACTATAGGACGAATCAGCCGGGAAAGACTGTGGCCGGGGGGCCAATTCATATGTCGCGTTCGAAGTCATAGCTACTCAAATTCCGTTCGAATAATTGGGCCGTTGAACAAGCGGTTTGCCTACAAACGCTGCAAAATAAGAATGATTGGCGTGGTTAAAGCCGGCAGAGCGACAAGGAAATCCTTGAAGAAGTGCCGCGCTTTTGAGTCGCCAACGGTCACGACGTCATTCGCGTAAATTTCGGGATCGGCATAGGCGCCGTCGCGAATCGCCTTGAGATTATATAGCGCCGCATATTGCTGACCATGCACCGTGCGGAACACCACAACATTCTCAAGCTTGGCGTATTCGTTGGTTCCTTTAGCGGTCGCAACAGCGCGCAGCAAGGTCATCCGTCCGACAACGGGATAGAGCCCCGGCTGTGTGACATCGCCATCGACGGTCACGACCTGGCTGACAGTCTCACGCAGATTCACCGTCACTTGCGGATTGCGCACATAGCGCCCGCGCAGACGGTCAGCGATGATCGTTTCCAATTCGGCCGGAGTGTGACCTGACGCATTGATCACCCCAGCAAGCGGGAATGATAGGCGCCCGCCGCCATCGGTGACAACTTCGACCTTGCTCAACTCCTCAATCCCAAAAACGCTGATCGCCAGCTTGTCGAAAGCGCCGATATAATAGGGGCGATCAGTTGACACCGCGTCCTCTCGTGTCGGTGCTGGCATAACCTTGGCGTCAACCACCTTAAGATCAGGGTCACCACCCAAGGTCGGCGCATGTGGGCGCGCGCAAGCCGTCAATGCAAGCGCCGATGTCAACACCACTGCCAGAACCCGCCCGCGTATCTTCATGTCCCCAACCATTTTCAATTCCTTAACGATGGCGTGGCGATACTGCCATCACCGATTTGGCGCAACTCTGTGTTTGATTTTGATGGCAGCCGCAGCGAAAAGGGCGCGAGCCAGACCGCCGCGAGTACGAAGAGACAAGCCATCGACGGCACTCGGAGTGGATAATCGCTAACGCTCGCTACGGCGAGCATAAACACCAGAACTGATCCGAGTCGCGCAAACACCGTATCTGTTGGTCTCGCGTCGCGTGAGAACAGCGCACGACGCGTCGCCATGACCCAAAAAACCACCGCCGCCACGAACAGCAGCACCGCTGGCGCACCGCCGGTCATCAGCACCTCAAGAAAATCATTGTGAGCGTGATTGACATAGGTTGTATCGAGAATGTGGCGCGGTTCATCCATCTCGAACACTTCAACGAACGAGCCGACCCCTGAGCCGAAGGGGAAATATTTTCCTGACAGCCTGAAAATGGGCCCCCAAATCTGCCAACGCAGATCATCGGTCGGGTCTTGAGCGAAAATACGGCTGAACACACTGGCCCGCGCGAGCAAAAAGGTCAGCAAACCAAGCCCCACCACCGTCGCTCCACCCAACACATAGGGCATATAACCCAGCGTCTGTTTGCGCTTGCGCACCGCCTTTAGCACCGGACGCTTGTAGACCAGCGGCACCGCAATCAGCCCGATGAGGCCAAGCACGAGGCCCGCACGTGATCCGGTCATCAGCAGCAAGGGCACGATCAGGATACCGACGAGAAGAGCGGTCCAGCCGCGACGCCGCACGTCCTCGGGTTCGGTCACGCCATATGACGCATAGGCCGCGAGCATCGGGAACATGCACGCCAACAGCGCCGCCTGATGGTTGCGGTTGGCGAACAAGCCAACCGACGAACCAAAATTGGTGATCTGGTAAAAATAGAGCGGGCCGTCGCTCGGCCCGATAACCTGCAACAGGCCGATCAAGCCGCTCAGCACCCCAAACACAAGAATCACGAGCAGGACATGGTAGAGCTGTTGCCGCCGCAACCGCGCCAGCAGAACGAGCATCGTGACCGGAACGATTAGCGCAAACAACGCATTCCATGTCGATACCGGCACGAGCGAAACGGGGCGCCACACATCTCCTAAGCCCGCCATATGATCGATCTGCGCCGCCACCTCACGCCCGGGTAGCGCCCGCCAGATGCTCGGCGGCAGCGGGATCAACTCAACCGCGACGAAGATCAGCAAGACCGCAGCGAAACCGAATAGAACACGGAATGGCGCGACTTGATCGCTGCGCAAACCCCAAAGTCCGTAGATCAGAAACAACACGCTGGCGGGCCGCAGCACCTTCAAAAACTCAATATCGGCACGCGATCCACCGCCCAATGCGAACACCATCACGACAAACGCGATGGTGACCCAGAACGCTGCCGATTCACTTATCACTTGCGAGGTTAAACGTGTCATCAGCCGATCACCACTCCAAACGCCACACACAACGAAACGCGCATCTTAATTCGCCCGTTCCATATGAATCCAGTCAACCACGGCGGCATCCGGAACAAATTCGGGCACAAGCTGATTGATGATATGCCTTACCCGCGGAACGTCATTGGCGTCCATCGCCCCTGCCAATGTTTTCAACTCTTTACTCAATTTAATCCAAGGCATGAATTTTTCATTCGCCTTCATCACGCGCGGGTGGTTAGTGGGCACTGGATTGTCACCGATCAACAGCTCTTCGTATAATTTTTCGCCCGGACGAAGTCCGACAATTTCGATTTCAATATCGCCGTCAGGTGTTGCCTCATCGCGAGGTTTGAGCCCTGACAGCTCGATCATTTTATATGCAAGATCAATAATTTTGACCGGCTCGCCCATATCGAGCACGAACACTTCGCCGCCAACGGCCATTGCCCCCGCTTGGATGACGAGTTGGGCGGCTTCAGGAATGGTCATAAAATAGCGGGTAATGTCCGGATGTGTGATCGTGATCGGTCCGCCATCACGAATTTGTTTGCGAAACAGCGGCACGACTGAGCCGCTCGATCCCAGCACATTGCCAAAGCGCACCATCGAAAACCGCGTTTCGCCCTTGCTGGCAGCGAGAGCTTGCAACACCATCTCGGCGAGGCGTTTGCTGGTGCCCATCACGTTTGTCGGGCGCACAGCTTTGTCGGTGCTGATCAGAACAAAGTCACGAACACCACATTCTGCCGCAACCTGCGCCGCCGTCATCGTGCCGAACACATTGTTGCGCAGGCCCTCAGCAGGATTATGCTCGACAAGTGGCACATGCTTGTAGGCGGCGGCATGATACAGCGTGTTCGGACGCCAGGTTTCCATAATAGCGCGCAGGCGGGGTGCATCGGTGACCGAAGCCAGAAGCGGAATGACGCGTGCGCTGAGTTCGGGATGGTCGGCTTGCCGCTTTTCCAGTTCCTGATGGATCGAATAAAGACCGAATTCGCTCATCTCGACGAGCAGCAGCGTCTTCGGATTGAGCCGCAGGATTTGCCGACACAATTCGCTGCCGATCGACCCCCCCGCTCCGGTGACCAACACCGTTTTGCCGGTGACATTCTTGCTCAGCAACAATTGGTGCGGGGCCACCGCATCACGACCAAGCAAATCCTCGATCTCCAACTCGCGTAAATCGCTCACCGTCACGCGGCCTTGCGCCAGTTCCATCACACCGGGAAGTGTCCGGATTGTGACTTTCGCGCCGCGCGCCGCGTCAATAATCTCGTTACGACGTTTGCGACTGGCAGAGGGTATCGCCAGCAAAATGGTCGACACACCCAGTTTCGCCAACAATTGAGCCAGATTGTCCGATGCGTAAATCATGATGCCATTGAGTGTGCTGCCCTGAAGCGACGCATCATCATCAATATAGCCCACGACCTTCATCTCATGGCTATTCATTAAAGCGGCCGCCAGTTGCCGTCCGGAAGAGCCAGCGCCATAGACCATTACCTTGGGCAGATCGCCGCTGCGGCTCATCGATTCACTTTGACCCCCGAGCAGTTGACGCGCCACAGCCCTTGAGCCTCCCACGAGCACAAACAAGATGAGCGGCAACAACAGCCCAACGGTGCGCGGCACGCCCGGAACACCAATCACATTGGGATTGATATCCGATTCAAACAACCGAAAGACCATCGACAGCAAATTGGTCGAAAAGATCGTCGCATAAACGAGAGTGAAGATGAGCGACGCCCGCACGATGGCCATTTGCGCCGCCCATCCCGCATAGCGGAAAATGGCGCGATAAAGTCCGAAGCGCACGAAGAGCGGAATCGCGAAAGCCACTGCGACCAGCGCCGCTATCGGCATTTGCCATCGCCGGTCGGTAAACGACACCCAGAACCCGAGCCGGAGATAATAAGCTATCGCAACCGACAACAGGCAAAACACCGTATCGACGCTCACCGCCAGCATCCGCTTATAGACGCGCGGCATCTCCAGTAAAAGTTGAGTGGCGCGACGATTCATAACCTTAGCTTTCCTCAGCGTGATGCCCGACACACGACACGCCCAACGAATCCCGAACCGATCCCTGCGCAGCGCGGCGCTTAGCCGAGATAATGTTGAAACTCAAATCCAAACGCATATGCAGCCTGCTTCCCTGCGCCGTTGATCGCAACCTAAGCACGTCTAAACGGCGCAAGCGTTCCGAGAAACTCGATCTGGTCGGAAACTGCGTCGCGCTCCTGATCAAGAAAATCGGCAACTGCTCGGCGAAAATCTTTGTGAGGGATATAATGGGCTGACCACGTCGGCACCGCAACATATCCGCGCGCGAGCTTGTGCTCACCTTGCGCGCCCGCTTCCACCCGCGCCAGTCCGCGCGCAATCGCGGCCTCGATCGCCTGATAATAACATAATTCGAAATGCAGGCACGGCACGTCTTCAACACACCCCCAATAGCGACCGTAGAGTGTATCACCACCGATAAAATTGAGCGCACCGGCAATCGGCTGGCCATCGCGCAACGCGAGGATAAGCAGCAACTTATCAGCCATCGTGCGACCTATAGTGCTAAAAAACGCCCGAGTCAGATAGGGCGTCCCCCATTTCCGGTCCCCCGTGTCTTGATAAAAGGACCAGAACGCGTCCCAATGCGCCTCGCTGATCGCAGCACCGCTGAGTTGAACAACGTCGAGCCCGGCCCTCGCCGTGGCGCGTTCCTTGCGGATGTTTTTACGTTTACGCGAGGCAAGCGCTTCGAGAAAATCATCAAAGCAGGAATAATCCTGATTCGCCCAGTGAAACTGCACCCCTTCGCGGATGAGCCAACCGGCATCGCTGAACCATTCAAGTTGTTCGGGCGCGACAAAATTGGCGTGCGCCGATGACAGCCCCTGTTGATCCACCACCGCCTCTGCTGCCGCAATCAGCGCGCGCGCGACATGCGGATCGTGCGTCAACACGCGCGGGCCGGGAACGGGTGTAAATGGCGCCGCGATCAGAAGCTTGGGATAATAGTGCCCCCCTGCCCGCTCCCACGCGTCGGCCCAGGCGTGATCAAAGACATATTCTCCACGGCTATGGCTCTTAAGATAGGCCGGAAGTGCCCCACACAGCGCCCCCGCCCCATCTTCGATCACGATTGGCGCTGCTTGCCAGCCGCTTCCTTTACCGACGCTTCCCGACGTTTCGCACGCGCTCAGGAAGGCATGGCTAACAAATGGATTGCCTGCGCCCGCGCACGCATCCCATTCAGCAGCGCTTATCCGCGCAACCGATGAAACCAGTCGCGCGGTGACCGGATCAGTCCTGCTGGCTGGGTCGCTCATAGATAATTTCATCCGCATGAGCGAAACCCAATTGCTCCTCGGCTGCACTACGTACAGTCCATGTCAGGATCGGCACTTTGCGCGCGCGCAGCCCCTCCGCCACCGGCGATGGCAGGCTCCGCAAATCATAAGCGACGAAATCGGGCTTGGCGCGTTCGAGCGCAAGGCGAACTTCCAGCCGAGCACGTATGAGATCGCTCCGCTTGGTCGCAATGCGTTCGCTCACCACCAAACCATGGGCGATCCGCCGGGCGTGGGTGCGGAACCAGACGCTGATCCGTGGATCAAATGACATCACTGCCGCATCGCCACGATAGCCCTCCAACGCGCGGCGGACGGCGAGGCAGATGAGATTGACATTCGCTACGTTGGATTTGATTTCTATGAGCACCGGCACCTGGCCAGCGACCAAATCCAACACTTCACTCAGCCGCGGGATTGTCTCATGGCTACCAAAAAGCTTGATTTGAGCGAGTTCCAGCCCCGTCCGATCAGCGAGCGCACCCGTCTCCGCGGTCAAACGCTCAAGCCGCTCATCGTGGAAAACCATGGGTTCGCCATTGCCGGCCATTTGAACGTCGAGCTCGATCCCGTGCCCCACCGCGATTGCCGCCGCAAACGCCGCACGCGAATTCTCCACTGCGTTCGCCCCGTGCAACCCGCGGTGCGCGAAGGGCTGCGCACGTAAAAACGCGACGCGTTCAGCGTTCGGCGCTTTCGGGAGCGCAAAATTAAGAAGTGCGGAGAGCGACAATCGCATCAACCTCAACCGCTGCACCGAGCGGCAGGATGGTGACCCCGACAGCGGCACGCGCATGTTTTCCGGCTTCGCCGAACACCTCGACCATCAATTCGGAAGCGCCATTGGCAACCTTCGGCTGATCGGTGAAGCGCGGATCGGAATTGATGAAGACGTTGAGCTTCACGATCCGGTCTACCCTATCCAATGCCCCAACCGCAGCTTTGATCTGGGCGAGAATCATCAGCCCACATGCGCGCGCCGCCGCTTGGCCATAGGCAACATCCCGATCTTCGCCGATCCGCCCGACCATCACCATTCCCTTGTCAAAAGGCAATTGGCCCGAAACGTGCAGCAATCCGTTCAACTCAACCGTCGGCACATAGGCCGCGACCGGGGCGGCGGCGGCGGGAAGCACCATGCCAAGCCGCTCCAATTTGCCATCAATCGTCTCGGGTGCGACTTCGGGATTCATCACCAGCGAGGTGGGCTTTGGCATCGGCGTGAGACTCATAACGTGATTCCTTTGAAACGATCCATAATCCAGTTGTGGGCGTGCGACCAGTGGTCAATCCGCACATGGGCATGCTCGGCGGCGGGAACGTGGGGCGCGAGACTCGCCTCGCCCACCATATGAATACGAAACACCTCCGGCGCATGCTCGGCCACCGATTTATGGTGGTGCGCCAGATCATCAACAAACACCGTGCTGCTCGGCCGGTATTCGTCAACCAACGCTCTGACCGGACGACCCTTCCCACCCTGATTCGTGATCACCCGATGGTGAATGTCGAGCATTTTAAGTTGATCCGCCCGCGCTGCGTTGAAGTTGTCCGTGAGATTGGTCAACACAACGATGTCAGCATGCTGTGCGAGCGCCTGAAGCGACTCGCGCGCGTGGGGGATCAGTGTCTGGCGGTGCATTTCGGTTTCAAAAAAGCCATCAAGCAGCGGCCACATCGCATCATCGGGAACAACTTCGCCCGTCGTCCGATAGCGCATGGAACCATTGAAATGCGCGCCATCGGGCGTAAAGTTGATCTGGTGTGCTTCTCGCAGCCAACCGCCAAACGGCGCAACCATGTGCAGCAGCACTTCATCACAATCGGTAATCAACAACGGGCGGCTGGTCATAACGGTTCCTGAGTTAGGGCATGGCGCGCTTCAATCAAGCGCTCGGGCTTTACTTCCAACGCTTGCGCGCAAGCGACAAGATCGTTCTGGTGCGCTTCTAAAAAACCAAGTGCCGCATCAAGCAGCGCCGGATCACCCAGCCGCTCTCGCAGATCGGCCACTTCAAGCCCAGTGAGCGCAAGCAAACGCTGCGCGCGCGCGTCATCGCTGAGCGTCCACGTGAGCGCCCGGAGCGCAAGCGCCGCACTATCTTCATTTGTTTCTCGCACCCGCATCGCCTAAAGCCCAAACGTTACAAACATGTGTTGCCTGATCACAAGGAATGTCCGTTGGCAAAAAGGGTGCTCATTGTCGAGGATAACGAATTAAATTTACGGTTATTCTGCGATTTGCTCCGTGCGCATCACTATGAAACCGAGGGTGTGCGCGATGCGCGCGAGGCTCTCGCCCGCGCCCAAACCTACATGCCCGACATCATCGTGATGGACATCCAAATGCCGCATATCTCGGGGCTCGAGCTGATCGAAGCGATTCGCCGCGACCTGACGCTGCGTCGCATCCCGATTATGGCGGTAACCGCCTATGCCGCAAAGGGGGATGAGGAACGCATTCGGGCGGTGGGAGCGGACGCCTATGTTGCCAAACCTATTTCTCTGATGCGATTCATGGACAGTGTTTCGACGCTGGCAGCGCTGGCGGACAAACGCGCTTAGCGCGCGCCGTCGCCCCAATTGTAAAAAAAAGGCGGGAACGAGTCCCGCCTTTTCGCTAATTGAAGAGGATCGATCTCCAGCGTTTCGGCTTAGAACGCAGTATAATTCTCGTTGCCGACAAAGCCCATTTTGTTAACTTTGGAATATTTGATCGTCGCCAGAACTTCGTCCACCATCTCGAAGCGCGCATCAGGCTGCGGTGCGAAATGCAGTTCGGGTTCCGGAACCATCTTTGTCGTCTCGATCAAATCCGCCTTGAGGCCGACAATGCTGATCGGTTGACCGTTCCACAAAATGACGTTTTCGCGCGTAATCGTCAGATCATTCTTGATCGGCTTCGGCGGTGGCGTCTTTGGCGGCGGCTGCTGCGGTGGCAAATCGATCTTCACAGCGTGCGTCTGGATCGGAATGGTGATGATGAACATCACCAACAACACCAGCATCACGTCGATGAGCGGCGTGGTGTTCATGTCCATCATCGGCTCGTCTTCGCCGTGGCCGCCTACACTCATACCCATCGGGCAAACTCCTTCAAATTCGTGTCAAAAACGTTCGACGCCTTCGCCCGCAGGCGGCTCCGAAATAAAGCCGATCTTGAGAAAACCAGCATATTGCATGGCGTAGATTGCTCCACCAACGCAACGATACGGGGTTTCGACATCGGCGCGAATGTGCGCTTCGGGAAGCGTTTCGAGCGTCAAGACGCCACCATTTTTCTTTTCCTCAAGCACCAGCTTGTCTTGAGCGCGCTTCACCAAATCGTTGAAATTGAGCTTGGTGAGGTTCCAAAATACCTGGCACGTACCCGTCTCATCCGTTTTCACAGTGAGCGACACATTTTCAGGCTTGGTTGTGGTCGGTTCAAAACGCACCGAAGGCAGCTTGACCTTCACATTCTGAATCACCACCGGAATGGTGATCAGAAAGATGATCAGCATCACCAACATCACGTCCACGAGTGGCGTGGTATTGATGTCCGACATCGGCGCGTCGTCGCCGCCATCTCCGCCTACTTGCATTGACATAAGACGAATTCCTGTCCTTAAATTCTATCATTCTGATCGGGGTGGAGCCGCCCCCACCCCATACAGGATTAGGCCTTGTTCGCGACGGGCTTGGCCGGGGCTACAGGAGCCTTAACCGGAGCAGCGCGCATCACCGGCTTGATCACACCAGCTGAACCCATATAACCGTAAATGTCATTCGAGAAAGAGGCGAGATTTTCAGCGATAGACTTGTTGCGACGTTGCAACCAGTTATACGCCAACACCGCTGGCACAGCGACGAGCAGACCGAACGCGGTCATGTAAAGCGCTTCACCAACCGGCCCCGCGACCGCGTCAATGGATGCCTGACCTGCCGCACCGATTTTCACGAGCGCGCTCAAAATACCCACAACGGTACCGAACAGGCCGATAAACGGTGCAGTCGAACCCACGGTCGCGAGGAAGGCCAAGCCACCGTTAAGCTGCGAGTTGATCGAAGCCTGCGAGCGGGCGAGTGCATTGATCGTCCACTCATGCTGATCGGTGTGATCGGTCAATTGGCCGTGCTGCTCTTGAGCGACCAAACCATCGTCGACGATCTGACGATAGGCCGAGTCCTTTTCGAGCGTGTTCGCTGCGTCTTTAAGCGAAGGCGCGGCCCAGAAGCGGGCACCGATCGCCTTTGCCTGCGCCATCACCTTGTTTTGCTCAAGATATTTGGTCAGCAGAATGTAGAAGGTGAAGAACAGCATGAGCGAGAGAATGACAGCCACAACCATCGGCAGGTAGTTGCCTTCATGAACCCACGACTGCACCATCGGAATAACACCGTAGGCAGCCTTTTGCGGTGCGGCGGCGGCCGCTTGCTGCGCCATTAACAACTGAGTCAACATAATCAAAATTCCTCTTCAATAAAGTCTTTAGTCTGAAATCATGCTCCACGCGGAGCGTTTAATTCGATCACCCTATTCCTTCGGGATCACCCAACGAACACGCTGAGTCATCGTCGTCTCAACAGGCTGCCCGCCTTGAGTTGCAGGCTTGAAGCGCCACCGGCGCGTTGCCAGACTACAC
>Ga0209067_10001544_pt1 | contig 14105 bp, 11 predicted proteins | sample ColStrG_CSR_2013_FD_187199 | JGI IMG/M metagenome (GOLD analysis project Ga0209067, IMG submission 187199) | Freshwater sediment microbial communities in response to fracking from Pennsylvania, USA - Cold Stream Run_MetaG_CSR_2013 (SPAdes)... | ecosystem: Environmental > Aquatic > Freshwater >... | reverse complement strand
CAACAGAGTTTCCTTGCGCCACAAGTTCCTGCAGCAACTCGACAAGCTTGCGAATGTCTTCGAAATGCAACCCGGTCGTGGGCTCATCCAAAATGTAAAGAGTCTTCCCAGTCCCCCGCTTGGAGAGTTCCTTGGACAATTTCACCCGCTGAGCCTCACCACCCGACAGAGTCGTCGAACTTTGCCCCAGAGTCATATAATCCAAGCCCACGCGATTGAGCGTCGCGAGCTTTCGAGCAATCACCTGATGATTTTGAAAAAAATCAAGAGCCTCAGCCACATTCATCGAAAGAACATCTGCAATGTTCTTTTCATTGTAACGCACTTGAAGGGTTTCACGATTGTATCTTTGCCCTTGGCACGTGTCGCAAGTCACAAAAACATCAGCCAAGAAGTGCATCTCCATACGGATTTGCCCATGCCCCAGACAGGTTTCACAACGGCCGCCCTTGACATTGAAACTAAAACGACCGGGTTCATAACCCCGCAACTTGGCCTCGGGCAGTGCCGCAAAAAGATCGCGCACCAAGGGCAACAAACCGACGTAGGTCGCCGGAGTCGAGCGGGGTGTGCGCCCAATCGGACGCTGATTGATATCAATCACCTTGTCCAAATTTTCAATCCCGCGAACCTCACGGTAACTTGACGGAATTGCAGATGCGCGATTGAACTCACGGGCCAAGATTCGATACAAGGTGTCGATAATCAAAGTCGACTTCCCACTTCCCGAAACACCCGTAATTGCAGTCAGTGTGCCGAGCGGAATTCGCAAATCTACATTTTGTAAATTGTTGCCTTTGGCACCTAAAATTTCAAGCGAGCGACCGAGCCCTTTGTGACGAATCGGGGGAACGGGTATCCGGAGCTCACCAGACAGGTAACGGCCCGTCATTGAATTCCGATTGCGTTCAATCTCTTGCGGAGTTCCTTCGGCCATCAGCCGACCACCAAGCTTTCCTGCGCGAGGTCCCAGATCAATGACATGATCGGCAAACCGGATCGTGTCTTCATCATGCTCAACCAGCAAAACGGTGTTGCCGCGGTCACGCAGTTCCCCAATGATTTCGAGCAGTCGATGGTGATCGCGGGGATGCAACCCAATGCTGGGCTCGTCCATGACATACAACACACCGATCAGCGACGAACCCACTTGCGTCGCCAGACGGATCCTTTGCGCCTCACCACCGGACAGCGTCCGCGCCGCACGGCTCAGCGACAGGTACCCGCAGCCGACACGAATCAAATAGTCCAAACGGGACAGGATTTGCTTCAGAATTTTATCGGCAATCAGAGCCGACTTGTCCTGAAAATCAAATTTACTGACCGCCGCCCGCAGAAGGACGATTCCCATTTCCGAGTATTCGGCGATATTGTGATCCATGACTTTCACACTCAAGGAACTGGGCTTCAACCGCGTGCCCTGGCAACTGGGACAGGCTTGAAAGTCGGGCTCTTCAGAGTCTTCCTCTTCATCGGCGACTTTGCTGTCATCGCGGCGTCGATAGGAGACCTTCTGCAGCACTCGCCCGTCGCCTTCATCGCTGTACTGCTCTTCTTCAATCAGATCCAAGGTCCCCAGCCCATTGCAGTCCGGACATGCCCCACGCGGATTGTTGAAACTGAAAAGGCGAGGCTCCATTTGCGGAAAACTGTAGCCACAAATGGGACAACTGGAATGCAAAGAGTAAGCTGTGCGCACACCTTTGGTGGTTTCAACAACCAGACGACCATTCCCCATCACCAGAGCCGTGTTGATACTTTCACTGAGTCGCGAGCCGAGATTCGCCTTGATCACCAATTGATCAATCACCAAATCGATATCGTGCGATTTGGTTTTCGCCAATTTTTTGGCTTTTTCAAGGTCGATAAATTCACCGTCAACTTTGGCCCGCAAAAAACCTTTCTTGGACCATTTCTGGAACTCGGCTAAGAATTCACCTTTTTTACCCTCGGCCATCGGCGCCAAAAGGTAAAATCGTTCACCCTGAGCCTGGCGCAAAATCTCAGACTGAATTTGCGCAGGGGTCTGACTGGCCAAAGCAACATGGTGATCGGGACACTCTGGGATGCCGACTTTGGCAAACAAGAGTCGCAGGTAATCGTAGATTTCAGTCACGGTTCCGACTGTCGAACGAGGATTGTGACCCACCGACTTTTGATCAATGGCAATCGCCGGAGACAACCCCGTGATCGAATCGACCTCTGGCTTTTTCATTTGTTCCAAAAATTGTCGCGCATAGGACGAGAGGCTTTCCACATATCGCCGCTGGCCTTCGGCATAGATCGTGTCGAAAGCAAGCGATGATTTTCCACTCCCGCTCAAACCGGTAATGACGGTGATTCGATTGCGGGGAATGTGCAGGCTGATGTCCTGCAAATTGTGCTCGCGTGCACCTTTGATTGTGATACCTGGATCGGCCTTCATAACCGAAATATCGAGGTGGATCCGAACGGGGTCAAGGTCTGATCAGTCACGGCTGGCATTTGGCACACAGGCCGTAAAGCTCCATGAGGTGACCGGTCAGCTGAAAGCCAAATTGCTCAGCCACGGCCTGTTGCAATCCTTCGATCTGGTGGTTTTCAAATTCGCAAATTCGACCGCAATTTGTGCAAGTCAAATGATCATGATGGCCCTCGGGCTTCAATTCATAACGAGCCGAACCTCCGCCCATACGCACCTCATTGACGATGTGATGATCGGTCAGGCTGCGCAGAAACCGATAGACCGTCGCAAAGCCCACGGAAACGTCCAATGCGGAGACTTTTTCAAAGACCTCCTGTGCAGTGACATGCACTCGGCCTGAATGCAAAACTTGCAGAATCAAAAGGCGTTGATCGGTCACTTTCAGACCCATATCACGAATCAAAAGCCGCAAAGCCTGAGGATCTCTCCGTCGTGGTTTGCGTACCAGCTGCTCGGGGCCAATTTTTGCGACGGGCGGAAGGGCAAGGCCCCGACCGACATCGTGGACCCCACGCGGCAAACCCACGGTGTTGGGACTGGCTGAATGGAGCAGGCCTCTCTTCGTGTGCGAAAACGCCATCGGTCATCCACCTTCAGTAAACAATGCGATTCGAACTGCAGGTGTTTTGCCTCGAACGAGGCGCACACGTCAACTGAAATGAAACTCATTCTCATTTGCGGTGCAGAATCCGTGCGACGGCATCGTGGGGATGCAAACTTTCCAGGTGACGAAATTCACCCCGAAATCCAAGGATTTCTCTCTGCTCCAACAACTGCTGCTGCACTCGCCGAGCGGCATCTTCACAAAACATGAGGTTCTGCCCGTTGCGGAGCGCAAACTGCTGCTCGTCTTCACGCTTCACCACAGTTTGAACTGCGGTCTGCAGCGTGTCTTCAAGAAGATCGATCAGGAACAAAGGAGTGATCCGATTCTCGCTTTCGTTGCCAAGATCCACTTGCACGCGAGCCAGACTTCTTTGTGCATGAGGTGTCGCCACGATCCCTCGCGAAGTGCCCAGCCAATCCTGCACTTTCTGGGTTGCAACTTGGGGCCCCGTAAAATCGTTCACGAATTGATCCTGAATCAGGTGCCGAGCCAGAGCTGCGGAGGCCGGACAGGTGCTTGAGTAAAGAACTTCAACCTCAATCGAACCACGCACAGGCTGACCTCGACGGTTCTCCAAACTCAAGCGAATGGGGTAGCTGCGCCAACCCCAGTTTTCACTCTGCAAAGATCGACGACGAACGAGTCCCGAATACTGTACTGAAAGAGAAGCCGACTCACTCAACCCTTGATGCGTGACCAGAAAGTCATCGGTGATTTTTTCCATCAAGCTCAACGTCAGCGGTGCGGTTGGCAGAGTTTCCTGCACCTGACGAAAAAGGCGGCTCATGTGAATGCCACGGGCGGCTTCAGCCTCAAGACTGACGAAGGCCTCGGCCCGCGCTGGAGTGCGAATGTGATGACCTTCAGAGTCGACAACCAAAACCGGAACTTCGATTCCAGACATCCCCACTTGCGACAAAAGGCCTGTTGCGAGTGGAGTTTCGAATGCCACATCTGGCAATCGGCTTTTGGTTGGCGCTAAATCTTGTGCATCCGTCATAGCAGCATTTCATGTATCAGAGTTCGGCAGCAAAGGCCCGCCGAATTTGCACGACAAGAGGCGGCGTGGTACAAGACTTTGATGCAACAAAAACCGCAAATTGTTCTCGCCAGCACCTCCAAATACCGCCAGGCCCTGCTCCTGAAATTGGGACTGCCATTTGTCAGTCAAAAGCCGCTTTTTGATGAAGACAGGGCCAAGCTGGCCCCCCCGGCAGAGGTGCAAACTCCTGAGGAGCTGTGCCTGTGGCTGGGAGAGCAAAAAGCCCAAAGTCTTTTGGGCCCCAACACCTGCGTGATTGGCAGTGATCAGATGGTGGTTCTGGAGCAAAATATTTTGGGGAAGCCCGGCGATCGCGCCAAAGCCAAGTTGCAGCTGCAGTCCCTGCAAGGAAAATCGCACAAGCTTCTCACTTCGGTTTGCGTGTTGACCCCAACGGGCATCCGTCGACATTTGAACACGACTCACCTGCGGATGAGAAATCTGAATTCCAAACAGATCGATTACTACCTCGACCAAGACACCCCTTTCGACTGCGCTGGAAGTTACAAAATTGAATTGAACGGCTTGGCTCTGTTTGAACAAATCGACTGTGAAGACTTTTCGGCCATTCAAGGCTTGCCCTTGCTTTGGACGGGCAACCAGTTGCAGGATTTAGGTTACACAATCCTGGGAGGATCTGAGTGACAAAACCAAATGCCTCAGCCGAAGAACTGTTCCAATTTGCAGTTCAGGCCCAATCTTTTGCGCACTCTCCTTACAGTCAAAAAACTGTGGGATCGGCACTGCGCCTTGCCAATGGCAAGATCTACTCAGGATGCAACATTGAAAACTCGAGCTATGGCGGCACGATTTGCGCTGAAAGAGTGGCCATCTGCAAAGCTGTGAGTGAAAACAAAGGCGCCCTAGTGACTGAAATTTGCGTCGTCAGCCCCGTGCCGGCGGGAGCTCGTCCTTGGCCACCCTGCGGTTTTTGCCGGCAGTTTCTGAGTGAATTTGCGACCTCGCAAACTCAGGTCTGGTTGGCGAATGCCGGCGGAGTCACCAAAGGGATGACCTTGGGAGAATTACTTCCTGAGGCTTTTTCAGCGACTGACCTTAAGTGAAACCGAACCTTTCATTGGACAAGGGGTCAATGAGTGCGCAGGTTCCGATTCGAGCCTGCAGATCCATCAGCCAATCCACGATATCGCCCGTGAAGCCGCTCCCGTGGATCAATTCAGGCGATTGACTTTCCAACCAGTAGAGCTTCGCTCCCAGCTGAATCTGCTGTCGCCAAAAAAAGCAACTCCCCCGGGACGTCAGCCAGCAACTCTTTTGGCCGGAGTTCCAATCCAAGCGCAACTCAATCAGAACTGGTTGCAAATTCTGGAGGTCTTTCCAGATCTCTTCAAGTAGCTCAACTGGGCCTTGAGAGTGCAAGGACGACCACTTCGCAAGCCCTTGCGCAAAGGCCTGCTCAAAAGCCGGCAATGAAACCGAAAATCCCGACTTGGAATCCACGGGCGCCTGACCGACCAAGCTCAGCTTGGCCAACTGGAAGTCATCTCCCAGTCGGATCTGCAGCTTTTTTTCAAGAACCAGGCAGGGATTATTGGCCACTCAAAGCTTGTTGATTTTTTTCAATGTGAGCCGTTTTGCGATACTGATCAATCCATTTTCCAAACAGGTCCATGGCGCGCTCACGATTGCTCTGTTCACCGGTGCGTTCAAACTTGGCCGCCCCGGTCTCTGTCTTTTTTGCGGCTTTCCACTTCAAAACAAATTTCTGGGTTCCGTCTTGCACCAAGTGATTCAGCAGTGGCTTGGTGGCACTCAATTCAAAAACGGCACTCGACGCCAACCGGCTGTTCAACTGTGGCACTTGTTCTGCAGAAAAATCAAAAAAGCCTGTTTCGGACCAGGTGACGCCCAATTTGCCCAAGGCCTGATCAACTGCCGTCGAATCATTTTGCGCCAAGGCTTGTTCCAAAGTTTTCAAACTGGCCTCAAGACGCTGTCGAAAGAGGATCTTGTGCGCAATGGTCTCCTGAACATCTTCCAACTTCATTTCTTTGGCCAAATCATGGCTCAGAACTTTGATCAAATGAAAGCCATAAGAGCTGCGGACGGGCTCACCCACTTCTCCCACTTTTTGGGCAAAAGCGGCTTTGTCAAATTCGGGAACCATCTTGCCCTTGGTGAAAGTTCCCAAGTCGCCTTTGTTCACGGCCGCGCCCTGATCTTCTGAAAACTCCGCTGCCAATTTTCCAAAATCCTCAGTTTGCGCCCGTTTGCGCAGCTCATTGATTTTGTCCTTGGCCGCTTGCTCACCCGCCGTATCACCAGGTCTGACCTTCAAAAGAAGATGCTGAGCATGAACCTGTTCTGGAATGGAGTAGGTCGATTTGTTCGCCGCAAATTCCGCCTGCACCTGTTTGACAAATTCAGGCTTCGCCAACTCAGTTTTAATTTCAGACTCGGAACCTTGCAGTCGAGCCTGCAACTTTTCCTCTTCAATTTTTGCAAAGGCAACGTTGAGCTGGTTGGTCTTCAGGGCCTGCGCCTTTTCCAATTCAACAGGATCCAGCGCCGTGACTGCTTGGAACAGCTCCCGCGCCCGCACCGATTTCCGCTCTTTGCGGACTCGGCTTTCGAAATCCGTTGGCGACATGTGATTGGCCTCCAAAATCTGCACATAAGCTTCTTTTTGGAAATGACCATCACGTTGGAAAGCCGGCACTTCGGAGAGCACCACATCACGAATTTCTGCGTCAGTGGCCAAGATTCCTTGGGCCTGTGCCGCCTGCGACGTCAATTCGGCGGAAATCAGATTTTCCAGCGCTTGCGATTGCAAAAATTGACGCTGCATATCACCATTCATTTGCCCGCCAAAAATTTGCCCGTACATTTGCTCCATACGGGCGGTCTCAGAGCGCAAATCGGCCAGTGAGATCAGCTCAGAGTTGACCTCAGCTGCGGCTCCGACTCCCATTGCAGTGTGCCGTCCTTGCATTCCGAAAAGAACAAACACCAGGATAATGGCACCAAAGAGAACCATCGCAGTGAGACTTTTCAGGTTCATTCGATCGGACACGAGCTGTTTGCGAAATTTATCAAGCATGGGGGACCTCACCTGTCTGTTTGGATGTCGGAGTCTGTTACGGCACGAGTAAATCTTGGCGTCGCGCAGTTGACAACCAAAATTTCACAATCGGCCCTTGCCCCATGCCTTGACCCGCGCGCAGAGTTTGCTAGCGTATCAGGAAAACAAGGAGATTCTTTGAATTGGCTGAATTTTGACCTCCGCAAAGCTCTCATCGTTCTCGTTTTGTTTGTGCTTCCCTTGGTGTCAATCAACTCGCAGCAGAGTCCTCGCCGAACAGGGTGGTTTGACAAGCCCTTTACTTTTTTGGCGGGCCTGGTCGAAAATAGTTTTTTTGGCTTCAGCGACGGCGTGCGCAGCACAACCAAAATGTACGTCGACCTCATCGACCTCAAGCAAGAGAGTCGCGCCCTTCACGCCCAAAACCTGGAGCTCAACGCTCGCTTACAGGTCCTTGAAGAAATGAACACCGAAAACAACCGACTCCGCAAGTTGTTGGACTTTCGCCAACAGGTCAAAATGGAATTGGTGGCCGCTCGAATCATGAGCCGTGACCTCCTCGCCGAGCATTTTACGATTCGCATCGACAAAGGCACCAACAACGGGCTGAAATCCGGGATGGCGGTCATCACCACAGAAGGAGTCGTCGGCCACATTTTTCGCCCCGAGCCTTTCACATCTCACGTTTTGCTGATCAAGGATCGTTACTCAGTTGTCGACGGAGTTGTCGCTCGCAGCCGAGCACGAGGAATCGTCGAGGGCAAGAGCCAGTACCAACTGGCTCTGCAGCATGTGGAGAAGTCAGCGGATGTCGTCAAAGGAGACCTCATCGTCACCAGTGGTCTGGACAACATTTATCCAAAAGGGTTCCCGATTGCCACGGTTGAGAATGTCGAAAACAAGCCCTTCGCAGTCGCGCTCAAGGTCGAATTGAAGCCACTTGTCGACCCCGACAAAGTTGAAGAAGTCTTCATTATCACCAATGCAAACTTTCTGGACGTTACCGAGCGCACCACGCAGAAATAGGAGACCCGGGTGGTACCGAATCGCCTCAAAGCCTTGAATATTTTAGCGCTGGCGGGATTTCTGCTCGCCTGCTGTGGCCTGCAGACGAGTTTCTGGTACCAGCTGACTGCTGGTGCGCCCGCTCCACAGTTGTGGCTGTTGGTCTTGCTGCACCTGAGTCTCTACCGGCAGTATCTAACCGCCATGATCATCGTGGATGTTTTTGCTGGAACAATTCTCAAGTCATTTTCAGCAGTCCCGATTGGAATCTTCTGGCTCGTTCTTTTGGTGATTGTCAGCATCACCGCCTACGCCAAAGCCCGGCTGTTTTGGAGCTCAGCCAAAAACTTCGTCATCAGTGCTTTCGCTTTTTCGGTTCTTTTCAATTTGGCTTTTCTGTCCATTTCATTCGGCGTGGAAGAGCACCCCATGCCTTTGCAGCTGTGGACCCGCTTTGCCGAGGTGGCTTTGACAACTCTGGCCGCTTATCCCATGTTCTGGGCTCTGCAAGCCATCGACAGGTGGACGCTGCGTCCGATCTCAGGCGGAAATGAGGTCACCGAGTGAGCCAGTACATTTCGAATCCCGAAGAGGCCAAGGAGCTCCTTCCGCGCTACAAACTTTTTTACACGGCTATCGGCTTTACCTTTTTTGTTTTCATCACGCGGCTTTGGTACCTCCAGATTATCGAAGGCTCCGAGCTGCGCGACTTTTCGGAAAAAAATCGTTTCAAGCAGACCAAGGTGGTGGCACCACGAGGACTGATACTCGATCGTGAAGGGCGCATTCTGGTGGAAAATCGACCGGGTTTTGAGGCCATCCTTTCGCCACAGTATATTGAGGATATCGATGAAGTTGCTGCGACTTTGGCGCCGCTTCTGGGGACCGAGAAAGACAAGATCATCGCGAAGGTTGAAAAGTCGCGCCGGCAAAACGGTCCTTATGCGATCGTGAAAGTGAAAGAAAATTTGAATCGAGAGGAAGTTTTTCGTCTCAAACGCATCCGTCTGGACACACCAGGACTTGAGATCCGCGAAACGGTCCTGCGCTCATACCCCTTGCGCGGAAATGGTGCGCAACTTTTTGGTTTTGTGGGCGAGATTTCAAAAAAGCAAATCCCAATTTACAACCAACTTTACAAGGGGATCAATTTCGACCAGGGCGACATCATCGGAAAATCGGGACTGGAAGAGGTTCTTGAGCGAGAAATCCGCGGCCAAGACGGACAGCAGTTGGTGCAGGTGGATGCCCACGGGCGTGAGACGACAATGCAGACTCCCAATATTGCGGGCGATCGCGTCCGAGATATTGAATCCACTCCGGGTTACACTGCTGTTTTGACGATCGACAAAGACATTCAGGATGCGGCTTACAAAAGCTTTTCAGATGACAAAAGAATTGGCGGCGTCGTCGCGATGCGCTCCGATGGCGAAATCCTGGCGTGGGTCAGCACACCGACTTTTGATCCGAACGAGTTTGCAACTGTCGTTTCACCGCAAACTTGGAATGAAATGATCAACGACCCATTCAAGCCTTTGCGCAACAAAGTGATTCAAGATTACTTTCCACCGGGTTCGACTTTTAAGGCCTTTATGGCGGTGGCCAGTCTGCAAGAAAAAGTCATCACTCCGACCACCATTATCAACTGCCCAGGAATGATCATGTTTGGTCGTCGGGCCTACCATGACTCTTTGAAGCAGGGACACGGCAACATCACGGTTTATGAGGCTATTGAACAGTCGTCGAATGTCTTTTTCTACAAGATGGGCATCGCACTGGGAATCGACAAAATGTACAACTACATCAGCACTTTTGGAATTGGGCAGAAATCTGGAATCGAACTGCAACATGAAAGCCCCGGCGTCATGCCCAATTCGGCTTGGAAAAAGCAAGCCATGGGCGAGGAGTGGCAGCCCGGAGAAAACCTCACTGCTGCTATTGGCCAAGGCTTCGTTCAAGCCACGCCCATCCAAATGGCCGTTGGTTACAATGCGATCGCAACCGGTGGCAAAGTGATGCGCCCCTTTGTTGTGAAAAAAATTGTCGACGCGGACGGCAAGTCGGTCCATGAAACACAAAGCAAAGTTGTGCGAGACCTGACCCAGCCTCAAGCCACAGGTATCCAGGTCGATCCCCAGACTTTCGTAGTCGTCAGAGATGCCTTGCGAAGAGTGGTGCAAGGATCCCGCGGGACCGCCAGGCGAGTTCACATCCCGGGCGCGGACATCGCCGGTAAAACAGGGACAAGTCAGGTCATGGGTTTTGCTGCCAGTGACATCTACAACCTGTGCGAAAAACGACCCATCATGCAACGACATCATGGTTGGTTTGTGGCTTTTGCTCCAGCTGAGAATCCCGAGATTGCTGTGGCGGCTCTCGCTGAACACTCGTGTCACGGAGCCTCCGGCGCAGGACCCGTTGTCAAGGAAGTGATGCGAGCCTATTTCGAGAAATACCACCCTGATCGGATTGCGGAGTATCTGAAGAAAACTCGGGTGGTGAAGATTCCGGCGCCTGCCGCTGAGAACGAGGACGAATAATGGACATCGGATTGCAGGTGCGCGAGCGCACCCCCTTCAAAAAAGTCGATTGGAATTTGGTCCTTGTGATCCTGGCTTTGAACGGGATCGGGCTGTTGAATTTGTACAGCGCGACGCACGGTCCTCACTCTTCTGATATTCAGCCTCTTTTTGCCAACCAAATCATTTGGCTCTTGGTGGGTTGGAGTTTGTTTTTTCTCGTCACAATTCTGGATTACGCACTTGTTTCTCGGCTGGCTTACTTTGTTTACTTCGCAAATTTGGGCGCGATTCTTTTTACCACTTTCTATGGTGCCGTTGCACTCGGAGCTCAGCGGTGGATCGACTTGGGCTTCATGAGGTATCAGCCCTCAGAGACAATGAAGCTGGCCATGATCATGGTGTTTGCGCGCAATCTCACTGCCCACAGTGTCGACGGGCCGGGGCTTGGTGTGCGCGGACTTTTTTGGCCACTCATTCTGATGGGGGTCCCCTTCGTTCTTGTCGTCAAGCAGCCTGACCTGGGAACCGCCTTGTTGCTCGCAGCGATTTCGGGAACCATGATTTTGTTTATGAAGGTTCGCCGCTGGATTTTGATCTCCCTTCTGATCAGCGGAGTGGTCGCCGCTCCGCTGGCGTGGAACTATGCTCTGCGTGACTACCAAAAGGCACGCATTGAGAACTTTATCTCACCCACGAATGATCCGCGGGGCACGGGCTACAATTCGATCCAATCGAAAATCGCGGTGGGAAGTGGCAAGTTGGTGGGCAAAGGTTTTCGCAACGGAACCCAATCCCAGCTGGAATTCTTACCTGAACGACACACTGATTTTATTTACAGTGTCCTCAGTGAAGAGTTTGGCCTTGTCGGCAGCTCGATCGTCCTTATTCTGTTCTGTATGATGTTTCTATTTATGGTGCAGATTGCCTCAACCGCACGAGATAAATTTGGCGCTCTTCTGACCTGCGGAGTCTTGGCCTATATTTTTTGGCACATGTTTATCAACATCGGAATGGTGATCGGTCTGCTACCGATCGTGGGCGTCCCGCTGCCGCTTTTGTCATATGGGGGCTCGAGCATGTTGACGACAATGACGGGACTTGGCTTTGTCTCTGCAGTTGCTTATCGAAGGTATATTTTTTAGGACACTTCGAAGAACTGCAAGGAGGGCTGTCGTTCGCCAACGACAACTTGTGTTTCCAAGTGAAACAGGCAAATCGCTTCGGTTGCTTTCAGAGGCTGAACATTGAAGATCGACAGGTCTGAGTTTTCAACGATTTGATGCAGACCGCGTCCCGCACCACCTTTTTTTGTTTTGCTCGAAACCTCGAGACCGTCGTAACAGGATTGCAAGTAGTCAAAAATTGTTTTCTTTTTCAAAGCTCCAAAGGGATCCAGAACAGACACGGCCAGCAGGTTGCCATCACAGGCATAACGGAAGCGCGCGGCCTGGTGAGCCTTGAGTTGCACACTTTCAGTGCGCGGCAGATGGTTGAAGATGGGTTCGCCCTTCTCATCGTGAGGGGCATCGTAAATGGCGTTCATCAGAAGCTCTTCGGCAACCAGACCCAAGCGATCCAAAAAAGAAGTTCGCACTCCGAGTTTTTGAAAAGCCTCTTTCATTTTCTCGATGGCGGCACTGCGCTCGTTGCTTTTTGTAAGCTTGATTTCACTCACGTCAACACCCCAGGCCAAATACTTTTCCAAACCAAAATAGTCCCGGGTCAAAATTTTATTGATGGTTGTGACCATGATTTTCGAAGTCAAACTGCGATCATTGACATCACGACTGACCAAGTGCCGAATGAAATCAAGATTCTGCAAATGCAGAAGGTCACTGCGCAGGCTCTGAGAAGCCATCACGACAATCGGAATTTCGGGACGTTTCTGATGAAAACTTTCCAAAGAGCTTGAAAAGGACATATCACTGAACACCAGATCGTAAATATTTTGCCCAATCAAATCTTGGGCGGCCTCGGTTGTTCCGGCAATGTCCAAATTGACGCCCGTGCCTCCTAAAGACATCCTGGCGACCAGTTGTTGCTTTTTTTCGGTTTCCAAAAACAGCACACGACGCTCTTCAAGACCGCGCGATGTGCTTTGCATTTCGACAACACTTGTCAGTTGTCGATCGATCGCATCGAGCTCCGACTGCAGTCTTTCGAGCATTCCGACTGTCGGAGAAGACTTGTCCAACAACTGAAGAGACTCCTTCAGAGTCCGTCGCAATTCAGGCAGCGATAGCTGTTGCAAAGCTTCAATGCGACCCCGCGTGACCTTGCGAGTCTCGGCCTGATCTGTCAGCATCTTGAAACCAGCTGTCAGTGCAGCATTCTGACTTTCAAGCTGACTGGTCCTTTGCTGAACGAGATACTCCAAATTGGCATTGATCTCTTGGATTTCAGCCTGAGTGAGAATGAGATCTCGATTGGCAACCTCATGCTGTCGAGCTTTGGCGTTGGTGGCACGCAGCCGGTTGGCCAGAATGCTGGCGTAGACTTTGTAAATCAGGTACTGAAAGTGCACTTTGTCTTTGGGGTGCACGTGCTGAAAATCTTCCGTGTTGACAAAATAGCATTCAATATCAGAAATCGCGATCAAGGTCGCCGAAACGGGCTGGCGACTGATGACACTCATTTCACCTAAGACCTCACCGGATTTCGTCAATGTGGAGACCACTTCACCTTCAATGACGACTTGAACGGAACCTTTGTTTAAAAAAATCAACTGTTCGTTGCTTTGGCCTTCTTTCAACAGAACGTGTCCCACTGGGAATCGCGCACGACTGGCCATCGTGCAGATTTGCAGCAGAAGGTCTTCCCCAAATCCTGAAAAGAAAGGATAGCGAGCAAAGTCCTCAAGAATTTCTTTTGGATGCGGTCTTTCCATACTCCAATATCTTGCTGAAGAATCAGAGCTTTGACAAAACACCTCACTTTTTTCTGGACTCAGCCCTGCCGAAAAGCACACGTTCTGCCCGGCGAAAGTCTTGGCCGCGAGTTGAGAGATATCCGATCAACGCCAACTTCGAATGGCTTCCGTGGCCTCTGCCAGATCGGAGACTTGGACCACGCCAAAAAGATAACGATCCGGTCGAATGATGGCGACACCAAAGTTGTTCGATTTGAAACTTCGCAACCACCTCTGCAACACCAACGCGGGATCTTCGATGACCACTGCCGAAGGATCATGGCGCAGCCCGGCCGGAGGATTGAGAATCAGAAACCGAGTTCCCCGGTCTGTCCAAAATGACAAATCGTGTGGCGTCAGTCCTTCACGAGGATCCACAGCATCCCCCAAAAGGGCAAATCCTCCGCCAAGAAGATCATCAAGTCGCTGGCACTGTCCCGTTTGATCGATCACTTGTGGTTGGGGCAGCAGGTGGCCGGCTAAATCTTGCTTGTGCCGAGGTTTCAACCCAAAA
>Ga0209067_10001543_pt1 | contig 14108 bp, 10 predicted proteins | sample ColStrG_CSR_2013_FD_187199 | JGI IMG/M metagenome (GOLD analysis project Ga0209067, IMG submission 187199) | Freshwater sediment microbial communities in response to fracking from Pennsylvania, USA - Cold Stream Run_MetaG_CSR_2013 (SPAdes)... | ecosystem: Environmental > Aquatic > Freshwater >... | reverse complement strand
TCACATTGCCTCGGACGGCTGGTCTCTCGGTGTGTTCGTGCGGGAACTGGCCCAGCTCTACACGGCGTTTTGCGCCGGCCAACCGTCGCCGCTGGAGGAACTGCCAATTCAATACCAGGATTACGCCTGCTGGCAGCGTCACTGGGCCGAGAGCAGCGCGATCGACAGCCACCTGGCCTACTGGAAGGATCAACTCAGCGGCACGCTGCCCCTGATCGAGATCCCTTCGGTCCGGCCGCGCCCTTCCATACAGACTTTCAATGGACGCCGGTGCTCATATCGGATTCCGGAGAGCCTGACCTCCACCCTCAAAGTGCTCAGCCGGCAGGAGAACTGCACCCTCTTCATGACCCTGCTGGCAGCCTTTCAGGTGCTGTTGTTCCGCTACACCGCCCAGGAGGACGTGATCGTCGGGACCGCCAGCGCCAACCGGAGTCGCCCGGAACTGAACGACCTCATCGGCTTCTTCGTGAATAACCTGGTGTTGCGCGCAGATTTGTCCGGCGACCCGACGTTTCGCGAACTGCTCGGGCGCGTCCGCGACATGGCGCTCAAGGCGTACACCCACCAGGACGCACCGTTCGATCAACTGGTCGAGGCACTTCGGCCAGACCGGAACCTGGCGACCTCTCCACTGTTCCAGGTGATGTTCATTCTGCAAAACTTCCCCATGAAGCCCCTGCAATTGCCGGGACTGACACTTTCGCCTATCGAAATCGACGCCGGCACCGCGCGTTTCGATCTCTCGGTGGAAATCTGCGAGCGCGATGGTGCTCTCCAGCCGTATTTTGAATACAACACGGATCTGTTCGACGAAGAATCGATTCTTGGCCTGCAGCGCCACTTCACGACGTTGCTGGAGAGGGCCGCGGCCGCTCCGGATACTCCGATCTCGCGGATGCCGATGCTCAGCGCAGGGGAGCAATCCCGGATCCTGGTCGAGTGGAACCGGACTCCCCGCGAGGAGCCTAGCTCCCTTCTCATTCACCAACTGATCGGCGAACAAGCCGCGCGAACACCCCGGGCCTGCGCAGTTGAGTTTGAAGGCTCGGCCCTCAGTTACGGCGATTTGGACCGCCGCGCAAATCAGATCGCGCACGCCATCCGGAAGACAGGCGGCGGTCCGGGCAAACTGGTGGGCATCTGTGCCGGCCGCTCGCCCGCGATCATCTTGGCCGCCTTGGGCGCGCTGAAATCCGGAAGCGCTTACGTTCCGCTCGACCCCTCGTATCCTCGGCAGCGTCTGGCATTCATGATGGAAGACGCTGGCCTGAGCGTGCTGCTAACCGAGGAGCACCTGCTGGAGGATCTGCCTGCCGTCCCGTGCCCGGTCCTGTGCCTCGACCGCGATGGGGAACGGATCGCCCGGGAAAAGGACACCGCCCCGGATACCGGAGTCACGCCGGACGACCTCGCCTATGTCATTTACACCTCCGGATCCACGGGCACGCCCAAGGGCGTCGAAGTAATGCATCGCTCGGTCGTCAACTTGCTGCACTCTATGCGGCGTGCCCCAGGTCTCAGCTCCGGCGACCGGCTGCTCTCGGTAACCACGCTCTCGTTCGACATCGCGGGCCTTGAGATCTACCTGCCGCTGATGACCGGCGCAACCATTGTCTTCGCCGGCCGCACGACGGTCTTCGACGGCATTCGCCTGGCCGCCCTGCTGCGCGAATCCCGCGCCAGCGTGATGCAGGCGACGCCGGCAACCTGGCGGCTTCTCCTGGCATCCGGATGGAGCGGTGCTCCCGGGCTCAAGGTCCTTTGCGGCGGGGAGGCGCTGCCGGCCGACCTGGCCCGGGCGCTTCTGGCCAGGAGCGCCGAAGTCTGGAACCTCTATGGACCCACCGAAACCACAATATGGTCCACGTGCCATCGGGTCCGAGAGGACGAGGATCCCGTGCCGATCGGCCGGCCCATCGGCAACACGAGCGTCTACATCCTCGACAAACAGCAGCAGCCGGTGCCGGTCAACGTGCCAGGCGAACTCTATATCGGGGGCGACAACCTGGCGCGCGGGTATCACAACCAGCCCGGATTGACCGCTGAACGCTTCGTTCCCGACAAGTTCACCGTTCAGGCGGGCGCGCGCATGTACCGGACCGGCGACCTGGCGCGGTACCGGACCAACGGGACCATCGAATACCTCGGCCGCCTCGATCAGCAGATCAAGATTCGTGGCTTCCGGATCGAGATGGGCGAGATCGAATCGGTGCTTGCCACCCACCAGCACGTTCGTCAGGCGGTAGTCACTGCGCGGGAAGACGTTCCGGGCGATCAGCGGCTGGTTGCGTACGTGACCGGGCACCCTGGATCTGACCTTACGAGCAGTGACTTGAGCCAGTGGCTTTCGGCCAGGCTGCCGGACTACATGGTCCCTCGCGCGTTCGTGTTCCTCAGGGAGTTTCCCTTGACGCCCAACGGAAAGGTCGACAGGCGGGCGCTGTCGGCGCCTGGAGAGCAGGACGTGAAGGCCGCCAGCACATTCCTTCCTCCGCGCAATGAGACCGAACGGGAAATTGCTTCGCTCTGGCGGGACGTCCTCAAGACCGACCGAGTTGGGCTGCACGATAACTTCTTCGACCTGGGGGGCCATTCGCTGCTGGTGGTCCAGTTGCAAACCCGCCTGCGCGGGCTGTTCGGCCGCGAGGTCTCCCTCGTGGAACTCTTCCAGAGCCCGACGGTCAGCGCCATGTCGAAACTTCTGTCCGCTCAATAGCTCCTTCCTCCCTCCTGAGCCCAACGTCTGCGAGCACGGGGAACCGTCCCGAAGAACGAGACGCTCGCAGGATCTCGTGGACGCATGAAACCGCTGATCGAGGAACGCCGCAACGCCCTGGCCGACTGCCAAAGGCGCGACGGACCTCAAGAGTTGGGCATCGGCCTCCAACGCGACGCTACCGATTTGATCGGGCGGGTTGCTCGCGATAGCGGCAAATGCGCCCGAGGCAGTGATCCAAAAGACCCACCATTATGCGGTCGCGGTGGCCCACCAATTTGGATTTGAGGCAGGCCCAAGCACGCCGAGATCATGGTCCACGCGCAGCTCGCGTCCGCCCTCGAGCGGTTTCGTCGGCCGCGCTCTGGCGGTAGCCGCATCGGCCTGAACCCAGACTCACTTCAGCTGCGCATCATCGCGACGAGCGCTTCAAATTGAAAATGAAAACGACTCGGCAAGCCGGACATAGCTGGAGCAGTTCCCCGGGCGGGACCGGAGTTCCTTCTCCGTCATCAGCGGCGACAGGCGGACGTTCTCCACGGCAGCGGGAGGACCTCTCACATGCCCTGATCATCGGGGTAAGCCCGCGTGAGATCGCAGCATAGCTGTTGCCGCGCGTCGCACACCGGCGGATAAACGTAAAGGTCTTTGACGTCCTGACCGTGAGCTTGGTGCTCCCGGTCCATGCGTCCGCGAGCGGCGGTTGGCCTCACGTAGATCCAATGGCCGCTCGATAGCTGGTCCCGCGAAAGCGGTTCCCATTCACCAAGGTTTCCAGCAGCAGTGGGCGATGGCCGTCTTGACCAATCTTGCGGCAGTTGTCGGGCGCTTAGCGTCAGAATCTTGCTCGCCAGTCCTGGTGTGCGCCGAAGGCACGCGACATCCCAGGTAGTGATGCCTTTCCATCTGCTCACGCCACTGGCGGCTCTCCCCTTGGCCTTCTACCAAGGCCAGTTCCAGAGGCTCGCACTCGCTGGCAGCGCATGCGACGAGCGTGACTTCCGAGCAAGCCCTGGATACGTCCGCCCGTCGCAGACTTCTCCCGCCCAGGTTCGTACATCGGGAAGTTTCCGGAAGCCTTCGGCCTGGAGCCCCTCTAGCAGTTGTCAACACTCGTGATTCTTCAACCCTCCACTGGGCGGTTTCCACTTCAGCAACGCGGACGGTACGTGCGATCTCCGTCACGCGGAGGACGGAACTCCTGCGCGGCGTGGCGCATCAACTCCCGCTCGCTGGCGCCAGACGTGCGTCCGCAACAAATCAGGGACTCGGGCATGTCTTTCGCGGTAGGGCGGTTCAGCCCGCGCCGGGGCGGCGGGTATTGCAGTTCTTGCATCACGCGAAGGAGATCCGCCCAGCGGTGGCCGTCGCACAAACGTGTTTCGCTGATGACCATCCGAAGGATGATGCACTCAACTCGGTTTTGGGTCTCCGGAAAGTGGGTGTGAACTGTAACTGTAACTGCCCTGTGCGAACAGCCGAGTATCCTCCGGAGCGAGCATCGGTCTTCTGCAACGGAAAAACCGGCTAATACGGGTCGGTTTGCAATCGGACCTTCTGTCATTTTCCACCAGTTCGAGCACGCCCCATTCGTGCCGAGGCGCGACAGATTTAGGCGGCGTACCGGCATGTGCCGGTCTGTCCGCCCCGGCATGCTCACCGCCGGTCGCCATCGGAAACGGGGGACAGCGATCGGCTGCAAGACTTGGATGCCGACGCTCGTCGTGGCTACCGGCTTGGGCAAAATCCAAGTAGATGCCGAGGCGGTCGGGCCAGCGTTCGATCGGAAGCCCTCCGCGTCGCGGTTGGCAGCCCGCCACAGCCGCCCGCTTCGGATAGGCCGGACAGCATTGAGCTGTTTGGCAAAGAGCCTGAAGGTGAGACAATCGTGATACAAAGGCCGCCTGATTTCGCGGCAGATCGGGTGAACAGACATGCCTATATGGGAGTTCTCCGTACTGGTCTTTCTGGTTTCCGCATCGGCCGGATTTCTCGGTGCCTTGACTGGCTTGGGGGTGGTGTGGTAATCACGCCTGTGCTGACTTTGCTGTTCCGCGTCGACCTGCGCTACGCGATCGGCGCAACTCTCGTCTCGGTCATCGCAACCTCTTCAGGCGCTGCGGCGGCCTATGTTCGGGAGGGCTTCTCCAACATTCGAATCGGCATGTTTCTGGAGATCGCTACCACGATGGGGCGGTCATGGGAGCCTTGCTGAGTTCCAGAATACCCACTGGCACTCTGGCCGTGATTTTTGGCCTGGTACTGCTGCACGCCGTATTTCACCAGCCGTTCCCATCCGGAACCGCAACTGCGGCAGCAGACCGATCCCTTGGCTGCGCGGCTCAGAATGAATTCCACTTACCCTACTCCCGAAGGCCGCCAGGCCTACGGAGTTCGGCGCGTGAAGACCGGGTTCAGCCTGATGTTCGTAGCCGGCGCGTTGTCCGGACTGCTCGGCATCGGCTCTGGCGCACTCAAGGTAATTGCCATGGACCGGGCAATGGACATTCCTTTCAAAGTCTCCACTACGACCAGCAACTTCATGATCGGGGTTACTGCCGCGGCTAGCGCCGGACTCTACCTGGCTCGTGGGTACATCGATCCCGGCCTCGCGATGCCGGTAATGCTCGGTGTGGTCGCGGGATCTCTGGCAGGCACACAGATCCTATTGAAAGCCAGGGTTCGCGAATTGCGAATCGTCTTCGGGGTGGTTGTCGCTGCCTTGGCCGCTGAAATGATCTACAGCGGCTTTGCGGGAAGGATTTGACATGGCTGACATGATTCTGGGGCAAGCGGCTATCGGCGGGCAAGCCCTCGGTTCGTGGCCGGCCAATCGCTCTCGACTCAATCTGGCAGAGTGGAGATCCTGCTGACACCAGGCATCTTCGTAAAACTCGACGGCCATAGCACTCTGCAGATGATCTCTCCCGGCTTGGCGGATACGATCATGACCCTGCAAAAGGGTCGTGCCTTGGTCGAGGTTGTTGAGATTCGGCCAGAGAACAACGTTCGAATTGGTGAACACGGCTCAAGCGTGAGGTTGCTCAAGCCAGGCCTGTATGACTTCGACGCCGATCGCGGCCTGCTCCGCGTGTTCGACCGAAGGCCTCGCGTTCAGACTCGATCTCAACACCACCGGAAAGCTGAAGCCACGGAAGTTCGAGGAGAAAGCGAGTAGGGACGATTTCTACCTATGGACCAGCCTGCGGTCTTTCTATATGACAGAAGCAAACGTAGATGCCGCCCGCCGCTATGCCGGTGGCTTCGGCTGGGTGCCTGGCGGCTGGTATGGGGACGGATGGTATTGGGAACCGTGGTTTGACGCTTATACATTCATCGCTGGCGAGGGAAGTGTTTTTGACCCGTTCGGCTGGTGCTTCTACTCCCCATGCTCGCGTTTGGGGCGCCGTACTTTACCTACGGCTATGGCTACGGTTATCCGTGGGCAGGTATCACTACCGCTTTGGACCCGGCGACCATCCGCCCCTATACCGTTGGAGGGCGCGGTTCTGTGTCGGTTTGGGCACGCGTACCACGGTCGCGGCGGACGCGGACGCTAATCCCACGGCCGGGGTCACATCTCAAAACTCCGCGCACATCGAGCGAGCCGGGCTTCGATTGCCGCACGGTGCCATCGTCCAGGTACTCGTTCCATGTTGGGACCGCATGCCGTCAGCCCTTAGTTAAATCCCGTCGTCTTGTTGAACGCGACCTCGAAGCCCAGGGCCCCGACATCAATCGTTCCGCCCGCGGTCAGTGGCGCAGTGAAGGTCCCCTGACCCGTGCTCACATCCGGCACCGCGAACAGGGAGAGCAGCCCGAACGAGGCGCTGGTCACATCTCCCGACACCGCCGGCAGTTGCTGGAGAATGCTCGATGGCACAGTAAATCTGCCCGCCGAAGCCGGAGCAGTACAGTTGAACCCGAGCGCGGAATAGGTTGCGCTCGTGCCCGTTCCGCCGGTTCGTGTGAGCGCCGCTCCCAGAACAGTGACCATCCCCCCGGCGGCGCCCGTCCACATGACGGTGAGCGGCGAGGCGCGCGGGATCGGGTTTGGGATGCTGCTTTGATTGGCCCAGATGAAGTCGCCCGGAAGTGTGATCGAAGCTGAGAAGGCGCCCACGTCGGCCCCGCCGGCGCCGGCCACCGTGTACGTGCCCGCCGCCAGGGTGGGGCTTCCGGTGGCGCCGCTACCTAGTAGACCGGTGGAATAAAGCGTTGCCTGGTAGCTATTGTCCGATTGACGCGGAATCGCGATGTTGGAAGCGTTGGGGCCATTCAACGTCAACTGCGTGCCAGCGTCCAGCGTTTGCGGCGGTGGCTGGCCGAAGCCGAGCTGATCCGTAGTGCCGGTGCGCGCGATCAGGAAGCAGGTGCCCGATTGCAGCAGAGCTAAATTCGACTTTGCCACCGCGTCGATCGTGTACTTACCGAACCACGCTGCCGCAGTGTCGGTATGCTCGCTAATGGTCGCCGTGAAGGTCGTGGCGGACTTTCCCAGTTGGAGACCCCCGGCGATGAGGGTGCCGCCCTGGTCGAGCGTCTGCAACTGAGCCTGTGTCAGCCGCGGGTTGGTGCACGCGGTCTGATCCGCCGCCGCCACGGCGATCGATCCAAGGTTGGAAAGCCGGCCGCCGGCCCTCACCTGGAGGGTGGCGAAGCAACTGGGTGTCACGCCCGAGGGAACCGTAAAGTTTATCTGATCCAGTCCCGGCGAGCCGTTAGATCGTCCCGCGTATGCCGGCGGCACTTCAATTCCGGCTACAATGACCCGCACCTGGGCGGCCGCTGTCTGGTCGCCGGAGGTGCCACCATTGGCGTCTGAAGCCGGGTCCGCCCCGAGCCCCGTTCCCCACAGCACCATCGCGTCGCCCGGCTTGGCGGGTCGCAGGCTCCATTGGGCCAGCGTACCCGTGGTGAAGCGGTTGAGATCATACCCACCATAAGTGGCCTGGGCGGGGCCCTGACCGTTGGAGGTCTGCGTGGCGAACCCGAAGTTACGCTCCACTACGTTGACCTGAGAAGCGGCACTGGTCCGCCCGTTGTAAGTGACTCTTACATCGTACGCGCCCGCAGGAGTGCTGGATGGCAGCATTCCCGCGACCTGGGTGGCCAGCGTGTAATACATCAGCGCGCTCACCGGCGTGCCGCCGGAAGCGGGCGTAAACGTAACGCTGGTCCCGGAAAGCAAGGCCGGATACGGCAACCCATTTTGAACGGAAATCGAGGCCGGACCGAGGCCCGTGCCAAAGATGACGAACCAGGATCCCCTGGCCACGTCGGGGAGTTCGGAACTGGCGTTCAGCACCCCGTTGGCTGCCCGGATGGCGGGCTGCGCCTGTGCGAGTGCCGGCACCAGAAGTGCTAGACAGAACAGAATTGCTGTTTTCATAAGTTCGAACGGGCCCGCGTATTCCAGCCAAGCCCCGTCATAGTCCTTTCCGGGAGTTCTGGCGCGAACACCAACCGCAGCTCTCCCGCCTTCCTTGCAGCACCTCACCCTCAATGGAAGCGGCGCCGGAAGCAAAAACCGGGAATTTCAATTTCGGAGTTCCAGGTCTAATATAGTATAAACCAAGCCCACATCTTCTCACTTGCGATTTGCGCTTGTTCCTCCGGGAGCCCTCTTCGCCCCGCAAGCCGCAGACATCGTCCTGCCCGGAAAATCCAGACCGGAAAACCTGCCTTTTCAGCGCACGACAGAGCCGGATGGTCGTCCCTGACGCCTTGGCTTCTACGGATCCGAGTTGACGGCTACTCGCCTCCTGCTTGTCCGCTGTTTCAGCAGGGCCTCCAAATGGTGCGGTCAGCAACAGCGGCCCCGTGGGTAACGTTCCGGCACGATGTGAGCCGGTTTGCTCTCATTTGTGGCCAATGACCGGCCCGAGCAAGAATTCGGCGATGGAGGGGCGCACAGGCCCAGCAAATCGGCTTCTGTTGTGGCCCAAGGTTGGCCTCTCGTTGGCGAGTTTCGCGGCAAGCACTACATGTTGGAGTCTGCCGAATCAACCGGACAAGCAGGAGTCGCCTTGTGCGGACAGGTTGGATTAGGATCGCGCCTATTTGACGTGACCCTGAAAAAATGGTCGGGGCGGGGCGATTTGAACGCCCGACCCCCTGCGCCCAAGGGAGCCCGGGTGGCTTCCAAAGGCTCCATCCGATACGGCCCGTCCTCAATGTTTACAACAACCTGGGGAATCTGCTTTTCGCTCAGGAGCAAGCCCAAGGCAGTCAAGGTGATGGGTTTTGGCACAGTTCTGGCACAGTCCGCTGGGGTGCTCGGAAGCCTTGCGGCGGGGAACACTTCCGAGTAGAATGCGGAGTTGTGATCCTCGTCGAGCTACTGAAGGGCACTGAAGGGAAGACCCTCGAATTCAAGCGGGACTTGTCATCCCCAGAGGGCATTCTGAAATGCCTGGTCGCGTTCGCGAACACTGCCGGCGGTATCGTCGTCATCGGTGTGGAGGACGGGTCGAAGAACGTCCGCGGCGTCCCCGACGTGCTGGCGTCGGAAGAGAAACTCGCAAACCTGGTCTCCGATTCGATCCGTCCATGCCTCATTCCCGACATCGAGGTGGTGCCGTGGCGGAATCTGAACGTGTTGGCTGTGCAGGTCTACCCGAGCAACACCCGCCCGCACTACCTGGAACGGCTGGGCCCCGAGGACGGAGTCTTCATCCGCGTCGGCTCGACCAATCGAAAGGCCGAGGCACTTCAGATCGAAGAGTTGAAACGACTGAACTGGAGAACCACGTTCGACGAGCAGGCGATTCCGGACCTGAAGTCGGAAGCTATCGACTTCCGAGCTGCTTCCGAGTTATTCGCGCCTTACAGACAAATGACCGCCCAGGCATGGAGCACCCTGCGCGTCACCACCGAACATCAAGGCCGTCAAGTGCCAACTATCGGAGGGCTGCTTCTCTTCGGCAAGGACAGGTTCGCCAGGTTCCCAGATGCCTGGATCCAGGCCGGCCGCTTTGCCGGCATCAATCGAGCGCGCCTCCTGGATTCAGCGGAGATCCGTGCACTCTTGCCTCGCGCCGCGGAAGAGGCGATTGCATTCATCCGCAAGCACCTGATGCACGAGTCAATCATCGAGGGCGTCCGCAGGGAGGACCGCTGGTCGGTTCCACTGGTTGCGATCCGCGAGGCGCTCATGAACGCGATCGTCCATGCGGACTACGCCCAGCAAGGAGCGCCCATCCGCGTTGCTCTTTTTGACGACCGGATCGAGATCGAGAATCCCGGTCTTCTGCCGTTCGGCCTAACGATTGAGGACATCATGCAAGGCATCTCCAAGTTGCGCAATCGCGTGATTGGGCGCGTCTTCCACGAACTCCATCTGGTCGAGCAATGGGGCAGCGGGATTCAGAGGATGACCGCTGCCTGCCAGGAGGCTGGCTTGGAGGCTCCCAGACTGGAAGAAATCGGGATGCATTTTCGCGTGACCATTCCCAGCGCGCGGGTCAGGCAACCCCACGCGGACGAGACGGACCGGCACATCCTAACTTTGTTCGGCGATGGAGTTGCGCGGTCGACGGCAGCCGTGGCGACGCATATCGGACTGTCCCAACGAGCCACCCTGACGCGGTTGAAGTCGTTAGCCTCGCGCGGCCTTCTTGTCGAAATCGGCACGGGTCCGCACGACCCGAAGCGCCAGTATGTTATCGCCTGAGAATACACGATGACCAGACGGATGATACGAAGAGACCCAATCGAAAACGAGATCGAACTGGCGCCCAGCCCGGGTGAGTTCATTCGCGTATGGTCGGGGCGGGGCGATTTGAACGCCCGACCCCCTGCGCCCAAGGGAGAATCGTGGCTTCCAAAGGGTCCATCCGTTATGGCCTGTTCTTTATGTTTACAACAACTTGGGGAATCTGCTTTTCGCTCAGAAGCAAGCCCAAGGCAGTCAAGGGGATGGGTTTTGGCACAGTTCTGACACAGTGTCACGCATTGCCGCGCCGGTTTACACGCATGGGGGCACCCTCGACGGTCTAAGACACAAGCGCGGACGGCGGAACCTCGATTTCGCCGCTAGCGATGTAGGCCGTGGCACCGCCAACGCTGACAGAGGTCACGACGCCTCCGCTCTTACGCGCCTCCGCTTCAATCTCGCTTCGGCGCCCCATCGAGACACCTTGCTGGATCGAGAGGCGATAGGCCGTCCCGCCAAAATCATGCTTCGATGCCATGGCGCCGACGAGGGCGGCACAGGCGCTGCCCGTCGCGGGATCCTCTTCGACGCCCAGCGCGGGTGCGCACATGCGAGCATAGAGGTTGCCGCCGTTCCGCAGATCTCCGGCGAAGAAAAAGAGGTTGGGGGACCACGCTCGCGAGAGCGTTGCTGTCCAGGCGGCACGATTGACCGCCGCCCGATCGACCGCCTCGTTCGACTTCAGTTGGGCAAAACAGAATGGAAGACCGACGCCCGCGAAAAAGGACTGACTCACCTCGGCAGGCTCGATGGAGAGGACGGCGGCGAGATCGGCCGGAGCAGGTGCGCCGGTAGGCGCGTCGATCTTCCCTGACAACGTCAATGTGCCGTGATACCCCCCGTTTCGCTGAGCGACATCGACCATCACGGGACCGATATTCTCCTCCAGAATCAGTCGGATGGGATCAACAGTCCGGGCATGCTGCTTCATCACCAGCGCACAGGCGGTCCCGATCGTGGGATGTCCCGCGAAGTTGAGCTCTGCCCGAGGCGTGAAGATACGCACTCGATAGGAGTTCGCGGGATCGTCCTTCGGAAGGACGAAGGTCGACTCAGGAAAGTTGAACTCGCGAGCGATTTTCTGCATGCCCTCAGTCGAAATGCCGCTGGCGTCCGGCAGAATCGCGAGTTGGTTGCCGCCGAACGGCGTTGAACTGAACACATCGACGAGGTGAAAGGGATATTTCATAAGATCATCCTGCTTGCGCCAGCTCAAGCCTTCACGACGAGGTCCATCTCAACGCAGGCCCCCAGTGGCAGGGCGGCAGCTGCGATCGTCGTGCGGGCGGGGAAGGGTTGCCTGAAATGTTTGGCGTAAACGCCATTGAGCGCCACGAAGTCATTCATGCTCGTGAGAAAGACACCGACGCGCACGACATCATCGAAACTCTTGCCGGCCGCCTTGAGAACCGCCGAGAGATTCTGGAAGACGCGCTCCGTCTCGGCCGCAATACCTCCGGCCACCAGCTTGCCCGTCGCCGGGTCTTGGCCGACCTGACCGCTGAAATAGATGAAGCCGCCGGCTTCAACGGCCTGGGAAAACGGGCCGACCGGCGAGGCGAGTTCCGGCGAGGTAATCGTGGTCTTGCTCATGGAAAACTCCTGTGGACAGTGGGTTCGATGATCAGGACGGTGGAGCCGGAGGTGGCGCGCGCTTCCAAGGCTTTTTGAGCGCCAGCGTTCCGTCGCGGACTCATTTCATCACCGACAGATACGCCGCCCACGGGCCAACCTCCTGCTCATAGCGCTTGGCCATTACGCGACTGATTTGCAAAAGGTGACCCAAATCGTGCGCGGTCCACGTCGCCATCAGCTGCCGGGCGGTGACAATGCCAAGTCCTGGATGCATCCCCTTCAATTCCAGTTTCTCCGGCGTCAGGTGCATTGCCCGAAGTCTCGCGATACTATCCAGTCGCGAATCGGCGAATTCCTGCAACAAGGCCGGGACCGATTTCCCATCACGCTCGCGGAGCTGCGCCTCGCGATCAAAAGGCTCAAAGGGGCGGCTGGTGCCATACTGCAGAATGATCGCCAGACGCGGAATCCAGTCGGCCTTCTCTGCGTGAATCAAATGGCCCAGGACGACGAAGGGACTCCATGTTCCGGGGCCCTCGGTGGCGGCAGTCCACGCGTCCGGCAAATCACCCAACAACGCGGTGAGCGTTGCGGGCGTGCGGGTCAATACGGACAGGTATTCTTCGACAAAACTTGGTTCCATGGCTGGTCAGTTCTACTGATCACCTCGCGGCGCTCCTACTTAGTCCAGGGCGGAATCACGCCGTTGCTGCGCGCGTAAGCGATTGACTGCCCCAGATGCTCGTGTTGATCTTCGAGAAGCAGCATCAGCGCGCCCTGCTTCGTCATGTCTCTTCCGAACAGTTTCACCGGCGCCTGAAGGTCGTTGTCGGAAAGTCCCGTAATCGCTTTTTGCAGATTAACGTAAGAAGCCTTCAGAGCTTCCTGCAATTTCTCCGGATCGGTGATGGGCGCGGGCCGTGCCCCCGTATTGGGTGTGCCCGAGAGCACGCCGGCGAGCATGCCGTTCTCCGCAACGATCAGGTTGAACACGTCGCCGATGGAGCGAACGCCCTGGCCGGGTTTCCAGTCGTACTTGCCCGACATCACGCGCGCGAGTCCGGTGAATTTGTCGGAAAGCGTTCCGGCATCTTTTCCGAAGGCAGCCTGCATTCCTGCCGGCTGCGCCTGCGCCATCGGCGCCATCAGAGCGGCCGCAAGCGCGCACACTCCGTACTGAGTCAGAATCTTCTTCATGTGGACCTCCTCTACGTCACCTTAATCCGGCTACCACTGCATTCAGCCACCCAAGATGCGGTCGATCTGCCGAAGATGGTTCACGTCGTGTGCCGCTTCCAGGCGGACGAACTCCTCGACCGTTTGCCGTCCGCGTGCCTCGTGGACCCCATAGCACTCCACCCACCGTGCGGGCGGGACCGACTCCAACAGCCGCAGATTGCTCTCGCGCAGCGTACGAAAGACGCCTGCCGAAAGGCTCGCATCTTGCTGCGCGTAACCCAAGCGCTCCGCCCATGCCGCCTGATCCCACCACGTTAAGGCCACGCCCGGATTCGCCAGCATGTTTCGCAATCGCCACCCCATCGCCAACTCCGCGTCCGCCAAGTGCGCTACGATCTCGGCAATTGACCACTTTTCTGGTGCAGGGCGCCGGATCAACGCCTCGGGCGCGACATCCCGCAGACGCCGATCGAGCTGCGATGGGGTGGCTTGTTGGACTCCGATGGGCTCCTCGTCGCCAAGATAGCTTAGGACTCGAGTTCGGTAAGCTTCGAACGTCTCTGCCATTAGTCCTCTCGATAGACTGCGTTTGCGGCCACAAGCAAAAAACTCCTTACTCTTTATAACGGTAAACCTACAATTCCACCAGTTCATTATTATCACGATGATATTGACGTATCCGCACGATTCTGCTATTCGTTGGGAGGAAATCTTGAGAGTACTTTGGGAGGTTCCCTTGCTCGATGATTTACGCGCCCTCGTAGAGTTTGCCAAGGCTGGGTCCATAGCCGGTGCAGCCGATCGTCTATTCCGGACGCCCTCTGCTATTACCCGGCAAGTGCAAAGGCTGGAGGCTGCATTGGGTGCCGAGTTGCTCGACCGCTCGGTAAAGCCTCCGCGTCTGAACTCGCTCGGCTC
>Ga0209067_10001542_pt1 | contig 14110 bp, 14 predicted proteins | sample ColStrG_CSR_2013_FD_187199 | JGI IMG/M metagenome (GOLD analysis project Ga0209067, IMG submission 187199) | Freshwater sediment microbial communities in response to fracking from Pennsylvania, USA - Cold Stream Run_MetaG_CSR_2013 (SPAdes)... | ecosystem: Environmental > Aquatic > Freshwater >... | reverse complement strand
GGCCCGATCCGGGGGCGGGTTGCGCACAGGTCACCTCCGGGAAACCGCCCCCGCTATAATGGGCGGTTTTCCCGGCCCTGCCGGCCGCCGTCCTCACCCTGGGAGTTGCCTGATGTTCCTTATTTCCGACGCTTACGCGCAAGGCGCGCCGGGCGCAGAGCCAAGCTGGATGCCGCTGGTCGTCATCTCGCTGATGATGGTGGTGTTCTATTTCCTGCTGATCCGTCCGCAGGCCAAGCGCGCCAAGGAACTCAAGGCCATGGTTGATGCGCTCTCCAAGGGTGACGAGGTCGTCACTACGGGCGGCATCGTGGGCAAGATCACGGAAATCTCGGACCAGTACCTCACGCTGCAGGTTGCCAGCGTGGCCGACAAGGCCGTGACCCTCTGCGTGCAGCGCGGTGCCGTGCAGACCCTGCTCCCCAAGGGGACCATGAAGTCCCTGTAAGGCGGCCTTCCGCGCTGGCAGGGGCGCCCCGGTGCGCTGCCTGCCTCACCCGGCCCCGCCACAGGCGGGCCGGCGCACCAGCCCTACCCAGCCCCACTGCCACCGCACGCCACCGCAAAGACGCCACCGCACCATGAATCGCTACCCGCTCTGGAAGTACCTGATCATCGTTGCCGCGCTGGCCTTTGGCGTGCTCTACACGGTGCCCAATTTCTACGGTGAATCGCCGGCGGTGCAGATCGCCTCGATCAAGGCCACCATCCATGCCGACACGACCCTGCTGGGGCGCGTGCAGGAATCCTTGCAGCGGGCCGGCATCGCCCAGCAGGGCCTGAGCCTGGAGATCATCGGCCAGAACCCCACCATCCGTATCCGCTTTGCCGACGCCGACACGCAAGGGCGCGCCCGCGAGATGCTCGACCACGAGCTCAACCCGGAACGCAATGATCCCTCGTACATCATCGCGCCCAACCTGCTCTCTAGCACGCCGGGCTGGCTGCAGCATATCCGCGCCCTGCCCATGTACCTGGGCCTGGACCTGCGCGGTGGGGTGCACTTTCTCATGCAGGTGGACCTGCAGGAAGCGATCACCAAGCGCCTGCAGACCACCGAAGGCGACCTGCGCACCCTGCTGCGCGACAAGGACGTGCGCCACGCGGGCATTTCGCGCGATGGCGAGCACCTGATCGTGCGCTTTCGCGATGCCGCCACGCGCACCCAGGCGATGGGCGTGATCCGCGATGCCAACGCCGACCTCGCGCTGCGGGAAACCGGCACCGAGGCCGAGCCGCTCATCGAGGCGCAGCTCACACCGGTAGCCCGCACGGCCGTGCAGGACAACGCCCTCAAGCAGAACATCACCACCCTGAAGAACCGGATCAACGAGCTGGGCGTGGCCGAACCCGTCATCCAGCAACAGGGCGCCGACCGCGTAGTGGTTGAACTGCCCGGCGTGCAGGACACGGCGCGGGCCAAGAACATCATCGGGCGCACGGCTACCCTGGAGGCGCGCCTGGTGGACGTCAGCCCGGAGGGCGCGGCGGCTACCGGTGGTGCCGTGCCGGCCCCGTTTGGATCGGAGCGCTTCACGGTGGGCCGCGGCACGCCCGTGGTATTGCGCAAGGACGTGATCTTTTCCGGGCAGCAGTTGCAGGGCGCGCAGGCCACGTTCGATGAGCGCCAGCAGGCGGCGGTATCCATCGAGCTCAACGAAGCCGCCGGCCGCATCATGCGTCAGGTGACGCGCGAGAACCTCAAGAAGCCCATGGCCGTGGTGCTGTTCGAGCGCGGCCGCGGCGAGGTGCTCACGGTGGCCACTATCCAGTCCGAGTTTGGTTCGCGCTTCCAGATCACGGGCCTGGGCAATACCCAGACTGCCAACGACCTGGCGCTGCTGCTGCGCGCCGGCGCGCTGGCCGCCCCCATGCAGATCATCGAGGAGCGACTGATCGGCCCCAGCCTGGGCGCCGCCAACATTGATTCGGGTTTCCGGTCCACCGAATTTGGCTTTGCCGCCGTCTCGGTCTTCATGATCGTCTACTACGTGCTGTTCGGTGCGGTCTCGGTGCTCGCGCTGGCGATCAACCTGCTGCTCCTGGTGGCGGTGCTCTCCTTGCTGCAGGCCACCCTGACCTTGCCCGGCATCGCGGCCATCGCCTTCACGCTGGGCATGGCCATTGACGCCAATGTGCTCATCAACGAGCGCATACGGGAGGAATTGCGCAAGGGCACGCTGCCCCAGCAGGCCATCGCGCAGGGCTACGAGCGGGCCTTTGCCACCATCCTGGACTCGAACGTGACGACGCTCATCGCCGGCATCTTCCTCTTCATGCTGGGCTCGGGCCCGGTGCGCGGCTTTGCCGTCGTGCACGTGCTGGGCATCCTCACCTCGATTTTCTCGGCCGTGTTCGTCTCACGCGGCATCGTCAACCTGCTTTACGGCTCGCGCCGGCGCCTGCAGTCGGTGGCGATCGGCCAGATCTGGCGCCCGGATTCGGGCACCGGCAGTTCAGCCCGTGGCTGAGCCCGGCCCCCTGCACACAGCTTTTTGAACGGAGCACGATTCCATGGAATTTTTCCGCATCAGCCGGACCATTCCGTTTATGCGATACGCGCTGGTCTTCAACGTGATCTCCCTCGTCACGTTCCTGACCGCCGTGGGTTTCCTCGCATTTCGCGGCCTCAACCTGTCCATTGAATTCACGGGCGGCACCGTCATGGAGGCCTCGTTCCGCGGCCCCGCCGACCTCGAAGCCATCCGCACCGCCATCGCCGCGCGCGAGACCGGGGACTTCCAGGTGCAGAGCTTTGGTTCGGCCAATGACGTACTGATCCGCCTGCCCGCACGCGCCGGCTTCACCTCCGGACAGCAGGCCGAGCAGGTCTTTGCCACGCTGACGGCCCACCCCAATGCCGGTGAAGCCGAAGGCTGCGCGGCCCTGCACGCCGACTACGCCCGTTTCATCCAGTTGCCGGCACCCGAGCGCACGCCCGAGGCCTCGGCCCCGCTGCTGGCCGCGCAGGCGAGCCTGACGGGCAAATGCGTGGAACTGCGCCGCGTCGAATACGTGGGACCGCAGGTCGGTGGCGAGCTGGCCCAGGACGGCAGCATGGCGCTCTTCATGGTCGTGATTGGGATTGCCATTTACCTCGCCTTGCGCTTCGAGAAGAAGTTCTCGGCCGCCGCCATCATCGCCAACCTGCACGACGTGGTGCTGGTGATCGGCATGTTCTCGATTTTCCGCTGGGAGTTCTCGCTCCCCGTGCTGGCGGCAGTGCTGGCCGTGCTGGGCTACTCGGTGAACGAGTCGGTCATCATCTTTGACCGGGTGCGCGAGCACTTTCGCACCATGCGCAAGGCCAGCGTTGTCGAAGTGATCGATTCGGCCATCACGGCAACGATCTCACGCACGATCATCACCCACGGCGCAACGCTCACCATGACCGTGACCATGCTGCTCTTTGGCGGCCCGGCCCTGCACAACTTTGCGCTGGCCCTGACCCTGGGTATCCTGTTTGGCGTGTACTCGTCGGTCTTCGTGGCGGCGGCCATTGCCAAGTACCTGGGCGTACAGCGCTCCGACCTCGTGCGTGCCGTCAAGGAAGAGCGCACGATACCCACGCCCTAGGCCGCAGTCGCACCATGGCCGCAGCGCCTGCCGATACCGGGGAAGGTGCGGGGCACGGCACCGGGCGCATCGCCGTCTGGGACCTGCCCACGCGGCTTTTCCACTGGCTGCTGGTGCTGGCGGTGGCAAGTGCCTGTGTAAGCGCCCATCGCGACGGCGAGGCCGCTCTGGCCCTGCACTTTTACAGCGGCTACACCGTGCTCGCCCTGCTGGGCTTTCGCCTGCTCTGGGGTTTTGCGGGGTCGCGCTACGCGCGTTTTGCGCAGTTTGTGCGTGGGCCCCGCGCCGTGCTGGCCTACCTGCGGACGCTGCCGCAGCGCCCGGGCAGCACGCGCTACCCGGGCTACCCGGGCCACAATCCCTTGGGAGCGCTCTCGGTGCTGGCCTTGCTTGCCGCCTGCCTGCTGCAGGGTCTGAGCGGGCTCTACACCGAGGATGACATCGCCAGCGCCGGGCCGCTGGTGCGCTTTGCCAGCGAGGCCTTCGTGCACCGCATGGGCCACTGGCACGCCTGGGGCGAGATCCTGCTGTATGGCGTGGTGGGGCTGCACCTGGGCGCCATTGCGTTTTACGCCCTGTACAAGCGGGAGAACCTGGTGGGCGCAATGCTCAGCGGTTACAAGCCGGATACGGCCGCGCCGGCATCGGCCCGGCAGCAAGCGCCGGGGCGGCGCGACGGTGAAGTGCAGGACGAGGGGTCCACCCAGGGGACCAGCGGTGAGCCCGCGGACCCCGGCGATGGCAATCTGCTGGCACGCGCGGCGCTGCTGTTTGCACTGAGTGCGGCGCTGCTCGTCTATATCGCGCGGCTGACCTGAGCGGCCGCCCGCAGGCGGCCGCGGTGCTCCTTGCGCCTACTTCTTGCGGCGATAGTCCTCATGGCAGTTCTTGCAGGCCTTGCCGGTCTCGCCAAAAGCCGTACGGATGGCGGCAACATCACCGGACTGCGCTGCGGCATTGAGCTGCCCGACCTTGTCCTGCATTTCCTTGGCCAGCTTGTCGAAGCGGTCGCGCTCCTTCCAGATCTCCGGCTTGGCAGCCGAATCACCCACATCGGCCGTGCCCGGCGTGAACGCCTCGAAGGGTACGGTCTTGAGGACATCGATCAGGGCCGCGCTGGCCTTGATCTGGTCCAGGGCAGGCTTGCTCTGGTCAAGCTGAGCCTTGATGCGTCCCATGTGATTGCCGATCAGGAAAAGCGCCGACTGGCGGTATTCGACAGCATTCTCGGGTTTGGCAAACTGCGCCCAAGCTGGCACGGCGGACAGCGCAGCCGCACCCAGGGCCGCGCACAGGACGATCCGGCCGATGCGCCGGGTAAATTTCTGCTGAAGCATTGCGGGTTCCTCAGTGGTGGTTGAAAAGTGTCACTCGTCAGGGGATGATGCAGGGGTAATCATGAAAGCATGATGATGCCTGCGCCGGCTCGCCGTGCCGGCGGCAGTGACGGCGCAGCGCGTGCTCAACAGCGGCGCGCAAGCTCGGCGGCCTTGCCCACGTACGCCGCCGGCGTCAGGGCCAGCAGCTGTGCGCGTGCCTCGGCGGGCAGGGGCAGGGCCTGCACGAAAGCCTGCAGCCCCTGCTGGTCGATACGCTGCCCGCGGGTGAGCGCCTTGAGTTTCTCGTAGGGCTCGGGCACGCCATAGCGGCGCATGACGGTCTGTACGGCCTCGGCGAGCACTTCCCAGGCAGCATCCAGGTCGGCGGCCAGCGCGGCCGGTTCGAGCTCGAGCTTTTCGAGGCCACGCAGGCAGGATTCGTAGGCAATGTGGCAGTGGCCGACGGCCACGCCCAGGTTGCGCAGCACCGTTGAATCGCTCAGGTCACGCTGCCAGCGCGAGACAGGCAGCTTGTCGGCAAAATGGCGCAGCAGCGCGTTGGCGATGCCCAGATTGCCTTCGGAGTTCTCGAAATCGATGGGGTTGACCTTGTGCGGCATCGTCGAGGAACCGACCTCGCCCTCGCGCAGGCGCTGGCGGAAGTAGCCCAGGGAAATGTAGCCCCAGAGATCGCGGTTGAGGTCGAGCAGGATCGTGTTGGCGCGGGCGATGGCGTCAAAGAGGACGGCCATCCAGTCATGCGGTTCGATCTGGATGGTGTGGGTATTGAATTCCAGGCCCAGGCCCTCGACGACGCCGCGCGCAAACGCCTCCCAATCGAGCTGTGGCGCGGCGGCCAGATGGGCATTGAAATTACCAACCGCCCCGTTCATCTTGGCCCGCGCACTGACGGCGGCAATGGCCGCGATGGCGCGCTCCAGGCGCTGGGCCACGTTGGCAAATTCCTTGCCCACCGTTGTGGGCGTGGCCGCCTGCCCGTGCGTGCGCGAGAGCATGGGCGCTGCCGCGTGGGTGTGCGCCAGCTGGCGCAGGTGCCCGTGGATGCGGCGCAGATCCGCCAGCAGCAGCGTGCGCCCTTCGCCCAGCATCAGCGCGTGGGCCACGTTGTTGATGTCCTCGGAGGTGCAGGCAAAGTGGATGAACTCGCCCGCCTGCGCCAGAGCGGGTATCTGTTCCTGGTGTTCCTTGATCCAGTACTCGACTGCCTTGACATCATGGTTGGTGCGCGCCTCGATCTGCTTGATGCGGGCACAGTCCTGCAGGGAAAAGTCGGTCGCCAGCGCCCGCAGCGCCTGCGCACTGGCCGCATCAAAGGGGGGCAGTTCGGGCATGCCCTGCTGCGCCAGACCCAGCAGCCATGCAATCTCCACGCGCACGCGCGCGCGCATGAAGGCGTATTCGGAGAAAATTTCGCGCAGCGGGCCCGCGGCACGCGCATAGCGGCCATCGAGGGGAGACACGGCGGTCAGGGCGGACGATGCGGGCTGGTCTGTGGACACGATGGCTTGCGAACAATCGGGACGATGGAAAAAGGGGGGCGACGGTGCATCGGCACGATGAGGACGATGCCCCGGGAACAGGCGGATATTACCCCCCACAGGAATCCGCGCAGGGACGCGCCCTGTGGCGTGCCAAGCACGCGGGGCGGGTACGCAGGGCAGCGCCCTGCGGCTCACCGCGCCGGTAGCCGCTGTTCAATAAGCAGCATATATACTGGTCCGCTGTCCCCGTGTGTGGCGGCGCGTCGCTGCCGGCACGGCACGCCAACCGCTTTTTTCCGGATACCCACGGCCCCGCCTATGTTCCGAAACCTGCGTCTGATCGCTTCGCCCACCAGCCCCTATGCGCGCAAGGTGCGCATCGTCATGTCGGAAAAGCGCATCGAGTGCGATCTTGAAATGACCGATGTCTGGGCGCCGGATGCCACGATTTCCGAGTTCAATCCGCTGGGCAAGGTCCCCTGCCTGATCATGGACGACGGCGGAGCGGTGTTCGATTCGCGCGTCATCGTCGAGTACCTGGACACGCTGACACCGGTTGGCCACCTCATACCCGCCAGCGGCCGGCAGCGCGTGGAAGTGCGCACCTGGGAAGCGCTTGCCGACGGCATCATCGATGCCCTGGTGCTCGTGCGCCTGGAGCACATCCAGCGGCCGGCGCACATGCGCGTGCAGTCCTGGATAGACCGGCACGTGGGCAAGGCCATCACCGGCCTGGAAGCCGCCTCGGCGGCCCTGGGTGACAAGCCCTGGTGCAACGCGGAGCGCTTCACTCTGGCGGACATCGCCCTGGGTGTGGCCCTGTCCTACCTGGATTTTCGCTTTCCGGAAATTGCCTGGCGCGCCAGCCACCCCAACCTGGCCCTGCACTACGAGAAACTGGCCAGCCGCCCCAGCTTCCAGGAAACCCTGCCGCCGCCCGCCTAGGGGTGAGCCGCCGCTTCTGCCTGCCAGGATCCGCTGGCGCCACCGTGCTTTTCCAGTACGCGGATACCGCCCATCTCCATGCCGCGGTCCGCGGCCTTGCACATGTCGTATATGGTGAGCAGGCCCACCTGTACTGCCGTGAGCGCCTCCATCTCCACGCCGGTAGGGCCGCGCGTTGCCACCAAGGCCGTGCACACGACCCGCTCCTGCGCCGGTTCCAGGGCAAACGTGACCTCGATGCGCGTGATGGGCAACGGATGACACAGCGGCACGAGTTCCGCGGTGCGTTTGGCCCCCTGGATGGCGGCGATGCGGGCCACCCCAAGCACGTCGCCCTTGCCTGCCTGGCCCTGCGCAATGAGTGCGAGCGTGCCGGCCTGCATGCGGATATACCCGGTGGCCCGCGCCAGGCGGTCCGTGCTGGGTTTGCCACCCACGTCGACCATATGGGCCTGCCCGCTGGCGTCAAAATGGCTCAATTCCTGCGCTTTGCCGGCGCCGGGCCCCTGGCCCGAATCCGTGCTCACTTGGGGCCGTCCGGGCAGGCGCCGGCCGGACAAACGGCTGCCATAACGATTGTTAGCACGTGTAAATCTCCTGGTGGGCCATGGGAACCATTGGTCGGTGCGGATATCATACAAAGTCCCGCCTACACCTTGGTCTGCGCACCAGCCACCCCCGCCGCATGCCCCTGATTACCCCTGCTTGCCCCACCTCCGGGCCCGCGCGCCGCGGTCCGGGTCCAATGCTGGCAAGTACGCTGGCGCGCATGCTGGTGCTCGCGCTGTGCGCGCTCATGGCCGTGGAGCCGGCCTTGCTGGCGCAGGAACTACCCACCCTGGGTGAAGCCGGCGGCGAAGACCTCTCCCCGCTGGAGGAGCGCCACTATGGCGAACAAATCATGCAGGAGTACATCCGGCGCAGCCCGGATTACCTGGACGACCCGGAGACGATCGATTACATCAACCGCCTGGGTTTCCAGCTTGTGGCCGCGAGCGCGGCGCGGCATATCGCGTTTGAATTCTTCGTCCTGCGCGACCCCAGCATCAACGCGTTTGCGCTGCCGGGCGGCTTCATCGGCGTGCATACGGGCCTGATCCTCACGGCGCAAAGCGAGTCGGAACTCGCCTCGGTGCTGGGTCACGAAATTGGCCACGTACAGCAGCGCCATCTGGCGCGCTCGCTGGCGCGCCAGCGCGACAGCACCATGATCACCCTGGGTTCGGTGCTGCTGGCGCTGCTGGCAGCGCGCAGCGGCCAGGGCGCGCAGGCGGCGCTGGCCGTGGGGCAGGCGGCTGCCATTTCCCGCCAGCTGAGTTTCTCGCGCAACGACGAGCGTGAAGCGGACCGCGTCGGATTCCAGATCCTCGTTGATGCCGGCTTTGATCCCCAGGCCATGGCGGATTTTTTCGCGCGGCTGCAGCAGGGCACGCGCGCTTATGCCAGCGTGGCACCGGCCTACCTGCAGACGCACCCCATGACCGAAGAGCGCATCGCCGACATGCAGGGGCGCATTCGTTCGGCGCATACCCACCAGTACGCCGACAGTCTGGATTTCCAGCTCATACGCGCGCGCCTGCGCGTGCTGCAGGATGAATCGAGCCAGGGCCTGCTCGACCGCGTTGAGTCCTTCAGCGACCAGATCCAGCACCGCTCGTCCGAGCAGGCCGGGGCCTACTATGGCGTTGCCCTGGCCCAGATCAAGCGCAAGCAGTTTGCCGCTGCGCTGGTAGCCGCGCAAAGCGCACGGCGCGCCACCAGCGCACCCTCGGCCATCCTGGACAACCTCGTGGCCCTGGCGCGTTATGAGGCCGCGAGCTCGGAGGCTGAACGCGACGCAGCCCTGGTTGCCCAGGGCGAAATTGCCACGCATTTTCCGCTTGCGCGCTGCGTGGCCATGCAGTACACCGAGCTGCTGCAAAAGGCCGGTCATCATGCCCAGGCCATTGTCTACCTGCGCGAACAGCTTGCGCTGTCGCACAGCGACCCCGACCTGTACAACTTCCTGGCCACGAGCTACGCCGCGCTCGACCAAAAGACCCTGCAGCACCAGGCCACGGCCGAGCTCTACCTGCTGCTGGGTTCCACGCCCGCCGCGGTCGAGCAACTGCAGCTCGCGCGCAAGGTGGCCGATGCGGACTTTTATACGATGACGGAAATTGACGCGCGGCTGCGCCAGCTCACGGACCTGGCGCGCGAACAGCGCGAAGAAGCCAAGGCGGCCGGGCGCTGACGCGCCCCCCGCCTAGCCCATTATTACCGCAAGCTCCAGCGCCCGCAGCACATCCACCGGCGCAATGGCGAGCAGTTCCTGGGGACGCTTGCCGTCCAGGTGGCGATTGGGGGCGGAAAACCAGTTGCCCAGACGCAGGGCATCAGCGCTGCCCAGGGCCATGAGGGCGCGCTCCACCGCCGGGTGCGGGCGGCCCCGATTATCAAACTGGTAACGGGGGTAGAGGTCGTGGATGGCGAAAACCCGCCCTTCCTCGCGCCAGCGTTCTATGGAACTCACCGCCGAGGCCAGCGCCTCGGGCGAAAAACGCGCGGGAACCGGGACGCGGGCCTCCACGAATTCTCCGGCCAGCAGCAGGTGGGCCACTTCTTCAACGCTCAGCCAGGCGGCGCCCGTGCGGGGCGCACCCGAACCCTGTGTACCCTGCGGCGCACGCGCCGGCTCACGCCGCGCCTCGCGCTGGCCGCCATAGGACCCCGCGCCACCCGTCAGCACCTGAGCGCCTGCCCGAGCGGAGGTCTGTACCGAACCCGACATCATTACCGCTGACATTACTGTTGCTCCTGTTGGCTCATTGCTACCGCTGCCTGCTGCCTCGCCCTGCCGCCGGTACCGCTAGCCTGTGCTGCCCGCTGCCGGGCAGATCCCCAGGGATCTGCCGCTGCCCGTCCTACTGGTCGGGGTACCGGATCGGCAGGTGACCAGGGAGTTTTCCTGGCCGGCCTGCCGGCATCGATACACCGGCCGCTAGGTTGGATCGGGGCACCGCCGATCGATCAGCGGGCAGACAGATTGTTGCGAAAGGCCCGGGGGGCTTCTATCGTCCGTTCAGACGAAAACCGCCCCTCTACCCGCGCGACTCAGGCTAGGGGCTCAGCCTGATGGCTGAGCCTGCCAGCGCGGATTCCCGGCCACGGTTCCGGTTCAGCCTGCCATGTGCTGGCAGTACCAGGCGTGGAAGTGCTGCATGCCGTCTTCCATGGGGCTCTGGTAGGGGCCTGCGGCGTCTTCGCCTCGGTCCAGCAGGGCCTGGCGGCCGGCATCCATGCGTTCGCCGATTTCATCGTCTTCGCGGCAGGTTTCCAGATAGGCGGTCTGCTGGGCGTGGACGAATTCGCGCTCGAATGCGTTGATTTCCTCCGGGTAGAAGAATTCAACCACGTTGAGAGTCTTGCGCGGCCCCAGGGGATACACGGTGGATACCGTCAGGGTATAGGGGTACCACTCGACCATGACGTTGGGGTAGTAGGTGAGCCAGATGGCGCCGTAGGGCAGCGGGGCGCCGTTGCGGTACTGCAGCAGGGCACGATGCCAACGCTCATAGACCGGGCTGCCCGCCGTGCCCAGGCGGGCCGAAACGCCCACGGTCTGCACGGAATATCGTGGATTGAGCTCCCAGCTCAGGTCGGCGCAGGTAACAAACTGGCCCAGGCCCGGGTGGAAGGGCTCAACGTGGTAATCCTCGAGGTACACCTCGATGAAGGTCTTCCAGTTGTAATCGCATTCGTGCAGTTCCACGCGATCCAGGGCATAACCCGTGAAATCGAGGTCGGCTGCGCGGCCCATGCCGGCCAGGTCCGTGTGCACCGAGCGGGAGCCGGCGCGCGCCGGGTTGCGCTCAAACAGCAGCCCGTTCCATTCTTCGACGGGATAGTTGGGCAGGTCCAGGCAGGGAGACTGGCTGAACTGGGGTGCGCCGATCAGTTTGCCCTGGGGACTGTAGGTCCAGCGATGGATCGGGCACACGATGCTGCCACCCGGCGCTGCCGAATTACCGGCCAGGGAACCGCGCCCGCGGCAGATAATGGCCTGCCGGTGACGGCAGACATTGGAGACGAGCTCGATGCCGCCGGGGGTATGCACCAGCACCCGGCCTTCCCCCTCCTGCGGCAGGGCGTAATAGTCACCGAGTTCGGGTACCGCCAGGCGGTGCCCCAGGTAGCGCGGGCTGGCCGCAAAGAGCTGCGCCTGCTCCCGCGCCAGGGTCTGCTCGTCAAAATAGGCCGAAACCCCCAGCGGGCTGATCAAGGGCAGCGCGCCGGTGTCAGGTACTCGTGCACCGCGATCGGTCATGCAGGCTGGCTCACAGGTGGGTTCGGGAGGGGGCTGGGGGAATACGGGCTTGGCCCAAGCATACCGGCAGGGTTCACGTCCCGTTCTGGAAAAAGTCAAAGATACGCTGGCGCAGGTACCAGGGGTCGCGCCCCGGGTCATCGCCCACGCGCCGGTAAAAACCTACGTGCCCGCCGCTGTCCGGAAACTCATGGTGCACCGCGGGCGCCAGTGCGGACGGCGCCGGCAGGCTGGCACCGGGCACAAAGGGGTCGTTGCGGGCGTTGAGCAGCAGGGTGGGCAGGCGTATGTTGCCCAGCCAGGGAAGTGCGGAGGCGCGGCTCCAGTAATCCTCGACGCTGGCAAAACCGTGTACCGGTGCCGTGTAGGCATCATCAAAGTCATAGAGGCTGCGGCTGGCGCGCAGCCGCCCGGCATCCAGCTGGCCGGGAAACTGGCGCGCCTTGGCCAGGGCCTTGGGCACGAGGCTGCGCAGGAAATTGAGCGCATAAAGGCGTGCAAAACCCTGTCCCAGGGCCCGACCGCCCGCGGCAAGGTCCAAAGGTGCACTTACCGCAACGCAGGCCTGCAGTGCCGCCGTATCTCGGCCCCGCTCGCCGGCCCACTTGGCCAGGGCATTGCCTCCCAGCGATATGCCCACGGCATGGCGCGGGGCATCGGGCCAGCGCTGGGCAATGCGCCGCAGGATCCAGTCGATCTCCTCACTGTCACCCGAATGGTAGGCGCGCAGCAGGCGATTGGGCACGCCGCTGCAGCCCCGGAAATGCACGACCAGCCCGCGCCAGCCGCGCTGCGTGCAGGCCTGCATCAGGAGGCGCGCGTAATGCGAGCGCGCATCGCCCTCGAGGCCATGGAAGAGCACGAGCAGCGGCGCCGTGGCCGAAACGGGTGCCGGCAGCGCGTGGTCAAGGTCGATGAAGTCGCTATCCGGGGTATCCCAGCGCTCGCGCTGGTACGACACGTCGGGCAGGGGCAGCAGGCGCGCGGGAATGATGGTCTGGGCGTGTCCACCGGGCAGCCAGAGCGGCGAGGCAAACCCGCCGCCTGCCGGCGGGGTTCGTGCCGGAGCCGGCGGTTCCAGCGGTTGCGGCGAACTCAATGGACGGTGCCCGTGGGCGCCTCGGATTGCATCGCCTGCCCCTCGGGTGCGGGTACACCCATGTGCAGGATCATCTTCCAGCCCGCGGGGGTTTTGGTAAAGGCATTGCTCGCCAGCAGCTGGACCAGCTGCCGGGCGCCCCCCTGGGTTACGACGACTTCCTCGATCAGGCTGCTGACCGCCAGGCCCGGCGACTCAAAACTGCGCCGCGCCAGGGTGGTGATGACGAGCGGGCCGGCAGCCAGGATGGCAGCCCAGGAGGCGCGTACGGCCGCGTAGCCGATAAGCCGGCTGGAACCCGGGTGGATGCAGCACACGTCGTCATCCTGCAGCCACAGGTCGGACAGGGCTTCGAGGTCGGCACTGGCAAGCGCCTCGTAAAAGGCGCGCTCGCACTCTTCAGGGGAAGCAAACAGCATGGGGCGGCTCAGGCGCGGCATGGGAGCTGGGGCGGTAGGTGCGGCGATAAACGCGGCAGGCGGTGCGGCAATGAGCGCGGCGGGCGGGGAGCGCCCGGGCACGCGGCGTTACGTGCCGGGTGCCCGCCGGGCGGGGTTCAGTGCGCGGCCGTATCGGCAGCCGCCAGGGCGTAACGCGTGCCGCAATAGGGGCACAGGGTAGGTTTGTCGCCGTGCACCTCGAGGAACACGCGCGGGTGATGGTTCCACACCGGCATGGACGGGTTGGGACAGTAGGCGGGCAGGTCCTGCGCCTGCAGGCGGACCAGGGGGAGCTCGGGACGGTTCATGGGGAGCCTTATACCTTCGTGAGCCAATGGCGATATTTTTCCACGCGCCCGCCGACCACGTCGAAGAAGCGCGACTGGATGCGTTCGGTGAGCGGCCCCCGGTGCCCGGCGCCGATGACACGGCCATCGAGCTCGCGGATGGGCGTGATCTCTGCAGCGGTACCGGTAAAGAAGGCCTCATCGGCCAGGTACACGTCATCGCGGGTCATCGGGCGGGACTGCACGGTGTAGCCGATTTCAGCGGCCAGTTCGATGACCGTGGCCCGCGTGATACCGGTGAGGCCGGAACACAGTTCGGGCTCGATGAGGACGCCGTCACGCACGATGAACAGGTTCTCGCCGGCACCTTCGGCAACAAAGCCGGAGGTGTCAAGCAGCAGCGCTTCGTCGTAGCCGTCGCGCGTGGCCTCGAGGTTGGCCAGGATGGAATTGACGTAATGACCGCCCGTCTTGGAGCGCACCATCGAGACATTGACATGGTGGCGCGCATAGGAGGAGGTTTTTACGCGGATGCCCTTTTGCAGGCCGTCTTCGCCCAGGTACGCACCCCAGGGCCAGGCCGCAATGGCCACGTGCACCGAAGCCCCGCGGGGGCTCACACCCATTTTTTCCGAA
>Ga0209067_10001539_pt1 | contig 14120 bp, 14 predicted proteins | sample ColStrG_CSR_2013_FD_187199 | JGI IMG/M metagenome (GOLD analysis project Ga0209067, IMG submission 187199) | Freshwater sediment microbial communities in response to fracking from Pennsylvania, USA - Cold Stream Run_MetaG_CSR_2013 (SPAdes)... | ecosystem: Environmental > Aquatic > Freshwater >... | reverse complement strand
GAGCGAGGACGGCGCCAAACTCACCGAACTGGCGCGCGCGGTGGATTTGCCCGCCTCGACCACGCACCGGCTGCTCACCACTCTACAGCGTGATCGGTTCGTCTCGTTTGACAGCGAAACCGCGCACTGGTGCGTCGGCGTGCAAAGTTTTGTGGTGGGCAATGCCTTTCGGCATGGCCGCGACGAGTTGGCGCGGTTGGCGCGGCCATTCCTGCGCCGCCTGATGGTGGAAAGCGGCGAGACCGCCAATCTGGCGGTGGAAGATGACGGCATGGCGGTCTATCTGGCACAAGTCGAGAGCCGCCAGCCGATGCGCGCCATCACCAAGACCGGCGGGCGGGTGTTTATGCATTCTTCCGCGCTGGGCAAGGCGATATTGGCGCGCCGTCCGCGCGCGGTGATTGAAAAGCTGGTGGCGGAGCGCGGCCTGACCGGTTTTACCGAATTTACGCTGACGGAAGCGGGTGATTTGCTGAAAAATCTTGGCGAAGTGAGCCAGCTTGGCTATGGCCTCGATGATCAGGAATATACGCTGGGGCTGCGCTGTGTCGGGGCAGCGGTTTACAATCACGACGGCGAGGCGATTGCGGCGCTCTCGGTGTCCGGCCCCACCATACGTGTGACGCGCGAGCGGGTGGCTGAACTGGGCGCGCTGGTGCGCCGCGCGGCGGAAGGTTTGAGCGCCGAACTTGGCGGTAAAGTGCCGGTTTGAGGGGAATGATGTCGGGTTTTGAGCGCCAAATTCTGCGGGCGATGTTTGATGCGGCGGTGGCGCAAGCGCTGCCCGGGTTGCGGGTGCCCCCCTTTTTGCCGGAAAAGCCGAAGGGCCGCACGCTGGTGATTGGTGCGGGCAAGGCGTCTGCTGCTATGGCGCAAGCGCTGGAGCAGCATTGGGACGGGCCGCTGACCGGGTTGGTGGTAACGCGCTACGGCCATGGCGCAAAGTGTGAGCGCATAGAAATTGTCGAGGCGGCGCATCCGGTGCCGGATTTGGCGGGCGCGGCGGCGGCGGCGCGGATTTTGGCAATGGTGCGGGGGCTGAGTGCCGATGATCTGGTGATTGCGCTGATCTCGGGCGGTGGCTCCTCTCTGCTAAGCCTGCCGGCCGAGGGGCTTGAGCTTGCCGACAAACAGGCGATCAACAAGGCGATGCTGAAATCGGGCGCGGCGATCGGCGAGATGAACTGTGTTCGCAAGCACCTCTCGGCGATCAAGGGCGGACGGCTGGCGGCGGCGGCTTTTCCGGCGCCGGTGGTGACGTTGGTGATTTCCGACGTGCCGGGGGATGACCCCGCAGCGATTGCCTCCGGCCCGACAGTGGCCGACACCGGCAGTTTTGCCGAGGCGCTGGCGATATTGGACAAATACCATATCGATTTGCCGCCGCATGTGCGGGCGCATCTGGCAGAGGGCCGCGACCCGACGATCAAGCCCGGCGACGTGCGCCTTTCGCGGGCCGAACTGCGGATGATCGCCACGCCGCAAATGTCGCTCGAAGCGGCCGCCAAGGTTGCGCGCGCGGCAGGCATCACACCTTATATTCTGGGCGATGCGATTGAGGGCGAATCTTCTGAAGTGGCTAAGGTGATGGCGGGCATGGCGGCCCAGGTGGTGCGGCATGGCCAGCCGGTGCCCGCGCCCTGTGTGTTCATTTCGGGCGGCGAAACGTCTGTGACGGTCAAAGGCAAGGGGCGCGGCGGGCGCAATGTCGAGTTTTTGCTGAGCTTAGCTGTGGCGCTGGACGGTTGCGCCGGAGTTTATGCCATAGCGGGCGACACCGATGGCATTGATGGGATTGAGGAAGTGGCGGGCGGGTTGGTGACGCCGGACAGTCTGGCCCGCGCCAAGGCCGCGGGAATTTCGGCCAAGGCAATGCTGGCGAATAATGACGGCCACAGCTTTTTCGAGGCGTTGAATGACCAAGTCATCACCGGCCCGACACTGACCAATGTCAATGATTTCCGGGCGATTTTGGTGACGGGGCGGGGGTGAGGGCCATAAGGCCGGAGAGGTTTTGCGTGGATGGCCGGATCAAGTCCGCGCATGACGGCTGAACCAAACCTTCTCCCTCATCCTTCGAGAGCCTCAGGATGAGGGAGTGATGCTGATCAATGCCCAGAAATAAATTGCCGGAAACGCTCGGATTTCGGATTGCCAAAAAGTTCGGCGGGCGGGCCTTCGCATTCGACCAGGCCCTTGTGCAGGAACATCACGCGGTTTGACACGTCGCGGGCGAAACCCATTTCGTGGGTGACGACCAGCATGGTGCGGCCTTCCTCGGCCAAGGATCGCATGACGCGCAACACTTCGCCGACCAGTTCGGGGTCGAGCGCCGAGGTTGGCTCGTCAAACAGCATGACTTTGGGGCGCATGCACAGGGCGCGGGCGATGGCGGCGCGCTGCTGCTGGCCGCCAGAGAGGTGCGAGGGGTAAAAGTTGCGCTTGTCGGCGATGCCGACCTTTTCCAACATGGCTTCGGCTTCGGGAATCACCTCGGCGCGGGGGCGCTTTTGCACATGAACCGGCGCTTCAATCAGGTTTTCGAGGATCGTGAGGTGCGACCACAGGTTAAAGCCCTGAAACACCATTCCGAGTTCAGAGCGGATATGCTCGACCTGTTTCATGTCGGCGGGCTCATTCTGGCCCTTGCGGTTTTTCCGCATTTTGATGGTGTTGCCGGAAACCGTGACTTCGCCCGAATCCGGGGTTTCCAGCAGGTTGATGCAGCGCAGGAAGGTGCTCTTGCCGGAACCCGAAGCGCCCAGAATGGAAATTACATCACCTTCATTGGCTTTGAGCGAAATGCCTTTCAGCACTTCCAGCGTGCCGAAGGTCTTGCGGATGTTCTTGATGTCGAGAGCAATTGTTTCGGTCATGTCAGGGCCAAAGTTAGAGGACATCAGCAGGGTCGGGAATGCGCTTGGAGGCCGGAATGGCGCGCAAATGTGGCGAGAGATAATGTTCGAGCGCTGCAATGGCGCGCGCAATGATGAAATTCAGCACCAGATAGATCAATCCGGCGACGAGATAGACTTCCAGCGCGCGATAGGTGTCGTTTTTTATTTTTTGGGCGACGCCGGTCACTTCAAATAAGGTGACGAGCGAGGCCAGCGCCGTGGCCTTGGTCATCAGGATAATTTCGGTCGAATAAGCGGGCAGGGCCTGGCGCAGCGCGATCGGGAAGATGATGCGGCGAAACACAGTCAAACGTGACATGCCGCAGGCGATGCCGGCTTCCACCTGTCCGAACGGCACGGCCGCCAGCGCGCCGCGAAAAATCTCGCTGGCATAGGCGGCGGTGTTCATCGCCAGCGCCAGAACAGCGCAGTAGAATGGTTCACGCAAAAACGGCCAGAGGAAGCTCTGCTGCACTTCTTTTATGGAACCGAGGCCGTAATAGATCAGGAAAAGCTGCACGAGGAGCGGCGTGCCGCGAAAAATGAACACATAAAAGCGCGAAAGGCCGGGCAGGATGCGACCCTTGCGGGCGCGCATCCAGGTCAGGCCCAAGGCCAGAAACGCGCCAAAAAACACCGCCAAGGCCCAGAGTTCAAGCGTAAGCGGCAGCGCGCCCATCAGGCGGATGAAGGTGGAGGAAAGAAAGTTAAAATCCATGTCGCTCTTTCCTAGTTTGAGCGACGCAGGCCGCGCGTGGCGCGGACTTCGGCAGCGTTGAATAAATAGCCGGAGACGCTGGTGAGCAGCAGATAAAGCGCGCCAGCCGCGAGATAAAAGGTCATGTAACGATGGGTGGATCCCGCCGCCATTGCGCTTTCACGCATCAGATCGACAAGGCCGGTGACCGAAACCAGCGCCGAATCCTTCAAGGTGAGTTGCCAGGTATTGCCAAGCCCCGGAATAGCGAAGCGCAAAACCTGCGGCACGATGATGCGGCGAAATTTGAGCCCGCGGTTCATGCCCACCGCCGTGGCGGCCTCCAGCTCGCCTTTGGCAATGGCGATATAGGCGCCGCGATAGACTTCCCCCTGATAGGAGCCGGAAATCAGGCCGACGGCCAGCGCACCGGCGGCGAAGGGCGGAATGTCGTAAAAGCCCTCAAGCCCGAACATATGGGCGATGCCGGAGACGACCGCCGAACCGCCGAAATAAAACAGATAAATGATCAGCAGTTCCGGCACACCGCGAAAAATCGTGGTGTAGGCGTCACCGGCAATATTGGCGGCGAGGTTTTTGGAGAGCTTGGCCCAGGCCACCAGCGAACCCACCGCCGAGCCGATGATCAGCGCGGCCAGCGACACCACCAGCGTGATGGCCATGCCCGCCAGCAGGGCCAGCCCCCAGCCCTTCGGGCCAAATCCCAAAACCGTGAGATAATCCATTTCCGCCCCGAACCAAGGCCGGATGGCGATGAAGCCACCCGGAGAAAGAGATTTAAGGCGCTGTGTCGATTTTGAACCACTGCAACGAATATTTTTTGATGGTGCCGTCAGCGAAAGCCGCATCAAGTGCAGTGTTGAACTTGGCAACCAGTTCAGGATCGGTCTGACGCAAGGCAATGCCGACGCCGGTGCCGAAAATCGGGCCTGCCGAGAATTGGGTGCCCGCAAACATCAGATCCTTGGCTTCCGGCTTGGCGAGCACAGGCGCTTCGGCGGTGACGTCCGCCAGAACGGCGTCAAGACGACCGGCCATCAAATCGGCGTCATGTTCGTCGGTGGTCTTGTATTCGCGGATGGTGGCCACATCCTTGAAATATTTGTCGGCGAAAGTGGCGTGGATGGTCGAGACCTGCACGCCGATGGTTTTGCCCTTCAAAGCGGCCTTGAGCGCGGCAATGGCAGCGTCGCCCTCAGCAGCGTTTTTGGCCAGATTGATCACCGAGCCGGTGCCCGGCAATTTCGCCAGCGGGCCGTTTTTATTGACAACCAGCGAGGCGGGGGTCTGTGCATAGGGCTTGGAGAAGGCAATGGTCTTCATCCGCTCTTCGGTGATCGACATGCCGTCCATGCCTGCATCGAATTTACCGGCCACGAGGCCAGGAATCATGCCGTCCCAATCCTGAGCAATGATTTTGCACTCAAGCGCGGCGCGCTTGCACAGGTCCATCGCGACATCGACTTCAAAGCCGACAATCTTGCCTGACGGGTCGGTCAGGTTCCACGGCTCATAAGCGCCTTCCATCGCGATGGTGACGGTTTTCCAGTCCTTGGCCTGAACGGCCATGCTGGTGCTCAGCGCCACCAGGGCGGTGGCAAGGCCGAGGCCCAGCTTCTTCAAATTCGTCATATGCGTTCTCCCCTTATCAAAATGCGGTTGGAACCGCCTCAAATCCGTCGCTGGTTCGGTTTGATCAAACCGAGGCTCGCGGGCGACGTTTGCCTGTGAGCCTTCCGCGACGACGAATGCACCCTAGACTGAGATAAATTCGTCATCGGTGGAAGAGTGTTTTTTCGGCTATGGTGCCGAATCTTGAGACAAATTGCGCCTCACACCGGCGCGGCAATCAATCCGAACAGGTTTTTTGGATTGGTCAATGCCGGAATGAGATCGAGGTCGTGGCTTTTGGCCTGTGCCGCCAGAAGGTCGCGCAAATAACGCAGCGTCGAGAAATCTTCGATGGCGAAACCAACCGAGTCAAACAGGGTAATGTCCTGATTAGAGATGCGGCCCGGCGCTCTGCCGGTGAGGACATGCCAGATTTGTGTGACCTTGCTGTCCTGGTTCAACTGCTGGATTTCGCCTTCAATGCGCGATTGCGGCGGATATTCTACAAAGACTTTGGTTTGCTCAAGCAAGTCACGGGAAATTTCGGTCTTGCCGGGGCAATCGCCACCAATTGCATTGATGTGGGCGCCGGGCGCGATCATGTCGGCGTGTAAAATCGTCGCGCGGGTCTTGGCGGCGGTGGCGGTGGTGACAATATCGGCACCGCGAACGGCCTCGCGCACCGAATCCATCGGCAGAACCGAAAAATCATAGGGGCGCAGATTGTCGATGAACTTTTTTGTCGCGGCGGGGTCAATGTCATAGACGCGCAATTCGCGGATGCCCATTTCGGCCCTGAAGGCCAGAGCCTGAAATTCCGACTGTGCGCCAAGGCCGATCATGGTCATGACGTGGCTGTTTTTGCGCGCCAGCAACTTAGCCGCCATGACCGAGGTTGCGGCGGTCCGCAGGGCGGTGGCGATGGTCATTTCGGCGAGCAGCAGCGGATAGCCGGTGGCCACATCAGCCAGAACGCCAAAGGCGGTGACGGTGAGCTTGCCCGCCTTGGTATTTGCGGGGTGGCCGTTGACATATTTGAAGGCGTAGAGTGTGCCGTCCGAGGTGGGCATCAGTTCGATGACGCCGCCTTTCGAGTGGCTTGCGAGGCGGGCGCTTTTTTCAAATGTTTCCCAGCGGCGAAAATCCGCCTCGATACAGGCGGTGAGGCCGGAGAGGAAGTGTTCTACGCCTTGCGCGCGCAACAGGGTCAGGATGGTATCAACGCCGATATATTGCATGGCGGGGGCTCCATTGGCCGGTATTTTTCTGGCGTTGTCGAGTTGGGCGGTGTGCAGCGGGCTGTTCATGCGCGGTCGTTTTCGGGTTTGTGGTCAATGATTTTGCGGCCAAACAGGCTGGCGGCCAGATCGACCAGCACGCGGGCGCTTTTGCCGCGCTCATCCAGAATCGGGTTGAGTTCGACAATATCGAGCGAACAGACGAGGCCGGATTCGTGCAGCATTTCCATGATCAGATGCGCTTCGCGGTAAGTTGCGCCGCCCGGAACGGTAGTGCCCACCGCCGCCGCGACCGCAGGGTCGAGGAAATCAATGTCGAGGCTGACATGCAGCAAGCCATTGGCGGCGCGCACCGTCTCGAGAATTTGTTTCAGCGGGCTGACCACGCCAAATTCATTGATGTGGCGCATGTCGGCAATGTGGATGCCGCGCGCGCTCAAAAGTTTGCGCTCCTCGCGGTCGACCGAGCGGATGCCGAACAAATGGATGTTTTCCGGCTTGACCTGCACGCGCGGCTCGTCGCCCATCACCGCCTCCAAGCCGGGTTCACCCGACAGCATGGCCAGCGACATGCCGTGCATATTGCCGGAGGGGCTGGTGGCAGGGGTGTTGAAATCGGCATGGGCATCGAGCCAGAGCACGAACAATTCGCGGCTTAATTTGGCGCAATGACGGGCGACCCCGTTGACCGAGCCCATCGCCAGGCTGTGATCGCCGCCCAAAATAACTGGAAACAGGTTGCTTTCCAGCGCCCGAAACGTCGCCGCGCTCAAGCCCTGCGCCAGACTGGCGACCTGAATTAGGTTGCGGGTGCGGGGCGAATTGTCGCTTTGGAGAGTTGATATGGCGATATCGCCCTGATCGAACACAGTGTGGCCGAGCTCTTCAAGCGTGGCCTGAATGTCGACGGTTCGCAACGCGGCCGGGCCCATCGCGCAACCGCGAATGCCGGCGCCCGCCCCGATCGGCGCGCCGATCAGGGCAATGGTTTTGGCGGTGTCATTTGGAACTGTGTCGGCGTTCAATGTGCAGGCTCCCCAAGTCGGCGTGTCGAATGTTCGACCGTTGGATTATTATCGATCCAGATGGCGCGATATAGTTGGAATTATGTCAAAAATGCTCATATATTTGTGCAAAATGAAAAGCTCCATTGTGCAAAGTGGCGATCAATATGGACGATCTGGATCAACGGCTTTTGGGATTGCTTCGCACCAATGCGCGCTTGCCGGTCGCCTCGCTGGCCGAAAGTTTGAAGGTTTCGCGCGCCACCGTGCGGGCACGGCTGGACCGGCTGATCGAGCAGGGGGTGGTGCAGGGCTTTACCGTCACGTTGAAAAGTGCGGCCAGCGCCAATATGATGCGGGCGATTGTGATGATTGCGATTGAGGGGCCGGGGGCGGACCGGATCGTGCGGCGGTTGATCGGTTTTCCGGAACTGCGCCACCTTTACACGACCAACGGGCGCTGGGATATTGTGGCGGAACTGGAGACCGGCTCGCTGGAAGCCTTTGACGAAATCCTGCGCCAAATTCGCAATGTCGAGGGGATTAGTTCGACCGAAACCAGCCTGCTGTTGTCGGCGCGCAAGGGCGGGTTTTAGGCGGAAAAACCGCTCAGAATGTCCATCGCCTCTTCGGCAAGCTCTACCGGCACAAACAAATGGTCGTGATAAAAGGCCGAAACCGGATTGACACTGATGCCGCGCTCGGCCAGGCGCGTGGTGATGGCGGCGAGAAAGCCCACCGCCGACAGCGAGGAATGCACGTTCAGGCTGATCATTTTGCACGGATAGCTGCCGTCAAACCCGGCGGCGCGCGCGCCCTTTTGCTCAATGATATAGCTCATGCCCTCAGCCTCGCGGAAAGTCATGAGCGGCTCAGTCGCGAAGGATGGCGGCGCGCCGTGCGGCTGAGTGATGAAAACATATGTCATCGGCCCGAGCTGCGGGCGCATGGCGCTGAGCAACTGGCCAAGATCTGTGGAGCCTGACATAAAACCGGCCTCAAGGATGGAAAATTTTGGTCGAATTTACCCTGAATCATGTATGATTGTCGCGGAGATCGCAATTATTATTGTTTCAGCATTGTTGACGGTTCATCTAGTCGATAACATTGAAAGATTATAAAACCCGATGGCTTAATGAGGTTTTGGCCGCGATATGGCTTCTGAACAGATCGAAATTTTGAACGGGGCGAGAGGATATTTTCATGAAAGTGGACAAAATTCCGGAAACACAGTTGGCGGCTCCGGTCAGCGCGCGCCCTGTCGATCCGATGGAACAGGTGCGCGACCTGCTGTTTGGCGAATCCAAACGCAGCCACGAAAACCAATTGGCTGAGTTGAATGCTATGGTCAATGCGCTGGAGCAGCGGATTTCGTATCGTCTTGATGAATTGCAGACGCAGTTGAACACATTGCGCGACACCGGGCGTGCGGAACAGGATGCGGCGGTCAACGCCATAGGTGACGCGATTGCCAATGTCGGACGCACGATCGCCGCGCTGAAAACGCATGGCGGCTGAGAATGGCGGCTGAGAGCAGCAAAGATCTCTCCAGCCTCAAAGACCTGCTGTTTTCAACTGAGCAACAGCAATTGTCAGCGCTGCAAAACCAGTTGGCGGCGCTGGATCAAAGGGTGGGGTCTGACGATCATCTGACCAATTCTGTGGCCGACATTGTTGCGGCAGCTTTGCGGCGGGCCGAGGTCAAGGGCCACCGCGAATTGGCGGCCAGCATTTCGCCGCTGGTGGTGGCCTCGATCCGCCGCGAGATTGTTGAGTCACGCGACATTATGGTTGAGGCGCTTTATCCGATTACCGGGCGTCTGGTGACGACCTCTGTGACGCGCGCCATCCAGAAACTCAGCGCAGATATCAATGCGCGGTTTGATGCGCTGCTGTCGCCACAAGCTGTATGGCTGCGGGCCAAGGCGGCGCTGACCGGACGCTCTTACGGCGAGATTTTGCTGTCGCAAAGCGGGGCGTTCCATGTGCAGCAGATTTTGCTGGTGGACGCGCAATCGGGCCTGTGTCTGGCGGGTTGGCCGGAAAATGCCAGCAACAATGTCGACATGATTTCGGCTCTGCTCACCGCGATCATGGAATTTTCGCGTGAGGCATTTGCCCAGTCAGACGGCGAATTGCGCTCGCTCAATCTGGGCAATCAATTGCTGCTGCTCCGCCGTTCGCCAAATTATATCGTGGCGGCGGTGGGCCGCGGGCAGGTGACGCCGGAACTGGAACAAAAGGCCGATGAGGGCTTTTTGACGCTGCTGGAGCAACTTCCCGGCACGGAGGGGACGGCGCAAGGGCCATTGCTGGCGCAATTGCAGGAACGGCTGACGCTGGCGCAACTGCTGCCGCAAAAGACGAAGCGGCGTTTGTCGCCCGCGCTGGTGATTGCCGCTGTCTTGGCCCTGCTGCTGGCCGGGTTTGCAGCTTGGTCGGCATGGCGCTCCTATCAGGCGCATCAATTGCAGACCCGCATCCATTCGGTGACTGACATGCCGGAATTGCTGGGCTATCCGGTGCGGGTGAGCGCGAGCGAGGCTGCAGTGCAGGTGTCGGGACTGGCGCCGGACGGCGCGGCGCGCGATCTGCTTCAGCAGCGGATCGCAGAGATTTTTCCAAAAGCGCCGGTGCTTATGGCGGTCAGTCTGGTGCCATCCTTGGCGGCGGTGCAACAATTGTCGGCGCAGGCGGTTGATTTGCAGCGCGGGCAGGACGAATTACAGGCGCTGCAACAAAAGACTTTGTCAATGATCGGCGGGGTTGATCAGGCCGGTGTGCAGCGGCAAAATTCGCTGTCGCAGGCGCTGGATCAGAAAATCAACGCGACGGTGCAAGGGCTGGACAGCAAGGTTCAGGCGCAGGTCTCAGTGGCGGATGATTTGTTGAAATCGCAGCGGGCGGCATTGGCGCAACTCACCGCGCAAATGGCGGCGGTTTCCGGAAATGTGCAGGCTTTGAGCGGCACATTGCAGGAGGTTAAGTCGCTGGCGGCAGGGCCCGAGCCGCAATTGCAACAATTCATTGTGAAAAATGCAGTGTTCTTTGATGACGGCGAGACCTATCACAATGAAGAAGCTGTTAAAAATGTGCTGGCCGAGTTGGCGCAACTGTTAAAAAACGCGCCCGATGTGCGCTTGCGGGTGGTTGGCATTTCGGATGAGCGCGGGGCAACGTCCAGTGGCAACCGGCAAGTGGCGCACAACCGCGCGGTGCATGTGATCAATGATCTGGTGGCTTTGGGGGTTGCGGAAAACCGCCTGATTGTGGTGTCGCGGCCGTCGCCGCCGCGTATTTCGGAAAATGACGGGCCGGGCAGCCCGAACCGCCGGGTGGCCTTTGAAGCCGCTATGAATGGTGAATGACGATGATTGGTGAATGAGATGGCGTTGGTGCCGAAAAAAGTGATGATTCTGGGGGCGATCGGGGTGGGAAAGACCTCGCTGGCCAACCGCTTCGCGCTGAACAAATTCGAGGGCAGCTACAAGGCAACGATCGGCGTCGATGTTTATACTGCTGATGTGCCCGGGGAGGGTCATGCTGACATGCGGTTCGTGCTGTGGGACACAGATGGTGATTTCGGCATGTCGATTTTCAGCACGGTTTATATGCGCGGCGCGGCGGCCGGCATTTTGGTGGCCGATGCCACCCGCAGCCAGTCGATTGAAAAGATGCGACAATTGCTCACCGGTTTCCGCGATGCCGCGCCGGGCCGCCCCTGTGCGGTGTTTATCAATAAAGTGGATTTGCTCGACGGCGGGCCGCGCCCGTCCCTGCTCGGTGCCGAGTCGGAAGCCGACGAGGTCTGCTGGACCAGCGCCAAGACCGGTGAAAATGTGCATGAATCCTTTCATGCTTTGGCCCGTTCGATCGAACGGCGCAGCCTGTAGGAGCGCCGGTGATGTCTCCTGCCACCAATCGAAGCTCTGTCGCCGTCCCCGACGATCTGAGTTTTGTCTTTGACGAAGAGATTGCCGGGGTTGCGGCGCTGGGCGCAGATTTTGCCGTGCTGCGGCGGGCAGGGCGGTTGAGCCAATGGCTGCCGGAGGTGGGACATTCCTGTTTCGAGAGCGATTTGCTTTGCGGCCTTGAGGCGGATTTGTTCGGCCAGCAGACAGGCCAGCAAGCCGAAGCGCTGTCCTTGCCGGAAATGCGGGTGATGTTCGGCGATATGGTCGAGAAAATCACCATTCTCATTCGCTGGGATAAGGCGCGGCAGATTTATGTGGTGCTCACCACGCGCGACCAAATGGCGCGACCGATTGACGAATGGATGGCGCGCCGCGCCCGTGAGCAGCGCATTCTGGAAGAACGTATTGCCGAGGCCAATCGTGAAATTGCCATTCGGGAACTGCGCTATCAGGATGTTGTCGATAACAATCCGGATTTGATCTGCCGGTTTGACGGAGCGGGGTGCGTGAGCTTTGTCAATGTGGCGCTGGCGCAGTTTCTGGGCCGCAGCAGCGCGGAAATTCTCGGACAAAATCTGATCGAGCTGTTTGAGATTGAGGAGGGCGAGGCGTTCTGGCGTCATCTTGAGCGGCCGGAGGCGAATCTGGTGCAGATGCGGCGTCAATCAGGGCTGCATTGGATCATGTGGTCAGCGCGGCGGCTGTCTGGCGAGCAAGCCGAATGGCAGGCGGTGGGGCGCGATGTAACCGCGCTCAAATTGCTTGAGGCGACGATCTCGAACCAGCGCGATGCTCTGGAGCAGGCTAATCGCGAGCTCAGCCTGTCCAATACGCATCTCAAACAATTTTCGTCGATCGCGGCGCATGATTTGCAAGCGCCCTTGCGCCAAACGGCGGCTTTCGCGCGGCTTTTGCGCGAGAATTACGCGACCAAACTCGACGAAGACGGCGCTGAATTTATCGAATCGATGCTGGCCAGTCTGACGCGCAGCCAGAAAATGGTGTCGAGCCTGCTCAAATATGCGCGGCTTTCCAGCAGTGCCTTTGATTTTGAAAAGGTGGACGTGACCGCGCTGGTGCATTCGGCTTGCGCGGCCCTGGCCGACATGATCGGCGAAAGCGGTGCCGAGGTTCACATTGGCGATTTGCCGATGATGTATGGTGACGCGGTGCTTGTGGGGCAGCTTTGGCAAAATTTGCTGGCCAATAGCCTGAAATACCGCGCGGATCGCCCACTGGTGGTTCGCATCAGCGGTTTTCGCGACGATGCTTTTGTCAATTATGCGGTGGAAGACAATGGCCGCGGTGTCAATCCGGAACAAGCCGAGGCGATTTTCCACATGTTCCGGAGGGCGGAAAGCTCTACCGGCGTCGAGGGCACCGGCATTGGATTGTCCTTAGCCCGGCGCATTGCGGAAATTCACAACGGCCAGATCAGCCTGGATGCCAGCTATGGGCCGGGCTGCCGGTTTGTGATCAGAATGCCGGCGTGAGTTTTAGTTGAGCAATTGCGGAAACAACAATTGCACCCTCGCTAGGCCTTTTTCATCGGTATCGGCGAAATAGGTGAATTCGCCGGTGCCAATATACTCCTCGAAAAACGGCGGCAGGCGCAGATCCGCCCAGTCATAGGGGGCCTTTTGGCAGGCGGTCTGGATGATGGCGATGCGGCCGGATATGATGGCAAGCTCGATGGTGAAGCTGCCATTCGGCTTTGTTGCGGCGGAAATGGCATAAATCTGCTCCAGCAACATAAGCATGACGATCACCGGATCGCATTTGGCGCACAGGTCTGGAAAGTTGGTGCTGAAATTCCAGTTTTGTGATCTGCGTTCGAGAAACTGCGACATGGCGCGGGTGGCATTATGGATCAGGCCGCTAATATTATAGGTCTCCGGACGCACCTTCGAGGCAATGTCGAAATCCTGACGCAGATTTGATTGCAATTCGAGCCGCAGATTGGCCACTTCTAGGCGCAATTTCTCCAAGTCCGGCGCGGCCTGCGTTTCCGAAATCTCGTCGCTGTCGCTTTCTCGCTGGAAAAGGCTACGCATATCGTTCATGGCATCAACCAGATTCAGCGATATGGCGCGCGCCTTAAGGGCGAACGAATTGGGCGCTCCGGCCTGCGGCCGGCGCACGCGATGTAATCCGGCTGGAGCCAGCACCTCACGGATCGCATTGGTCAGCGATTTGACGTTGAGTTCGTCCTTGCCAAGAAAATAATAGGCACCGGTTGATATGCTTTGTTCGATTACATGTTGATTGGTCATGTTGCTCAAGATGATGATCGGCAAATTCTCCCGTATCCTGTGCAGGTCAGCCAGTAGCGACATGCTCGAATGGGTTCTCAGCCAGAAATCGAAAATACAGAGGTCAAATTCGCCGGCGCTGAGCCGTCCACGCGCCTCGGCGGTTGATTTGACCCAGTCAACCGTGATCTGGGCGGTTGAAATCGAGCTGGCATAGATTTTAAGCAGCCGGGCGTCGACATCATCGTCCTCTATCAGAAGGATTTTGATGAATCCTTCCAGTTCAGGCGCGTTATCGAAGAGGGAATCGAGGTCGGTTGTCATATCAATCCGGTATGTTCATCAGGAAAGTTGCTATCGATAGATTTAAGCCGTTAGCTCGTCAAAATAATTTTTGTTATCAATACACTCGGCAGGTGTTTCCGGCGGGTATTTTTTCTCATAATAGCCTGTTTTTCGCGTTTGGGCCAGCCAGCTTTTCAGGCC
>Ga0209067_10001538_pt1 | contig 14123 bp, 10 predicted proteins | sample ColStrG_CSR_2013_FD_187199 | JGI IMG/M metagenome (GOLD analysis project Ga0209067, IMG submission 187199) | Freshwater sediment microbial communities in response to fracking from Pennsylvania, USA - Cold Stream Run_MetaG_CSR_2013 (SPAdes)... | ecosystem: Environmental > Aquatic > Freshwater >... | reverse complement strand
CGATGGAATTCTGGCCTGGACCAAGTACCGCCTCTCCAGCGGAGCCGTCGAAGGAATGAACAACAAGACCAAGTCGATCAGCCACCGGTCCTTCGGGTTCCGCACCGCCGAGCACTTCATAGCAGCCATCTATCATTGCTGCGCTCGGCTGCCGTTACCCGTCGAACGCTAATTACACTTTTGGGACAGGAGCCCCTTTGGAGAACATGCTTCGGATCTTTGAGCAGTGCGCCCTTGAAGAACGAGAACGCGCACGACTCCTTGAGCGGGATCACGATATCGCCACGTTTTTCTTCAGAAAGGTGAAGCACGGTTTGCCCCCCTTGAGTTCTTCGGTCAGGTCGCAATCGAGCGCGATCGGCGCAGCTTATCTGTTCCCTTCTGCCACTTCTTCGCATAGGAAACTTTTGAGTTCGATGCTCCGGCGTGGCCCCATTTGATGGCTACATCTGGCCCCACCCGTTAACTATAGTTTGCCCCATTTCCCGCCGAAAGTGGTTTTGCCTCCCCGGCGGGAGTGGAGCTTGGCGACGCCCGTCGGGCGGTGCCCCAAAGTTTCTACATTTCGACAGGAAAGGTGTTGGGCAGGTTGTCAACCTGGTCACAAACCTGCCCCACACATGGCTTCGCGAACGGCGGTGTACCAGGCCTTAGTGAACTGAGGGTCAGAATTCCCGCGCACCGTGACGTTTGACGGGGCGTCGGTAGAGCTTGTCTCCATCGGTGACATAGAGCCACTGCAATCCGGGGCCGGCGAACCACAGGTTGGACGCGCCTTCGGTACCTGGGGTATCGATGGCGCCGGTGACGCGACCCTCGGAATCGCACACCTGGATCCCAGTGTTGGTTGCGATGTAAAGCAAGCCTTCGGTATCGAAGGCCATGCCACCTGCATCGCTTGCGGATGATCCGGGTGGGGTCTTCAGTTGACAGAAGGGATGGCCCGCGCTCAGTGAGCCATCCGGTTGGATCCGAAACTGCCAGACCCACTCCGTTCGTGGGGCGTTGACGACGAGCGTGGAGCGGTCCCGAGAAACGCGCACACCACGCGGCCAATCGACGGCATCAGAGACGACGCGAGCGTGACCGGCCTCGACAGTCCAGACCTTGTGGCCGGGCGCATCGCTGAAATAGATCCGGTTACCAGAGGTGACGGTAAAGTGATGGGTTTGCATCCCCTCGGCGACCACTGACTCTGCACCGTCGCGGGAAAAAGCGACGATCCGCTTGCGATCGTGCTGGCCCGCGTACAGCCGGCCATCCGGGCCGAAGGCGACGCCGTGTGTACCGTGCGATTCCTCCGTCCAGGTGGTGATCCTGCCCTCGAGATCGATTTTCATGATCCGATTGTTGTGTGCGTCGGAAAAATAGACGGTGCCGTCCTTGTTGACGGCGGAGTCGGCCGTGAGTTGGTATCCCTGGCCGAGCAGGGTCCAAGATTGGCCGGGCACGAGGATTTGGGAGGGCTGCGCGCGGAGGGGGAAAACCGATATCACCGCCAGGAGCAAATAGGCAAGCAAACGGCGCATGACAAGGGCATTCTAGCAAGCCAGGGCAGGCGAAACCGCCGCCTCACCAGTGTCTGCGCACCATGCGCCGGTGCACCTTATGTTTCTTAGCCAGTTGGCGAATCGTCTCTCCCGCCGTGTGCTCCATCTCCGGCAGGATGGCAAATCGCCATCCCACCGGGCTGTCCAGGTGGGGCCAAATCAGATCATCAAATGGGGCCAAATCACAGCATCGAACTCAACTTTCATCGTTCCAGGCCCTTTTCCAAGATTGCTGAATTCATTCAATTCTGCCAGAAACTACAGTAAGCTTGCCTAGCCATACCGTACTTTGACGAGTCGGTCGCGTGGTAAATCTTGATCGCGCTGGAAACCGCGATCCAGTGACCCTCAGCGTGGGCAGCGCTCGGAAAGGTGCCGCTTACGACGCGGGCAGGAAGGGCCGGGTCCAGTTCTCAGCAGTCAGACGGAATCGTCGGGCGTTACGCGGCAAGTTGCCTCTGTGGAGCTTTACTTCCGGACGGCAGGTGAGTCGGGAGCAATCGGGAACAGGCGCCTTCAATTGTACGGAGGGACAAATCGGACAGTAGATGCGCTTCGAGTGGCCGATCCGCGCTGAAACCGTGGCGCAAGTCTGCCGGTGGCGCGACCATCGGGGTCCGGGCCAACGTTTGATGGCGCTATGAACTCTCGGGGTACCGCATCGCAACCGTTTGTAGTTATCGCATCGCTTTGCTTGTTTCGTGAACGCGCCTTCAGAGCTGCTTGAAGAATGGAGCGGGCCAAAACGTAAAGTGGCGTTTCAGGTTTTCGTGCGTCGTCGGTTACACGGCATGGCGGCGCGAAGGGGCCCGGCGATCGGGAATTGTGCGGTAGTCCGGCTCGCCGGGCCCAACTGGCCAATTCAGCCTAAAACCTTCAGTCATAATCGGAAGGGGTAAGGCTCGCCTCGACATCCTCCTTTACGTATACGCCTTGTCTCCGCCGACCTGCGAATCCCAATACGTCGTAGGATCGGTGAAGAACTCACCCTGCCTGCAGAGGGGGCGCATCGCTTCTTCATTGACTTTGATGCCCATGCCTGGCCCCGTCGGAACGGGAATGTAACCCTTAACCACCAGGTCCCCTTTGTCGGTCAGGTCTTTGTGCCAGGCTGGCTGCGGCTGGTGCCACTCCATGGCGAGGAAGTTTTGGCAGGCGGCTATCGCGTGCACGCCGCATGCGTAGCCGATCGGCGTAGCGTTGCTGTGGACCATCATCCCCACCGAATATTTGGCCGCCATGTCGGCGGTCTTCTTCAATTCGAGACAGCCGCCGATCACGAGGTGATCCGGGTGGATATAATCGACTGCACGCGCCTGGCAAAGCGGCTCGAGCGATTCCACCAGGTAGGCGTCTTCGCCGGTCAAGGTGGGCACATTGACGGAATTGGCGATGAGCTTCCACTCTTCCACCCGGAACCACGGGACCATGTCTTCCAACGTAGACGGGGTGACCCTCTCCATCGCCTTGGCCAGCTTGATGCAACTTTTCACGGTGAGGTGTCCGAAATGGTCGTGACCCATGGGAACGTCGGCGGCGTCGCCCATGGCCTCCTTAATGGCAGCGACATGGTCGGCTACGAGTTCAGCTCCCTTGACGCTGAGCTCGAATCCCTGATAGTAGTTCTCAGGGTTCTCCCCCGGTTCCCCGTTGTAGCCTGCCGGCGCGGACATCGTGCCCCGCTTGCCTTGGAGGATGCGAGCTACGCCCAGATCATACTTGAGCATCGTAAACCCCGCGGCGACTCTCTCCTTATAATCGGCGGCGATGTCTGCGATGGAGTTCGAGCGCGGGTCACCCTCGCTGTACAAGCGGACCTTGTCGCGAAATTTCCCGCCAAGCATTTGATAGATCGGCACGCCATAAGCTTTGCCGGCCAGATCCCACAACGCGTTCTCAATCGCGTTGACGCCGCTGCCCCGGCGGTTATACGCGCCGTGGATCTTGATCTTGCGGAAGATCTTGTCAACGTTGCAGGGATTCTCGCCGAGCACTCGGGCCTTATGCGTCAGCACGTAGTTCGGCTGGGGGCCGTCCCCAATCGTTTGGCCGTACCCCGAAATTCCCTGATTGGTATCGATTCGGACGACGATCACGCCGCCCGATGCGGCTCCCGCGCCGGGAGTCGCAGGAGGTATCGGAGCCCTGGCGCCGCCGCGTCCGCCGCCCCCCTGGCCTCCCGGCCCTCTCAGAACGGCGATGCGCATATCCGTGATTTTCAAGTCCGACGGAATTGAATTCCGGTTGACATTCTGGGGATACGCTTCCTGGTCAGCCAAGAAGCTAAGCCCCGCGACCGCCGCGCCCGTGCCCAGAAGCGCACGTCGCCCAATTGCGTTTTCTTCTTTCGACATTTACTCTCCTTTCGCCACCAAAACCTACTCGCGTCTGGAACCGGTCGATTCTCTCATCAAATAAGGTATCCGAAATTGAATCTCGAAGCAGCCCCTCGCCCGCCCGGAGGTTCGATCTTAGCACCAGTACAGCTTCGCCGGCTTGACCACGCAGGTGGTCGCAGGTGGAGTCGGCGTCGGCCTTGGACAGCTTCAATGGCACGGTGACCGGCGCTTCGAGCGGCCGCGGCGAGGGACGGAAGATCAAGCACACGCTGCTCGCGCGAGAAAGAGTGGAACAGGCAGACGACTTCGGCGGCCGGGTCAAGGCGAAGCGAGCCGATCGTATCTCGATGACGTGCTGCGCGATTCGCGGCGCTTCGGCATTGAGAACACCACCGACAAGTGCTCCGGCCGGGCGCTCTTAGACAACGCGACGTGTGCACCGAGCGTATTGTCGTTTTAATACGGCCAATCCTTCATTGAGGTCGTCCGTCGGACGAAGCGCTCAAAGCCCGATGGATAGGTGCTCCTTTCTTCTTCTCGTTCAATCTGTGTTACCAGTGAAAGCTCACACGAAGCCCCGTCTGGCGGGCTCCTGAGGTTGGTAGCCAGGTTCTCACAAAAACCTCTTGCAGCGCCCGCCTTCACTGTGCAGAATGGTGGTGCGTCGTCTTGAGTGACTGGCTGCCCCACCCCGGTGGATCGGGCAGAGATTGGCCGTATAAGTCGGCCATCCGGAAGCAATCCACTTGGCCGTGTAGTCGCCGGCGGTTCCTTGTGCCCGGCGGCCGCGGGTGGGTCGGTCAATATGGCGAATCGCGCGTTTCCACCAAGTTGAGCCGCGCTGCCACTCGTTGACTCGCTTGTGAGCGAGGTCCTAACATGGGCTATGATCGGCCAAGTCCTTGGTCACTACCGGATTGAAGCAAAGCTCGGTGAAGGCGGAATGGGCGTGGTCTACAGGGCCTTCGATACGCATCTCGACCGGCCGGTAGCCATCAAGATCTTGCGTGCAGATGCGACCACCAGCCCCGAGCGCAGGCGACGTTTCCAACAGGAGGCGAAGGCCGCCTCGGCTCTGAATCATCCCAACATCGTCCATATCTATGACATTGGCTCTTCCGGCGGCACGGATTACATCGCCATGGAGTTCGTCGAGGGCAAGACGCTCGACCGTTTGATCGGCAAACGCGGCTTGGCGCTGAGCGAAACTCTAAAATATGCGATTCAGGTTGCCGACGCCCTCGCCCGCGCCCACGCGGCCCGAATCGTGCATCGCGATCTCAAGCCGGCCAACATTATTGTTAGCGGGGACGGTCGCGTAAAACTGCTGGATTTCGGTCTGGCCAAGCTGACTGCCGCTGCCGATATCGATTCTGAGGCCGGCACGGCGACGATGACCGCTCGAGAAGACGTTCAGACAGAGGAAGGCACGATCCTCGGCACCGTCGCCTACATGTCTCCCGAGCAGGCCGAAGGCAAGAAGCTGGATGCGCGTTCCGATCTTTTTTCTTTCGGCTCGGTGCTGTATGAAATGGTCACTGGCCGCCGGCCGTTTGAAGGCGTAAACAAGATCTCGACGCTTTCAGCAATCCTGCATAAGGAGCCGCCGCCGCTCGCCGAGGTCGCGCCCGGTCTGCCCGCTGAACTCGATAAAATCATCTTGCGCTGCCTGCGCAAGGACCCGGATCGCCGCGCGCAGCACGCCGATGATATCAAGCTGGCGCTGGCGGAGCTAAGGGAGGACTCCGGATCACGCAAGCTATTGCGGGCGCCGCAGCTCGGCGGCCAGGCGGCCGCGACACCGGAAGAACAGCCCGCCTTGATAGGGAAGCTCTTCGGATCGGCGGGCGCCAGACTATACCGGCTTTGGCAAATTCACCACATGGGGATCTGTGTGCGATCCGCCTTGCTCGTCTATCTGGCGTGGCGGTTCAAAAACGTGACAAGCGGAAAGTGGAGCCTGGCGCTGTTTTTCTCGACCTTCCTCTGCTGCACGATTCAAACACTGATGGCCGCCATCTTACTCTCTGCGGGCAGTATAGACACAGAACTCCTTCGTGGGGAGGTGCGAAAGCTCGCACCATGGCTTCGCGCGTTAGGGCTGGCGACTGGCGCGCTAGCAATGATCATGACGGTATGGATCGCCGAAGGGCACACGATTTTGGCCGCGCTGATGGCATTCCTCGGGATTGTAATAGGTGTAAAGGCGTTGGCCGTCAAGCCCGCGATGGACCGGGCGGCGATCTACGATCCGAATCGCTGATTGATCCAAGTTGACGTGTAGTCCCGCCGACGTGAACACCGCCGCGCCTCGGTAGGTCGGGCCGAGAAACGCGGATTCCCGAGACCACCTGCCCCACAGGGGCGCCTTAATTAGCGTGAGGCGCCGGCCGCGATCTCGATCGCCATCTGTTCCCGTTGCTCCCCTCGCGATCATTTTCGAAACTGTCTCTGTCCACCCGTCCGGCCAGAACGGCATGATGGTGGGGCGGTCACCCCGCCAGCACACGCTCCGCCGCGGCTTTTCCCATCCGGATACAATCCGGAATCCCGATGCCCTGGTACGCATTGCCGGCCAAGTGAAGGCCCGGAATCGCCGCCACGCGCGCTTCCATTTCGGCCAGGCGCTGCGGATGGCCTACGGTGTACTGCGCCATCGATCGCGGCCAGCGGAAAATGCGGCTGAACCTGGGACGCGCCGCGATGCCTGCAATCTCCAGTAACTCCGCGGTGACGGCGGCCACGATGGCTTCGTCCGATTCGTTCAGCACGCCGGCATCGCCCATGCCCCCCAGAAAGCAGCGCGCTACGACCGTTCCATCGGGCACGCGGTCGGTGAATTTGGTTCCCACCCAGGTACATGCCACCAGCCGGCGCCGTTCCTTCTTGGGCACCAGGAAGCCGAAGCCCTCGGGCGGCCGAGCCAAATCCGCGGCATCGAAGCCCAGCGCCACGGTCATCGAGGAACTGTAGGCCACTGTGCCCAACAGTTCCGCCAGGAGCCGATCCACCCCGGCCAGGAGCGCCGCAGCGTTGTGCGCTTCGCAGGCCACCACCAGGTGATCCGCCTCCAACCAGCCCGCGCCCAGCTTGATCCGGAAGCCCGCGCCCGCGCGCTCCACGGTCTCCGCGCGCGCCGCTCGCACCTCCGTCTTGCCCTGAATGGCGGCCGTCACGCCGTCCACCAGTTGCTGTAAGCCGCCCTTCAAGGTGCGGAACAGCGGCGCAGGATGGGCTCCATCCCGCAAATGGACCGCCTTGGCCCGCTCCGCCAACACACCCCGGGTCAGGCTTCCGTACTTCGACGCCAGCTCCACAAAGCGCGGCAGCACGCTGGTCACGCTTAGCTCGGCCGGGTTGCCGCCGTAGATACCCGAGAGCAGCGGCTCCGCCAGGTAGTCCACCGCCTCGGCGCCGTAGTGCTCCTCCACAAATTGCGCCACCGATTCGTCGCCGGCCGGCGGCTTGGGCGCGCGCAGTAACTCCATTCCCATGCGCACCTTGGTTCCGAAGCTGAGCAGGCTGGTGGTGAGCAACGGCAGGATCTTGGTGGGCACCATCATCATCAGGCCATCGGGCAGGGGCACCAGCCGTCCGCCCTTGCGCACGTAGGTGATGCGCAGATGATCGTTCGACCCGATCACCTCGCCGGCCAGCCCCAGTTCGCGAATCAGCTCCAGCGCCGCCGGCTTGGCCGAAAGGAAGCTGTCCGGTCCGGCCTCGATGGTGCATCCATCCACGCGCTCGGTCTGGATCACGCCTCCCAGCCGGCCGCGCGATTCGATCATCGTGGATGGGGAGCCGCCCTTGGACAAATAGTATGCCGTGGAAAGGCCCGAAATGCCGCCGCCAATGATGACTACGCGAGGCATCGCCGCGCCACCTCGGCCAGCGCCCGGGTAAACGTCGCCGAACCGTTCAGCGATTCCGGACGCACCAGTTCCATCCCCCGCCGGCCAGCATCTCCCCGGAACATCACATCTACATCGTAGAGGATTTCGACGTGGTCGCACACGAAGCCAACAGGCTGCAACACGACTCGCCGGATCCCGGACGCCGCGTATCGGTCCAGGCACGATTCCACCGTGGGCCCAAGCCAGCCATCCCCCGACATTCCCTGGCTCTGATAGGCGAAGTCCCACGCGGAGATGCCCACTCGCGCAGCTACCGCGGCGGCGATGGCGCGCGACTCGGCGTCGTACGGATCGCCCGGCGGCAGCGCCTTCTCGGGCAGGCTGTGCGCGGTGAATAGCACACGGCTGCCTCCTTCGATGCAACCACGCAGCCGCTCGGCGAAGGCCTCGATCAGCAGCGGCTCATCGTGGAACCCGCGAGCCCAAACCGCCGGCACGGTCGACACCGCTTCGGTATGGCGCCGGTACAAGCCGACGCTCATTTCGGAATACTGCGGCGCCAGGCAGATTGCGGCCAGACGTTCGATGCCCGCGGCGCGCACCTGCTCCATGGTCTCCCGAATGAACGGATGCCAGTTGCGCATGCCGAAAAACACTGGAATCCCGAGCAGCACCTCCAACGCCTCGGCCTGCACACGCGTCCAGTGGAGCAAGGGCGACCGTCCGCCGATGGCTGCGTACCGGCTTTTGATCTCCGCCAGGATGCGGGGCGCCACGGGTTGGCCGTTGCGGACATAGGAGAGGTATTCGGCGACGTCCTCCAGGCGCTCGGGGGCGCCGTGCGCCAACAGGAGGACCCCCGATTTCACGGCTTGAATTCCCGGACGATCTCCACGACGGCCCTCACGTTCTCCACCGGTGTGTCCGGCAGAATCCCGTGGCCCAGGTTAAAGATGTGGCCGGGCCGCGCGCCCGTGCGTTTGAGCAGTTCGTGGACCTTCGTGCGCAGTTCATGCATCGGAGCGAAGAGCGCCACCGGGTCCAGGTTGCCCTGAATCGCCGAGCGGTAGCTGATATCCATCCAGGCCTGGTCGATATTGATGCGCCAATCCACGCCCATGACATCGCCGCCGGCTGCGTGCAGTTCCTTGAAGAAACCCGAGGCTCCGGTGCCGAAGTGAATCACGGGCACGCCGGTAGACCGGATCCGCTCGATCAGCGCCCGTGAATACGGCGCGGCGAAGCGCACATAGTCGTCGGACCCCAGAGCGCCCACCCAACTATCGAACACCTGAATGGACCGGGCGCCGGCAGTCACCTGCGAATGCGCAAAGGGCGCCAGCACGTCCACGATCTTCCCCATGAGCCGGCGCCACAGCGTTTCGTCGCTGTACATCAGCTTCTTGGTGCGGATGAAATTGCGCGAGGCGCCGCCTTCGATCATGTAGCTGGCCATGGTGAAGGGCGCGCCCACAAAGCCGATCACGGGCACCTTGCCGGCCAGCGCCCGGACCACCTGCTGGATGGCTTCGGCCACGTATCCCAAGTCGTCGGTGCTGGTGGTGGACAGCGAATCCACATCGTCGGAAGTGCGCACGGGGTTGTGGATTACCGGACCTTCGCCCTTTTGATAGGTCAGTTTCAGCCCCATGGGCTCGACCGGCAGCAGCAGATCCGCGAAGATGATGGCGGCGTCCACATCCAGCACCTCGACCGGCTGCAGCGTCACGGTGGCCGCCAGGTCGGGCCGTTTGCAGATCTCCAGAATGCCATGCCTCTCGCGAATCTGGCGATACTGCTTCATGTACCGGCCTGCCTGCCGCATGAACCACACTGGCCTGGCATCCGTGGGACGGCGCCGGCAGGCGTCCAGAAAGCGGCTTGTCATTGGAGCCACGCGCATGGCTTCTCCACCTTGTCTTCGCAAAAGAACACTCGAAATTCCTTTGGCCTGTGTGTGGCCGCCCAGGGACGGCCGTTGACGAAATACGGTTTCGCCCAAGCCTCGCTGTCAATGGTGCGGGGCGCGACGACGGAAACCGATACACTTCCCTGCGCCGGGTATCCGGTCCGCGGGTCCATGATATGGGCGTAGGTGCGTCCCTCCGCCCGGAAAAACTTCTCATAGCTTCCCGAGGTGGACATCGACATGTCCTTCAGGTAAACCTCAGTCAACGACTTCCTGGCGTCCCAGGGGTCCTTGATGTCGATACGCCACCCATCCGGCTCGCCGGGTGGCGTTCCCATTCCATAGATACTGCTTCCGGAGCCTGCCACGAGAGCTATTTTGACGCCCGTTTGTCTCAAAATTTCCACCATCCGGTCAACCGCATACCCTTTGCCGATCCCACCCGGGTCCAGTTCCACTCCCGGCCGGTCGAACCGCACGGTTTGAGCCGCCGGATCGAGCAGAATGCGCCGGTAGCCCACCTTCGCCAGCGCGGCCTGTACTTCGGCCCGGTGGGGCAGGTGGCCCGAGCCTTTGTAGAACCCCCAGACCTTCATCAGGGGGCCCACCGTAATATCGAATGCCCCTTCGCCTGCGCGGCTGTATTCCAGGCAGGCCGAAAGCAGCCGGAACAGCTCCGGCGATATCTTGACGGGCCGTTCGGCCGCGTACCGGTTGACCTGGCTCCACTCACTTTCGGGTTTATAGTTCGAAAGCAGGTCGTCCAGCCGCCGAACCTCATCGAAGGCGGCATCGGCCGCCGCTTCCATCTTGACCCGGTCCTCTCCATATACGGCAATCGAGTACGTGGAGCCCATGGCGTCGGCGCTTTTCTCGAGCCGCAGCATGCGCGGCTGCCCAAATCCAGCCGCCGCCGCCAACAGAAACAAAACTAACACAAGTCGTTGGTTGGTAGGGCTAATTTTCAGTGCGCCCACGAGATTTTTTCGCCCGTTTCAGCAGGAAATCGATCCGGCTCTCGACGTCCGGGTTCTTGTCACGCTCAAAATGCAGTTCCGGCACGTGCCTGAGTTGGAGCCGCGAGGCCAGTTGCCGCCGCAGAAAACTTTGTGCATGCTCGAGCGCCGCCAAAGCCTGCGCCTGCTCGCGTTCGGTTCCCCGGACCGCCACTTTGACGCTGGCGTGCCGCGAATCCGGGCTGACATGGACTTCCGTCACATCGACCGCCAGCAGGCGGGGGTCCTCCATTTCGAAGCCGATCATCTCCGCCAGTTCCTCCCGGACCGCTTCCGAGACCCGCAATGTGCGCCGTTCATCCATGTCTAAGACCGAAGCCGGCACGGCCGGATGCCAGATGCCAGATGCCGGATGCCATATGCCAGATGCCGGTTCTCCGGCCGCGCCACCGGCATCCGCTCTCAGATCCACTCCAGTGTCACACCGACTAGTTCCGAACCAAGCAGCGACTCGGCTTCGTCCTCCACGCTGCGCAGCACTTTTTCGGCGTGCGTTTGGTCGGACGATACCGTGACCGCCGCCAAGGCCGCTCGCTGCCAGAGATCCTGAAAGTCGATCTCCGCCACGGCTACGTTGAATTTGTGCCGCAGCCGGTCCTTCAAGCTCTGTACTACGTGCCGCTTCTCCTTCAGGGAGTGCGAGTCCTGTAGTCGCAACTCCAGGGTCAACACGCCGATTACGGGCATCGGACCTCAACCGGCATCCGGCATCTGGCATCCGGCATCGGTTCCATCCGGCATCCGTTCCATCAGACGAACACTTCGCTGGCTACGCGCTCGGTGACGAAGGCTTCGATTACGTCGCCCTGCTTGACGTCGCCGTAGTTCTCGATGGTGATGCCGCACTCCATGCCGCTCTTGACTTCGGCGACGTCGTCTTTGAAACGGCGCAGGGAGCCGATCTTTCCGGTGTGCACTACCACGTTGTCGCGCAGCAGCCGGATCTCCGCATGTTGCACAATCACGCCGTCCAGCACCTGGCATCCGGCCACGTTCCCCACCTTGGTGATGCGGAACGTGTCCCTGACTTCGGCCCGGCCTTTGTAAACTTCCTTGAAGACCGGCGACAGCATGCCGCTCATGGCGGCTTTGATCTCGTCGGTCAGGTTGTAAATGATGGTGTGCAGCCGGATGTCCACCTTTTCCTGCTCCGCCAGGGCCTCGGCCTTACGCTCCGGCCGCACGTTGAAGCCGATGATGATCGCGTTGGACGCCGATGCCAGCAGCACGTCGGATTCGTTGATGGCGCCCACGCCCGAGCCGATCACCCTCACCTTCACCTTGTCGTTGGTCAGCTTCTGCAGCATTTCGGTGAGCACTTCGGTGGAACCGCCCACGTCGGCCTTGATGATCAGCGGCAGTTCCTTGACCTCGCCGGCCTGCATCTGTTTGTGCAGTTGCTCCAGGGTAAGCCGCGAGTTCTTGGCCAGCGCCGCCTCGCGCAACTTCTGATCGCGGAAATTGACGATCTGCTTGGCCTTCGCGGTGTCGGTTACCACCTGGAAATCGTCGCCCGCTTCGGGCAGCGATTCCAGGCCGAGCACCTCGACTGGCGTCGACGGCCCCGCCTTGCGGATCTGCGCTCCGCGATCGTTCTGCATGGCGCGCACCTTGCCGAACACCGCGCCGCAAATGAAGAAGTCCCCCACCGCCAAGGTTCCGTTGCGCACAAGCACGGTAGCTACCGGGCCGCGCCCCCGGTCGAGTTGCGCTTCGATGACGGTGCCCATGGCCGGCCGGCTCGGGTTGGCCTTCAGGTCCTGAATTTCGGCCACCAGCAGGATATTCTCAAGCAGCAAGGGCAGGCCTTCCTGCGTCCTGGCCGAGACCGGCACCATCACGGTATCGCCTCCCCAATCTTCCGGCAGCAGGCCACGGTCGGATAGCTGCTGCTTGATCCGCTCCGGCTGCGCGTCCGCCTTGTCGATCTTGTTAATGGCTACTACAATCGGCACCTTGGCGGCTTGGGCGTGGTCGATGGCTTCCAGCGTCTGCGGCATCACGCCATCATCGGCAGCCACCACCAGCACCACGATATCGGTGACTCTGGCTCCGCGCGCCCGCATGCGCGTAAAGGCCTCGTGGCCCGGCGTGTCGATGAAGACAATCTTCTTGCCCTCCAGATCCACCTGGTAGGCGCCGATGTGCTGGGTAATGCCGCCGGCTTCGCGCCCGGCAACGTTGGCTTCGCGAATGGCGTCCAGCAGCGAGGTTTTCCCGTGGTCCACATGGCCCATGATGGTGACCACCGGCGCTCGCGTCCCTACATCCTTGGTGTCCTCCGCCTCATTCACTACCGCCATGGCTTCCACTTCGTAGCTGACGGTAGCCGTGGAGGCGCCGAATTCGCGCGCCACTTCGGTGGCCAGTTTGGAATCCAGCGTCTGGTTGATGGTGGCGAAGATGCTGCGGTCGAATAGTTTCTTGATGACCAGGTTGGCCTTCACGTCGAGCTTCTCGGACAGCTCTTTCACCGTGATGCCTTCCGAAATCGTAATCTCGCGATTGATCGGCGGCGGCCCGGTTTCCACATGCCGGCGCTGCGGCCGGAGAATCTTCTCCTCCTCCACTCGCTCACGCGGACCTGGCCGGACGGGGCGTTTGTCGCCGGGACGGCCGCGCGACGGCGTCTCCGGACCGGGCGGGGCCATCCCCGGCTCCATGGGCCTTCGGGTCGTGGGATGCTGCGGGCGCGGTCCGGCCGGGCGGGGACCGGCAGGCGGGCCGGTGCGAACCCCAGTCCTGGCAACCATGGGCTGGCCGGGACGAATCGGGCCGCGGTAAATCGGCTGGCCCGGAACCGGTGGGCTCGGCGCCTTGGGAACTCCCGGGTGCGGCGTCGCGGGTTGCGCCGGCATGGCAGGCCGGGGCGCAAACCTGTGGGACGAGGTCAAGGACCGGTTGCACAGGCCGGGCGGCGGGTTGTCCGGCTAGCGGACGGCCACTGGGGACCGGGGCCGAAGGCACCGACGCCGCGTGGGCGCTCCCTGGGGCGGGTCGCGGGGTACGAGGCGATTCGGGCGCGGGTTGCCGGGGAACCACCGTTGGCCGCTGCAGCGCCACACCCGGCCGCATCGCTTCCGAAGGTGTGGATGGGAACGGGGCCCTGGGTCCGGAGAGCACCTGGCCCGGCTTGGGCGCGGCGACGCCCTGCTGCGGCAACGGCTTGGCGGTGGGCATGGCCGGCCGGCCCGGCGCAAACACGGCCACCGGCGGAGTCGGTGGCGGCGACGGCGGCGGTGGCGCCTGTGCCGGTGGCGTCGCCAGCGGAGGAGCGCCGCTCACCGCGGGAGCCGCAGGAGCGCTGGCCGCGGGCGCCACCGGAGCAGTGGGTACTTCCGGCTTGGGAATCTCGTGCCGTACCGGCACGCCACCCACCGGCGGATGAACCGGCCGGCCCGCGAGCGGTGGACGAATCGGGGCCGCCGGGCCGGCCGGTTCATCCGCCGGTGGGT
>Ga0209067_10001537_pt1 | contig 14130 bp, 9 predicted proteins | sample ColStrG_CSR_2013_FD_187199 | JGI IMG/M metagenome (GOLD analysis project Ga0209067, IMG submission 187199) | Freshwater sediment microbial communities in response to fracking from Pennsylvania, USA - Cold Stream Run_MetaG_CSR_2013 (SPAdes)... | ecosystem: Environmental > Aquatic > Freshwater >... | reverse complement strand
GATGTCGCTATCGGTTTTTATCATAACGAATCGAGCGGCCGGCTGATCAATTCCATCATGTATGAAGTGCAGCAGGTGGTGGATATGGTCAAAATTTCGATCAACACGCTGGTGCGCGATTCGATCACGATTGTGGCGCTGCTGTTTTATCTGTTTTATCAAAACTGGCAGTTGACGATACTGGCGTTGTTTGTGGTGCCCTCCATGGCGTATGTGGTGCGCCTGACCAGCAAGCGCTTGCGTCATCTGAACAAAAACCAGCTGCAACTGAATAATGAATTGACCCAGGTGGTGGAAGAAGCCACCCGTGCCAGTCAGGTGATCCGCATTTTTGGCGGTCATCGTTATGAGCGCAACCGCTTTCATGCCAAAAGCGAAAAGCTGCGCGGCTATGCGCAGCGCGTGACGGTTGCCTCAGGCATCGCCACGCCGGTAACCCAGCTGGTTGCGGCACTGGCGGTATCGATGGTGATTATTGTGGCAATGCGGCCGTCGCTGCTGCCTTTTCATTCCAACCAGTTTACTGCCGGTGACTTTGCCAGCTACATTACCTGCATGCTGTTACTGCTGTCGCCCCTGAAACGTTTGTCCGACCTGAACGGCCCGCTGCAGCGCGGACTGATCGCCTCGGAATCGATTTTTGATCTGATTGATACACCGGCTGAACCGGAAACCGGTCTGACCCTGAAGGAACGCGCCCACGGCGATCTGGAATTTTCCGATATTGAATTTGCGTATGCCGGACATGAGAAAAAAATCCTGAACGGAATTAACTTCAAGGTCAAGGCCGGTGAAACCGTGGCGCTGGTCGGCATGTCCGGTGGCGGCAAAACTTCGCTGGTGAATCTGGTGCCGCGTTTTTATGCGCCGACCAAAGGGGTGATCAAGCTCGATGGCATGGATGTCGCTGACATTTCCCTGACCAGTCTGCGCGAACAGATTGCCATGGTTGGTCAGAACGTGGTGCTGTTCGATGATTCGATTGCCGCCAATATTGCTTACGGCGACGATCATCCTGATCCGGCGCGCATTGCCGCGGCCGTGCTGGCCGCCAATCTGACCGAAATGGTGGAAAACCTGCCTCTCGGTCTGAAATCGGAAATCGGTGACAACGGGTCACGTTTGTCGGGCGGACAACGCCAGCGTCTGGCGATTGCCCGTGCGATCTACAAAAACGCGCCGATTCTGATACTGGATGAAGCCACCTCGGCGCTCGATACCGAATCGGAACGCACCGTGCAGCAGGCACTTGAAACCCTGATGAAAGGTCGCACCACGCTGGTCATCGCGCATCGTCTGTCCACCATCGAACACGCCGACCGGATTGTGGTGCTGAGCCATGGTGAGATCAGCGAAATGGGCACCCATGCCGAGTTAATCCAGAAAAACGGTACCTATGCCCATTTGCATCAGTTGCAGTTCACGCCCGAGCAGCAGTAGGGGCAAACCGATAGCCAGTGCGGTGCTGGTGAGGTATTCAATGATGCCACGCCGGTCAGGAATGAATCCCCCCGCTTTTACGATTGATGATCCGGCGGCACATGGAAATGCCAGTCCTTGCGACGCGCCAGAAAAAATAAATAATAAAGTGATGCCGCGCCCATGATCTGACCGGTAATGATCAGACTCGGCTGACCAAAATCCTGGTCCAGCGCATTTTGATAAAACACGTAACCAATTCCAAGCAGACACAAGACCGCCGGTATAGGAAACCAGGGCATACGGTAGTGACCATTGTTGGTGCTGCCGTTGTAGCGTCCTGCAATCACAGCAACGCACAACAACATATAAACAAAAATCAATGCCGTACCGCTCAGCAACAACAACCTATTCAGACTGACAAAACAGGTCGCAGCGCAAATGACGGCGGCAATCACGGTTGCAACCCAGGGGGAATTGGTTTTGGGATGAATTGTCTCCAGCATAGTATTCAGAGGCGCAAACCAGGTCCGGTCGCGCCCGGTTGAATACAGCAATCGACCGGCCTGCAACACCAGTGCAATTACCGCATTGAAAATCGCTGAGGCAACGGCCAGGCTGATAATCAGGGTGGCAGTGTGACCTGCGCGGGCTTCCAGGAAATACGCAATTTTTTGCGGGGAGGAAAACAGCTGGATCAGATCGGGTGAGCCGGCCAGCACGGCAATCAGCGGGATAAATTGCGTCACCACGCAGATCGCCAAAGCCAGCATGATGACGCGCCCGATGCTGCGTTTGGCGTCGTGCGTTTCCTCGCCGAAGTAAGTTGCCGATCCGTAGCCGCTGTACGAAAACAGCGCCACTGACATCGTGCCCAGTATCAGTCCGAGCGACGCCGGCGTGAGTGAATTGTGCGTCGTACTGATCATCACAGGTTCTGCGACCATCTGCAATAACGGCCTTTCAACGTGCAGGAAGCCAAGTACGCTCAACAGAAGCAGGGCCAGTATTTCAATACTTAAAAACATCCCGGTAACAAAGGCATTCAGTTTGACATGCAGCACCGCCACGCAGGTCGCAGCCACGACCACCAGTACGGCAGTCCACTGTTCGTCCAGTTGCAGTCCGAGCACTGCCAGATAAGTCGACATGCCCAGCGCCATGACGGAGATCACCAGTATCAGGCTCAGTACAATCAGAACCAGCATGATGAACCCCCAGAAGCGATTCAGGGTCCGGCCGGTCATCGTATATTCGCCGCCCGTGGTCGGAAAGGCCGACGACAGCTCCGCGTAGATAAAGGCAATCAACAGTGCCAGCACCGCCGCCAGCGCAAAACTTGCAATGGCACCGCTGCCGGCCTGGGTGATGGCCATGGGCATGATGACAAATACCGATGATGCCGGGCTGGCTGCCGATACCACCAGCATCATCGCCCCCAGCGTCTTGAGAGCCGGATTGAATGCGGCCACTGCTTTATTGCTCTGATCTGACATGCCGGCCCCGGATGGTTAGAATTTGGCTGACAGACTCATACCAATCACACGCGGCGCAATCCGGTACACCTCACCCAGAGTCGACTGCACGATCGGGCGCTGGATCACCATATTGTTGTTCAACAGATTTTTGATAAATAACGACACTTCCCAGTTGTCGCGGGACACACCGGTACTGGCGTCGAGCGAATTATAGGAAGGACGTTCGAAATCCGGATTCAGCTCACCGTTGGGCAGGTTCTGGAAACCGCCGTGGCTGGTGCCAGTCCAGTGTGACGCGCCGCGCACAAAGCCGAGTACTTCGTCGCTGAAGCTGTAACTGTACTGTGCCGTCAGTGCCAGATTGAATTTTGGTACTCCTGGGATCGCTGCACCCTGTACCGCGCCAACCACACCAGCATTGGCACCGTCACTGTTGTCGAGCGTGGCGTGTGTCATGCCACCGGACAGATCGATCAGCACACTCGAAACCGGTTTGGCTTTCAGTTCGAATTCGGCACCGTAAGTGGTGGCGTTGCCGACGTTGACATCATAGTCAAATGCACAGGGCAAGATGATACTTTGCTGCATGTTCTTCCATTTCACGTAGAACACGGCCGCATTAAAAGTAAGACGATTATTCAGCAGGCGTGATTTGTTACCGAGTTCATAGCTCCAAAGGGAATCCGAGTTATAACTGGTTGGCGTCGGACCGGGCAGATTGCACAGTCCGACCGGCACCGGATAATTGGTGCCGCCGATACGGAAACCTTCGGCTGCAGTCGCATACAGTGTATTGCTGGTGTCCACCTCCCAGTTGATGGAAAACTTGGGTGTGGATTTGGAGCCGCTGAAGCTAGTGTCGCTGTAGGTCGAGCCACCCTGATAGAACAGTCCCTGATTATTGATGAAATTTTCTGTGGCACGCATATAACGCAATCCGACGGTTGCATGCAGGGCGGGAGAGAAATAGTAATTGGCTTCACCGAAAACCGATTGCTGGGTATCGTGGTAATGATATTGCCCATAGTACGAATTATCGTTTGGAAAACCTTCCGGCAGCGCGCCGTTGAGCACGTTGGGATCACTCGGACTGGCGCCGAACTGCGCAAAAGTGGCATTCACGCCGTGCACATAATCGTTCTCCAAAACGTCCGTATTCAGATTGGCCGCATACACACCGGCCAGCCAGGTCCAGGCCGACACGGCCGGGTCATAGGCTTTGGAGGCCATGCGAACTTCTTCCGAGAATTGCCGTACTTCATTGCTTAACGTAACAGCTGCCGGCAGAGTGGTCAGCGCATCGGCCAGTGCCTGATTGTTCACGATGTAGCCACCGAGCGAGACGCTGTCCACAAACGAACCATCCTGAATGCGGGAAAATTTGCGCTGGAAGAAGCTGGAGACCGAAGTCAGATCACCATAGTCGATGCCATAGTTGACGGTCAGACTTGGCACCAGCAGCTTGTCGTTGCCGGGTTCGCGGGTCAGCTTGTTGGTTTCATAGTTGGGCAGGGGAATGCCAACCGAAGCGCCGGCGATCAGCACTTCGGAATACGACACATCGGTGTCACCGGTTTTCATGTTCTGATAAAACACGGACGGGGTAATGGTCAGATCTTTGGTCGGTGCCCATTTCAGCGCAAACCGCATTGCCGAATTATTCTGCCAGTTGATGCCGTAGTCGGTTACCGCCCCGCTGCTGTTGGTCAGGTTGATATAGCCTCCCTGATGACCGCCTTCCACGCCGAAACGCACGGCCAGTTCACCCGGTATCAACGGCTCATTAAAGACGGCATTTGCACTGTAACTGCCCTGGCCGTTTTTAAAGGAAGATGCTTCGGTGTAGAACGAGGTCTCCTGCTGTTTCAGGTTGGGCTGATTGGTAATGAATTTGATGGTGCCGCCCATCGAGCTGGCACCATACAGGGTGCCCTGTGGTCCGCGCAGTACTTCAACCCGGTCCAGATCAAAAAATACCGGTTCGGCCGCGCCCATGCTGTACAGATTGGCCACCGTCATCGACACATCGTCCTGATAGATCCCGACCGTCGCAGACCCGGCCGTCGAACTGACGCCGCGCATTTCGATATTGGATAAGCCCGGACCATCACCGGCATCACCGCCGCTTCCGCCGCCGGAAAAGGAAATGTTCGGTATTGAGCGCGTCATATCGGCATAATCGACCACATGCTGCGCAGCCATGTCTTCACCACTCAGGACTGAGATGCTCATCGCCACTTTGCTGGCGTCTTCCTTGCGTTTCGAGGCAGTCACCACGACGGTCTGAATCTGATCGGATGTGGCCTGACGGCCTTGTGCCGTGCCTTGTGGAACTTCCTGGGAATTTGCTGCAACGGTAATCAGTGCCGACGAAGCGGCAAAGACAGTGGCGAAATTGGCGATGCGAAGTTTCATGTTCAGTTTTCCGTAAAGTGGTAAAAGTTCGAAGTGAATGCCAGTTCAGCGTGCGCCGCTCAGTTTGCCGTCGCTGCTTTGCAGCGCCTGGTACATGGCGGGTCGCCGGTCGCGAAACAGTCCCCAGTTTTCGCGGTCGCGCCGGCACTGTTCCAGGTCGAAATGGTGCAACAGGATGGTTTCATCGCAGCGATTGGCTTCGGCCACCATCGCACCGGTGCCGTCAGCAATAAAACTCTGACCATGGAAGGTAATCGTCATGCCGGATTGCGCCGCGTTGCCGATGCCGGTTTCCGGACCGATGCGGTTGGCGCACACCACCGGCGTCATGTTGGCTGCTGCATGACCTTGCATGGTGCGCTGCCAGTGTCCGGAACAATCCAGTTCCGGGAATACCGGATCACTGCCGATAATGGTCGGGAAGCACAGAATCTCTGCACCCATCAGGGCCAGCGCGCGTGCGGTTTCCGGGAACCACTGATCCCAGCAAATGCCGATACCGATCTTGCCGTAGCGGGTAGCCCAGACTTTGAATCCGGTGTCGCCGGGCGTGAAATAAAACTTTTCCGAATAACCCGGGTTATGCGGAATATGGGTCTTGCGATAAATACCCAGGCAGCTGCCATCGGCGTCAAAAACGGCAATCGAGTTATAAAAAACGTTGCCGGCCCGTTCGAAAAAGCCGACCGGTAAAACGATCTGCAATTCGGATGCCAGGCGGCCGAAGTGCGCCAGCTTTTGATTGCCCTCGAACGCCTCGGCCAGATCAAAATGGCCGGGGTTTTCATCGATGCAGAAATACGGACACATGAACAGCTCCGGGCACAGCACCAGATTGGCACCCTGTGCGGCAGCCTGCCGGATCAGCCGCTCGGCGACTGCCATATTGTTGTCAAGTTGGTAGTCACCTGACGCCATCTGAATGGCTGCTACGGTAATGTTGCGTGCACTCATGCCGGCCCCCGCTGATTATTTGTACTGAGGTGAAGTGATGCAGGCCACGTTGCCGCCACCGAGCAGGATTTCACGGCTGTTCGGAATGCCGATAATCTTGTGGTTCGGGAACAGTTCGGCGAGCAGATTCTTGGCCTTGATATCGTTGGGGTCATTAAATTCCGGCACCACCACCACACTGTTGCCCGGGTAGTAGTTGATGTAGGACGCGCAGATCTGCGTGCCGGCTACCCGTGTCATGGCGGCGTCGCCATGATCCAGCCCGTCTGCTTCTTCGGCGGTCCAGACCAGTGGTGCCGGTGCAAACATTTTGTGAATTTTTAACATGCGCCCTTTGGCATCCGGTGTGGTAGACAGAATGTCGTAGGCTTCCTTGTAAATTTCATACTGCGGATCAGATTGATCATCCGTCCATTGCAATACCACTTCGCCGGCTTTGACAAAGCAGGCCAGATCATCGATGTGACCGTCGGTTTCATCAAACTTGCAGCCGCGCGGCAGCCAGATGACTTTTGAGGCACCCAGATAATTCAGCAGATGCTGTGTCACTGCTTCCTTACCCATGTGCGCATTGCGGTTCGGGTTCAGGAGGCACTGCTCGGTGGTGATGACCGTACCTTCACCGTCGCACTGAATCCCGCCCATTTCGGCGATAAAGGGTGCGCGATAACGGTCGGTGCGTTCCACTTCCAGAATTTTCTGGGCGATCTGGTCATCTTTATCCCACGGAAAATAAATTCCGCCGTTCAGACCACCGTAGGCATTGAATTCGAAATCGACACCGCGTACATCGCCTTTGTCATTTAACAGCCAAGCCGGACCACTGTCGCGGAACCACGAATCATTGACCGTCATTTCGATGACGCGGATGTGTTTGGGCAGCATGGCGCGCGCGTTGGCGAATTGGGTAGCCGATGCGCAGATCGTTACCGGTTCGCTTTCGGCAATCGCGGTGGCAATTTCCACCCACACTTTTTGTGCCGGTTTGGCACCGTTACGCCAAACATCGGTGCGTTCCGGCCAGCCCAGCCAGCAACCGGCCTTGGTTTCGAATTCGCCCGGAGTGCGAAATCCGTCTTGCAGAGGAAGGGTAGTGAGTGTCTGTGACATGTTTTGCTCCATAGTTGGTTGATTCAGAACCGGCGGTTGACCGGTCACCATGGAGCGATACTAAATTGAAATTTTCTAAACGACTATTGATCAATTTTATTAAATAGGTGAATATTTTTCACCTGATGGGGCGTTGTCGATGTCACATGAATTGTTGAAGTTTCAGGAACTGCACAAAGGCGGTCAGGCGCGGGTCGTCCATTTTGCGGCGTTCGGCCACTGCATAATAATTGCCGGGAGAAGGGACGCTGCCGCGGAACGGGCGCACCAGCAAACCACATTTCAGTTCGTCACCGGCAGTCAGAACATCAGCCAGGCAAACGCCCATTTTTTGCAGTGCGGCTTCAATGGCCAGTCCGGAATGGGCGAAATAGATATTGCGTCCCGGCAGCGGGTGCTTGGCGGCATAGGCCCCCAGCCAACTGCCCCAGGTGCTGCCGTTTTGGTCGTCATGCAACAGGAAAAAGCGTCCGAGGTCACCCGGGTGATGCAGACCCTGTTCGCCTTCAATCAGCGAAGGGTGGCAGACCGGGAAAAAATCAATCGCCTTAAAGGGCAGCACCAGATAACGCGACCAATCCATGTCTCCCATGGTGTACAGAACGGTAATGTCGGCAGCCGGATTGATTTCGTTCGAATCACTGTCGTGCACCAGCAGGTGCAACGTGAGGTTGGGATACTGGCTGGCGAATTCCGCCGTCAGACGCGGAAACAGGCGATGCGCCAGTTCGGTCGGTGCCGAAATTTTCAGCGCGCCGCTCATGCCCGGATCACTGGCCTTGCTGCAAGCCTCGGTCATCATATCGAGCGCCTGTTTGACACTGTGCAGCAGACTGGTTCCGGTGTCGGTCAGGTGTTGGGAGCGACCGCGTTTTTCGAACAGTTTGACACCGAGCGATTCTTCCAGTGACTGAATCTGATGACTGATGGCACTGTTGGTCACGCACAGCTCTTTGGCGGCCTCACCGAAATGCCTGAGACGGGCTGCGGCTTCAAATGCGCGCAGGGCATTTAACGGTGGGAGTTTTCTCATGGTCTCAGTTGGTTGCTGGCGACGGTGGTATCAATACGGTGGCGGGGGCAGGCTGGGGCACATCGCGATTGGTCGCAACCAGATTGCCACCTTCCCACTGCACAAAGTGGTAACCGCGTTTGATGAGTTCATCGAGCAGGATCGGCAGTGCCAGCACGGTTTTCGGATGAATGTCATGCATCAGAATGATGCCGCGCCCGGCGTGATCCAGTTCCTGAAGTATGCGGTGCACGATCGATTCCGGTACCGGGTCGGACCAGTCGAGTGAATCGACATTCCACAGTACTGAGCGCAGACCGCGTTCACCGACTTCGCCCAGGATCATCGAATTGCGCGCACCGTACGGAGCGCGAAACATGTGGGTCCGGTGGCTGTCGTCGGTAATCACCAGATTCAGCAATGCCTGGGTTTTGTCGATCTCCTGTTCGACCTGGGCCTGATCGAGCTTGGGCAGAAATGGATGGGTGAAACTGTGGTTGCCGATGGCATGCCCGGCTGTCAGGATTTCAGTTTCAATATCCTCATTTTTGGTCAGTTCGGCATGACCGTCGGTGACGGTGCCGAGGTTCTGGCCAAGCTGGAAGAAAATTGCCTTGACCCGGTAGCGTTCCAGTATTGCCAGAATTTCTCTGGTGTAGACCGGATGCGGACCATCGTCAAAAGTCAGCAGCACCGTTCCTTTTTCCATCTGCAAACCCTGCCATTCGTTCTGGCGCGCCAACGCTACGACATCCTCCGTTTTGGTTGACGGCGTGGTTTGCTGTTCCGGTGTGGGAATGGCACTCCTGAGTTCGTCCAGTACGGTCGGGGCAGGGTATTGCTGTTCGATTTCGGCAAGATAGGCAGCCCAGGCTGGTCGCACGGCTTTGCTGATTTTGGGCTGGCTAAGTGCATCATTGAGTTCCGAGCCGTATTTGTTATGGGCCAGCGCCAGTTCCTTGAGCAGCGCGCGGACCTGCCTGCTTTCTGCCGGGGTGAGGCGCGCTTTTCTGGCAACCTCGGTCAAAATTGCCCGCACCGAAAACAAATCGGCGTCTTTCCAGACCGGATTGGCAGCAGCGGCCAGAAATGCATCGATCTCACCTTCCTGTGCATCATGCGCCAGCAGCCGTTCGGTGATGCTGCCAGCCAGGCGTTGATCTTCTACAAACAGAAACTCACCGGCGCGAATCGCTTCCTGATGCTGTTGATGGGTGATTTCTGTTGCGCTGCTGTAGGCCTGCAGCGATAAAATCTTGCGGTGATTGTCGATCAGGGTCTGTACCCCGGTCTGAATTGACGTTGGCGCTATCGCCGATTCGGCAGTTGCAAAGCAGGTTTGCAGCCCGAGCCCGAACAGGAAAACGGCGCTACTGATCAATCTGAAGCAGGATTTGTTTGGAAATGGAGGAATCATGACTGTTCTATTTATTGCCGTGGATTTCATTGGGAGTTGAGATCAAACGGGTTCAAGGCGCTATTGTCACTGAAAGGCAACAAACGATCAATGATTGTCAGCAATTAAAAGGCTGATCCGGGACCGAATCAGCCGATGTTTTGTTTCAGGGCGCAGCTCAGGCAATGTGGATATCGGTCAACGAACTCGATGCCTTAGCGGCTGTTAAATTGGCGGCAGATGCACCTTTTTCCGATTCTGTTTCCGGCGCGCTTACTTCGTTTTCTGTTGGCGAGCCTGGTTCGTCCGGCAAAGGGGCAGGATGCAATTGACTGGAAAGTAGTGGCGGAGGTTCTGGGAGCGGCGGTTGAACAACCCGGACAGGGATCGTATCCAGTATCAAGTTCCAGTTGCGTTGTATTCTTTCCCCCTGCGCGATGGTTTCGTGTTCCTTGACAATGCTAATAAATTTTTCGCGGTTGACCAGCGCCTCGGCGATTTCTGAATCCCGTATTGTTGAATCAGCCACAGTTTGCACAGGTTTTACTGGACGCTGCGGCGGGTAGGTCGTCGGCACTGAAAAATCATCGTAAAGGGCGGTATCGGTGTGGCAGCAGCAGTGCTGACAGCAGGTGAGAAAGCTATTGAGCATGACATACGGGATGCCAACCAGACCCATCTTTGCGCCTTCTACAATCTGGTAGGTGATCTGACAGGCAGACTTTTCCGTGGCCGGACTTTCATCGATCGATACATAGATACTGTAAATCAGCAGGGCGATACCGATGCCGCCGATGACGATGCCTATCCCCATACACCACGATGAAGCCGCTCCCGCTGTGATTAACGCCGTTATCAGTGCGGGGCAGCCTTTTACGATGCCTGTTCCCGAGAGGATCATGAGGCCGGCAATATTTTTTACCACCGGGCTGGCCAGCAGGCTTTTCTTTGGGGTTTTTTGGGTGTGGCGCAATTGGGATGGGGCAGGCGGTTCGGGTTGACGAGGTTGCGAGTACAGATCTTCAGGATCAGCGTATCGTTGGTCGAAATTCGATCCCGATGCAGCCCATTGATTCGCGTCTGAAGCAAAATGTGGTCCGTTCATACCATCTCCAATAATTTGACTGATCGATAAATTTCCGGCGCCTGTCTTGCCGATGCCGGCAACACGCAACCACAACTCCGGGTTGATTTGCGATGGTAAATTAATAATTGTTCAGCGGAGATAGCTGTTTTCACGTATCCCAATTCTGACTCAACTCCGGGAGCCCCCTTTATGCATGGAGCACGACTTTAAAGTCGTATTTATGCGACGTATTCAGGCGCGGGCTAAAGCAAGGACATGAAATTGCTGCAGTTTGGATTGAATTGTCGGAAATCATGAATTAGGCTGATTGGAATCGGTTCGTCGGCTGGGGGAGATAACAACGCAGGGCCGGCGATCAACCAAAAATATAAAAACGGGCGGGCCATGTTTCAATTTTCACTCGAACACTACCTCCGGCGTATTGGCTTTGCCGGGCAGGCTCTGCCTACGCTGTCATGCGTTCGGCAGATGATGCATTGTCAGTTGCTGCGTATACCATTTGAAAATCTGGATATTCAGGCCGGCAAAATCGTGTCCCTCAACCCCGATGATATCGCCGAAAAAATTCTGTACCGTCAGCGCGGCGGTTACTGTTTTGAAGTGAATGGTCTGTTTGCCATGGCACTGGAAGCCTTGCAGGTGCCGTATTTTTATATCGCAGCACGTCCGATGACACATCACAACCTGAAAAAACCGAAAACGCACATGGCCGTGGTCGCGCAGATCGATGGCGAACAATGGCTGTGCGATTGCGGTTTTGGTGGTTACGGATTACGTGAACCGATCTGTATCGGTCAACTTGAAACGGCAGTGGAGCAGGATGGCGAGCAGTTCATGTTAAGCCGGCTCAACGAACAGGAAATTGTGTTGAAATCCAACGTGCAGGGGGGGTGGGAAGCGCAGTATGCGTTTGATCTGGCGCGGCATGACTGGGTTGATTTTGAACCGGCCAACTATTACAATTCCACCCATCACGATTCGCTGTTTGTCAGAAAACTGCTGGTGGTGCTGTACACGCAGAATGGTCGGAAAATCCTGTTTGGCAATACGCTGAAAATCATGGAAAACGGCCGCCAGGAAAAACAGCAACTCACGCAGCAAAACCGACAGGAACTGTTGCTGCGCGAGTTTGGTCTGGTTGAGAATTAACTGTTTCCCAGTGCGGTATTGCGGATTGCTTCCAGCGTGGCACCCGGGGTAATCAAATTGCCGTCGTAACGCAATTCAATCAGTGCCGGCAATTTTTTCTCACGCGAATACGCCAGTGCCCGTTGCAGTGCCGGTGCAAATTCTGCTGTCTGGGTGACGACTTCGCCTGATCCGCCGTAGGCCCGTGCCAATGCGGCAAAGTCCGGATTGTGCAGTTCGGTGCCAACCTGACGGTTCGGGAATTCGCGTTCCTGATGCATGCGGATCGTGCCGTACATACCGTTGTTAAAGACAATCACCACCACACCTGCCCCATATTGGGCGGCAGTGGCCAGTTCCTGGCCGTTCATCATGAATTCACCATCACCGGCAAAGGTGATCACGGTGCGTTCCGGATGGGTGATTTTTGCAGCAATCCCGGACGGGACGCTGTAACCCATGGCGCCCGAAGTTGGCGCCAGCTGGGTGCGCATCTGACCGTAACGGTAGTAACGGTGCGCCCAGGTAGTGTGGTTGCCGGCGCCATTCGTGATGATTGTGTCCGGGGGTACCTGTTTGCTGATTTCCTGCACCACCTGCCACAAATTCAGCGGCTGATTTTTGTCTTTGAAAATCGGTGCTTCAGTCTGGTTGGCCAGATACTCGGCGCGTGCGGTTTCCACGCTGGCTCTCCAGTTGCCCAGTACCGGCAGGGCCGCCAGGCGTTCGGCAATCTGCGGCATGCCGCTGTTGATCATCATGTCGGCCTGATACACGCGACCCAGTTCCAGTGCATCGGCGTGGATGTGAATCAGACTTTGGCGGGTGACGGGCGCTTCCAGAATGCTGTAACCGCCGGTCGTCATTTCACCCAGGCGCGGACCGATGGCGATCACCAGGTCGGACTGTTTGATGCGCTCGGCCAGTTTCGGATTGATCCCGATGCCGACGTCGCCAATGTAACTGGCATGATTGTTGTCGAACAGATCCTGAAAGCGGAAAGCGCAGGCAACCGGCAGATTCTGCTGCTCGGCGAAGCGCTGAATCTGGTTGCAGGCGGTTTTGTTCCAGCCGCCGCCGCCCAATATCACGACCGGACGCTGAGCGCGGGCGGTTTTGTTCCAGCCGCCGCCGCCCAATATCACGACCGGACGCTGAGCGCGCGACAGGCGGATGCCGAGTTCGTCGATCTGCTGATGGCTGGCCGAGGCCTGCACCGGCTGGTAATGGCGCATTGCCGGAATGGCGCTGCTGGCCACCTTTTGCGACAGCATGTCTTCCGGCAGAGCCAGCACGACCGGACCGGGGCGACCGCTGGTGGCGACCTGAAACGCGCGCGCCACGTATTCATGGACCCGGTCGGCACGGTCGATCTGCGCGACCCATTTCGCCATCTGGCCATACATGCGCCGGTAATCAATTTCCTGAAACGCTTCGCGCTCGACAAAGTCATTGCCGACCTGACCGATAAACAGAATCATCGGCGTGGAATCCTGAAATGCGGTATGAACACCGATAGAAGCATTCGTGGCACCGGGACCGCGCGTCACAAAACAGATGCCGGGCTTGCCGGTCAGCTTGCCGTAGGCTTCGGCCATATAGGCCGAGCCACCTTCCTGACGGTTGATGATGAAGCGGATCGGTGACTTGATGTGTGCAGGGTTGCTTTTATGTTCATGCAGCGCATCCAGCACGGGCAGATAACTTTCGCCTGGTACACCGAATATCGTATCGACACCGTGGATCTGCAGTGCATCGACAATGAGTTGGCCGCCAGTGCGGTGGCCGCCAGTGCGGAGCGGGGACGGGGAGCTTGTCAAATTGGACATGTATCGATGACTTGAAGGAGAAAGTCGTTACCCTACCAGAATTTGATGTTTTTATCAGCTTAAAAGGGTGTCGGTCTGGTAGAATCCAGCCCGAAGCAAGCCAGACAGCCGCTGGTTTTGGTGGAAATCACCGAAACGGGAGGAAGGTCCGGACTCCACAGAGCAGGGTGACGGTTAACGACCGTCCGCCGAAAGCCGCAAGGTATAAGGCGAGGAACAGGGCCACAGAGACGAGCGTATTCAGTTACGGTGAAACGCGGTAACCTCCACCCGGAGCAATTTCAAATAGGCACGCATTGAGG
>Ga0209067_10001536_pt1 | contig 14139 bp, 12 predicted proteins | sample ColStrG_CSR_2013_FD_187199 | JGI IMG/M metagenome (GOLD analysis project Ga0209067, IMG submission 187199) | Freshwater sediment microbial communities in response to fracking from Pennsylvania, USA - Cold Stream Run_MetaG_CSR_2013 (SPAdes)... | ecosystem: Environmental > Aquatic > Freshwater >... | reverse complement strand
AGAGCATGCCCCGCTCGCTCACTGCTCCTCCTGCTGATTGATGAACTCGTCGTTCTGGCGCGGCGGTCCGCCGTAGCGGCGGGTGCGCGCACTCGCCGGGGGTACCGCCCCGCGAAACGAGAGGCTCTCGTCGTTCAAGACCCAGGTGTCCTTGGAGCCTCCCCCACGCGAGGAGTTCACGATGAGGTCGCCCGCGCCCAGCGCCACGCGCGTCAGACCCCCGGGCAGCACCCAGACGTTCTCGCCGTCGTTGACCGCGAAGGGCCGCAGATCGATGTGTCGCGGTGAGATGCTCTCACCCACGAAGGTCGGGTGCGTCGACAGGGCGACGGGCCGCTGGGCGATGAAGTTGCGCGGTGCCGCCGCAATGGCCTTGTGCAACGTCTTGAGCTCACTCTTCGTGGCCTGGGGTCCGATCACGATCCCTTTCCCGCCCGAGCCGTCGACGGGTTTGACGACGTACTTGGCCAGGTTCGACAGCACCTCGGCGCGCGCCTCGTCGTCCTCGAGGCGGTGGGTCTCCACGTTGTCGAGCAGGGGCTTCTCGCCCAAGTAGTAGCGGATGAACTCGGGCACGTAGGTGTACACCAACTTGTCGTCGGCAACCCCGTTGCCGATACCGTTCGAGATCACCACGTTGCCGGCTCGCGCCGCGTTGACCAGACCGGCGACGCCGATCACCGAGTCCGGTCGGAACTGCAGTGGGTCGAGCCAGTCGTCGTCCACGCGCCGGTAGATCACGTGCACCGCTCGTTCGCCGTTGGTGGTGCGCATGTAGACGTGGTTCGAGCGACACACCAGGTCGCGTCCCTCGACGAGCTCGACGCCCATCATGCGCGCGAGCAGGACGTGCTCGAAGTAGGCGGCGTTGTGCACGCCGGGACTCAACACCACGATCACCGGATCGGTCGCGCGCCGCGGCGCGGCGGCCAGGAGCGCGGCGTAGAGCTGACTCGGGTAGGCGTCGACCGGGTGCACTCGGTGATCGGAGAACAACGAGGAGAACGCCTGGGTCATGGCCCGACGGTTCTCGATGACGTAGCTCACCCCCGAGGGGATACGCACGTTGTCCTCGAGCACGCAGAAGTTGCCGTGCTCGTCGCGCACCAGGTCGATACCGGCCACCGCCACCCGCACGCCATTGGGCGGGGTGAGACCGAAGGCCGCGCGACAGTAGTGCGGGCTCGAGGTGATGACGGCGCGCGGGATGAGGCCCTCATCGAAGATGCGACCCGGTCCGTACACGTCGGCCAGGAATGCCTCGAGGGCCCGCACCCGCTGGGCGATGCCCCGCGAGAGGCGATCCCATTCGAGGGCGCCCAAGATGCGCGGCACCAGGTCGAGCGGGAACGGACGCTCCTCACCACTGTGGGCGAAGGTCACGCCGCGGTCGATGAAGGTGCGCGCCAACTGCTCGGAGCGTTGGCGAAGCTCTTGCGGTTGATACGCGTTCAGGTCGGCCAGGAGACGCTCGTAGATGGGCCGAGGCTGACCGGGACTGGCGAACATCTCATTCCAGGCCCCCGACGTGTCGCCTTCGAATGCCACTGCCATTCTCATAACCTAGGTCGGCTGTGTGTCGAGAGTATTTCGCGAGGGTAACGACAGTGTTGCCCCGGACTCAGTCCATGAACGCGCCACCATTGACCGAGATGGACTCGCCGGTGATGAACTCCGCGTCCTCCGACGCCAGGAACGCCACGACCTTGGCGACGTCCTCGGGGGTCTGCAGGCGCGCCAGGGGCGTGTCATCGATCCACATCTGCTTGACCGTCTCGGGGTCGCTCCCGCGCAGTTGCGCCTCCCAGGCCAGTTCGCGGGTCTGCATGGGAGTCGCCACGAAGCCGGGACAGACCGAATTCACGCGGATGCCGTGGGGCGCGAGCTCGAAGGCCATCGCCTGGGTGAGACCGAGCACCGCGAATTTGCTGGCGACGTAGTCCGCCAGGAACGGCACCCGCCCCTGCTTGGCGGCCATCGACGCGGTGTTGATGATGCGTCCGGGCGTCCCCAGATCGATCATCGCGCGCGCGGCCGACTGCCCGCAGTAGAAGACGCCGAAGGTATTGACCTCGAAGTTGCGCGCCAGGTCGGTGGGCGAGACGTCGACGAAGCGTTGCATCTTGGAGATGCCGGCGTTGCTCACCCACACGTCGAGTCGGCCGTGCGCGGCCACGACCTGGGCCACCAGTTCGTCGCAATCGCCGGGTCGCGTCACGTCGAGTCGACGAAACTCGGCGCTGGCGATGTCGCTCGCGGTGGTCTCGGCGGCGGCGACGTCGATGTCGGTCACCACCACGTGATGGCCACGGCGTCCGAGTTCGCGCGCGATCGCGGCGCCGATGCCCGACCCCGCTCCGGTCACGACGGCGATGGGAAGACTCATAGGGGGCTCCTTGCTAGTGAATGCGATACGGGGGCGCTGGCCGCGCTCAATTGGAGGAATTGCTGATAGCGCTCCTCGTAGACGATGACGTTCTCTCGCCGCGGCGAGATGATCTCACCCTTCTCGAGCGCCCCGTTCACGTAGCCCCAATCATCGATGTGGCCGGTGCCGATGCCGGCGATGACCGCCGCGCCGTAGGAGGCCCCGGGGTGATTGACGATCGAGATCAAGTCGCGCTGAAGCACGTCGGCGAGGATCTCGCGCCACAGCCGCGAGCGCGAACCACCATTGGTCACGCGCACGTCACCCAGGACGAGTCCTCCCTCGGCGAAGACGTCCACGTGGGACTTGAAGCCGTAGGCGATGCCCTCGAGGAACGAACGGTGCAGGTCGCCGCGCGTCGTGCCGAGGTGGAGGCCGGCGACGACGCCGCGCAAATCGGGGTCGTGCAGGGGGGTCTTCTCCCCCAGGAAGTACGGCAGGGAGATGAGCGACCCGGGTCGAGCGGCGGCGGCCTCCTCGTCGAGGGCGCCGAGCGAGGCGCCGGCGAAGAGTTCCTGCTCCCAGCGCAGCACCGAGCCGCTGGTGGCCATGCAACCGTTGGGCAACCACGAGCCCGGGATCGGGTGCGCGTCGAGGTAGAGGCGTCGGTCGAGGAAGACGGACTTCGACACCGCCAAGATGTCGCCGGCGCCGCCGAGCTTGATCAGGGTGTCGCCCTCCTTGACGAGACCCGCGCCGTAGGCGGAGAGCACGTGGTCCGCGCCGCCGACCACGATGGTCGTCCCGGGGGCCAGGCCGGACGCGGCGGCGGCGGCGGCGCTCACCTCGCCGACGATGGTCCCGGGTCGACGCACCGGCAACATCGCCGGCCACTGCACCTCCACCCCCGCGCGCACGGCGTCCAGGGGCCGCAGGTCGAGGTCGTAGAGGCCGCTCTCCAGGGCCCAGTTCTGCTCCACGTGCGCCTCGGCGCCAAACTGACGCGCGAGCCAGTCGTAGGAGCCCTGCACCGATGTCGTGCGGGACCACAACGCTGGCTCGCGACGCGCCAGCCACAGCACCGTCGGGGAGACGGATTGTTGCGACAGGACCGATCCGGTCAGTCGCAGGAGGTCCAGGCCCGCGAAGGCGCCGTGGAGCTCTCGAATTTCCTCGGTGGCGCGAGCGTCGTTCTGCAACAGCGCTCGCCGTAGTGGCGCACCGTCCTCGTCGCAGATCACCACCGCCGGCACCATGCCCGACACCGCCAGGGCCACGACGTCCGACGCCGCCGCGCCGGTCTCGGCGAGGAGACGACCGATCACGTCCACGGTGGCGCTCCACCATTCGTGGGGGTCCGCTTCGGCCCACCCCGGCTGATCGCTGTAGAGGGCGACGTCGCGGGTCGTGCTCGCGACGATGCCGCGTTCGGGACTGACGAACGTGGCCTTCACGCCCGAACTGCCCAGGTCGATGCCTAGGAGGAGCGGACCGACCTCAGGCACTACGCGCCGCGTCCACGAAACGCTTCACGCGCTCCGGGTCGACTTCATTCCACGTGTAGCCGTCGCGCTTGAGGTCCGAACCCACGATGCAACCGTCGGCGAACTTCAGGTACTGCGCGATGGTGGCGGCCTTCGCGCCGGTGTTGAGCAACACCGGCACCGTGACGTCGACGGCCTCGCGCACGTCGGCCACCGTCGCCACGTCGGGCTCGGCGCCGGCCATCGGTCCCGAGACCAGGATCACGTCGGCCAGGCTCGATACCACGGTGGAGCGCGCCATTTGGGCGGGAGTGCGCTGGCCGACCGGCGAGGCGAACTCCGGCGTGATGTTGGCGAAGATCGCCAAGTCGTCGCGCCCGAAGTGGCGTCGGTTCCGCAGCAGGGTGGCCGCGTCGGGTTGCCAGGGGCCCATGTCGGACTCCCAGGCGCCGTTGATCACCTCGCGCATGAACGCCGCGCCCGTGCCCACGGCGATGGCCATGGCGCACTGGGCGTCCCACAAGTAGTCCACGCCGAAGGGACGGTCGTCGGGCTTGCACTCGGTGACCACCCTCGTCATCACCGCCGACGCCTCGAGACCGGCGTGGAGCTGGTAGGGACGGTCACCCTCGTTGCAGAACAGCACCGCGTCAAATCCCCCTTCGAGGAGCAGCGCGGTGTCGCGCCGCACGTGGTCGATGAGTCCCTGGACGCCGGCGGCCGCGTCGTAGAGCGGGGTGCCCGGCAACGGTGGCACGTGGGCCATGGCAATCAGGACCTTGCGATCCCCCGGGAAGATTGAACGAAACCGCGACATCTTTCTTACTCCTTCTCTACTGACACGACGTGCACGACATCGACGTCCTGCTCGCGAATGTGGCGAATCCCCGGGTGCGAGGCGGGGGCGTTGGTGACGAGCACGTCGACGGCGTGCAGGGGGGCGAAGGTCACCAGGGCGACGCGCCCGATCTTGGATTCGTCGGCCAGGACGATGACCCGTCGCCCGGTCGCCAGCGCGGCACGCTTGACGTCGGCGTCGTCGAGGTTGTACTCGGTCAGGCCCTTCAACTCGCTCACGCCGGCCACCCCCATGAACACGGCGTCGAAGTTCAGATCCGCGAAGGAGAGCTGCGCGCGTGGTCCGATCAGGCTCAGCTCGCCTTGGCGGATGACGCCGCCGGTCACGATGGTCTTGACGGCGGGCTTGGTGGCCAGTTCCATGGCGATCAACAATGACGAGGTGATGGCGGTGATGGGCAGGTCGGCCGGGATGGCCTTGGCCATCTCGTGCGTCGTGCTCCCCACGTCGAGGAACACCGTCTCGTTCTCGCGCAGCATCGCCGCGGCCGCCGCGCCGATCGCGCGCTTGGCCTCCGACGACTGGGCCGCGCGCTGCAAGATGGGGGGTTCGAAGGACCGGCTCTGCACCGAAATCGCGCCGCCGCGAGCGCGCCGCGCGAGCCCCTCGACCTCGAGTTGGTCCAAATCACGACGAATGGTCATCTCCGACGTGCCAAAGAGCGCCGCGAGTTCCACGATGGAGGCTTCACCCTGCGCCCGAAGGCGTTCCGCGATGGTCGTGCGACGGGTCTTGGAATCCACGTCTCTCATGATATGTGAATTTTTCACACTAATCAATGAACTGATGAGAATATTTCACACAGTTTGAACGAATTATCACACGAAATGAGAGTTTCCGAGCGTAATACAACACCCGGGAACGTCAGTCGAAGTCGAGCCAGCCAGTGCGGTTATGCCACGTGCCCCCGTCGCGCAGAGTCTCGAGCACCACGCGCTGCACCCGCGACGTCGGCGTCACGTGCGCCAGTCCGGCCGCCGCCGCGGCGGCGCCGAAGACGAAGTACGCGACCGTGGTGACGTCGTCCTCGTAGGGATCGATGAGCTCGAAGCGCTGCTGGAACCGCACGATGTTGCTCGTCGGCCCGAGCGCCGCGACCAGGCGCTCATCCATCATCCACGATTGACACGTCGCCAGACGTCGCGACGGGTGAGGCCAGACGCGACCCAGTACCTCGCGCGCCCGTTCCCACGTCGCGTCGAGCGCCGCGGGGGACAGGTCGATGCGCGCCGGTATGTGCACGCCCAGCGACTCGTCGCCCGGAAGGAATCCCGCCCCGCGCGACCGCGCGCTCGCCTCGTCGAGCCACGGTCGCGGCGCCAGCGTGCCGCGCTCGAGGTGGACCCGGTGGAATTTGAGGCTGCGCACCTGCATCAACTCGCCGCGCAGGATCGGTAACATCCACCAGCCGGCGTCGACGCCGACGCTCGCGTGCTGACGGCGGTGCGTCTCGCCGTGGCGCGCCAGGGCGCCCAGGGTGTCGCGGTGCACGTCCTCGGGGAGGCCGAGGGAATCGTGGTACGCCGCCAATTCCTCGACCTGCAGCGCGAAGAGGTAGTAGTAGAGCAGGCGTCCACTCGGTCCGTCGTCGTTCAGGTCGGGCCAGATCGGAATCGGCGCATCGATGTTGCCCCGGTCGCGTTCGACGCACTCCACTAACGACGCCAGGAGCGAGGCCCACCGCGGCGACGCACGGGTCTCGTCCCAGTGCGCGAGCAACTCGTCGCGCACCGCCTCATCGAGGGCCAGGGTCGTGAGACGCGACGACAGTCCGCGAGCGTCCAACGAACGTACCCGCTCGACGCTCGTCGGCGCCGGATCACCGAGGAACGACCTCATGGTCGCCAGGGTGCTCACCGCGATCAGCTCGCGGGGTCTAGGGGGCGATACGCCACCCCCCGTTGCGCGAGGCGCTCGAGGTGCTCCTCGAGGCGCGGTCGAAACGACGCCACCTCCCCCGCGCTCCCCCACACCACTTCGGCGAAGGCGCTCAGGCGGGGAAAAGCCATGTAGTCGAGGCGGGCGACGGAATCGATGTACTCGGTCCACACTTGAACCTGCGCGCCCAACACGTGATGACGATGCACGGGATCGAGAGCATCGGGAATGACGCGGAAGGAATAGACCTTCTCCCACGTGGTGACGTAGGGCCGCGGCGCGACGGCGACCGGTTCGTCGGGCGAATCGCTGCTCAGCCAGTCCAAGTAGAGGTAGTCCATCGGTGCCATGACGACGTCGAGGCCGCGCGCGGCCGCTTCGACTCCCTTGTCACTGCTGCGCCAGGCGCAGATGATGGTCCCGGGGGGCACCTCGGCGTCGAGCACCTCGTCCCACGCCAGGACGCGCCGTCTCGCCGCCGTGATCGTGCGGGCCAGTCGCTCGGTGTAGAGACCTTGCAGTTGCCCCGGTTCGTCGAAGCCGTGCTCGGCCATGACCGCGCGCGCGGCGTCGCTCTCGCCCCACTCGACACTCGGGCACTCGTCGCCCCCGATGTGCACCGGCGAGCCCGGGAACAAGCCCGCCACGTACGCCACGACCTCGGCGGCGAAGTCCAGCGTGGCGGGCGCCACGTTCAAGACGTGTTCGGAGATGCCCCAGTGCGTCCAGACCTCCACGGGCTCGTCGGTGTTGGCGAACTCGGGGTAGGCCGCCAGGACCGCTTGGGCGTGGCCGGGCAGGTCGATCTCGGGCACGATCTGCACGTGACGGCGCGTCGCGTGCGCCACCAGCCGGGCGATGTCGTCGGCGTCGAAGAAACCCGCGTGCTCGACCTCGTCACGCACGTCATCGGACTCGTGACCGATCGGCGACCCGGCGCGCGAGGCGCCCACCGAGGTCAGTCGGGGCCAGGCCGGCACCTCCACGCGCCATCCCTGATCGTCGTTGAGGTGCAGGTGGAGTCGATTGAGACGGTGGTCCGCCACGAGGTCGATGAAGCGTTGCACCGCGTCGACGTCGAAGAAGTGACGCGCCACGTCGAGGTGGGCCCCGCGCCACGCGAAACGCGGCGCGTCCTCGATGGTCACGGCGTCGAGCGTCCAGCTCGCGAGCGGTGTGGTCGTCGTCGACCACAGTTGCGCGGGACCCAGTTGACGCAACGTGGTGAGGGCGTAGGAGAGACCCGCGGCGCTGGACGCGGCGATATCGACGCGGTCACCCACGCGCAAGGCGTAACCCTCGACCGGTCGCGTCGCGTCGTAGGTGACCGCCAGATCACAGGCCTGGTCGGGACCGACGCGCACGACTCGCCAGCCGACGCTCGCGGCCATGGCCGCGGCGAACACGGCCACCTCCTCGTTCCACCCTTCGTCGCAGGCGACGCGCAGCGGTGACGTCCAGGTCAGCGAACCCACCCCGGGCCGCCACGAGTGAGGAAGTGGTAGGGGACGGTTGTTCACGACGCGTCGAGGGCGTAACAGGCGACGCGTTTGGTCGCCGAGAGCTGCACCATGGCCGGCGTGGAGGTCCGGCAGTGATCCATGGCCAGCGGGCACCGGGGAGCGAACCGACACCCGGGGCCCGGGTTGATGACCTTGGGCGGCTCGCCGAGGTCCGCGACGTCGGTGTCACTGGCCAGGGGCAGGCGCGGGTCGGGCGCGGTCGCCATCAGCAATCGGGTGTAGGGGTGCGACGGGTTGGTGATCACCTCGTCGGTGGTGCCCTCCTCGACGATGCGACCGGCGTAGAGCACGATCATGCGGTCGGCCACGTATCGTGCGCTGGCCAGGTCGTGGGTGATGTAGAGCAGCGACACGTGCTCCTCGTCGCGCAGCGCCTTCATCACGTTGAGCAGTCCGATGCGTATCGACACGTCGAGCATGGAGACGGGCTCGTCAGCCAAGATGAGCGACGGCCGCGACGCCAGCGCTTGGGCGAACCCCAGCCGCTGGCGTTGTCCGCCCGAGAGTTCGTGGGGATAGCGCGCCAGGACGTCCGCGCCGGGCAGCAGGCCCACCTTCTCCGCGAGCACCACGGCCTCGGCGTCACGCTGGGCGGCGTTGAGTTCGGGACGGTGCAGTTTGAGCGAGCGCTCCAGCGCGTGTCCCACGCGCAACACCGGGTTGATCGATCCGAAGGGGTCTTGGAACACCATGGGCATCCGACCGCGCACGCGGCGACTGGGGCGTTTGCCCTGCACCTCGCCCTCGAAGACGATCTCGCCCGAGGTCGGGGGATAGAGCCCGGCCAGCACGCGCGCGATGGTGGACTTGCCCGATCCCGACTCACCCACGAGCGCGACGATCTCGCTCGGGGCCACCTCGAAACTCACTTCGTCCGTGGCGTGCAGCGTGCCCGAGGAGCGCAGTCCCCCCACGCGGAAGTAGCGGCTCAGATTGGTCACCCGCAAGATGGCGTCGGTCACGACACCCTCCTCGGGTTCACCAGGTGGCAGCGCACTTCGCGGTCGGCCGACGCCACCAGCGCGGGACGCACCTCGCGACATTCGTCGGTGGCGTGCGCGCACCGCGGGGCGAAGAGGCAGCCGACGGGCGGATCCACCAGCGACGGGGGGTTACCCGCGATACCGGTCAGTTCCCTGGCGGCCCCGACGATGCTCGGGAAGGCGTCCATCAGACCGCTCGAGTAGGGGTGGCGCGGACGGTCGAAGACGTCACGGGTCGTTCCGAGCTCGACGATCTCCCCGGCGTACATCACCGCCAAGCGGTCCGAGAAGTGTGAGACCACGCTCATGTCGTGAGTCACGAACAGCACGGCGAAGCCCAACTGGCGGCGCAGGTTCTCGACCTGGCGCATCAGCGAGCGCTGGGCCACGACGTCGAGCGCCGAGGTCGGTTCGTCCATGATGATCAGCTGGGGCTCCAACAACAGCGCCATGGCGATCATGGCGCGCTGGCGCATCCCGCCCGAGAGTTGGAACGGGAAGCTCTTCAGGTGCGTCACGTCAATCGAGACCATGGCCAGGACCTCGGCCGAGCGCTCGGCGATCTTGGCGTCGCTCCAGTCGGTGTGCGCCCGGCACACGTCGGCCAATTGCGCCCCGATGGAGAGCGTCGGATTCAGCGCGTTCATCGCGCTCTGCATCACCACCGAGATGTCGCGCCAGCGGTGCTGACGCAATTCCTCGGGCGAGAGGGACGTCAGTTCCACCCCGTTGAAGCGCACGGTGCCGCCCACCGTCTCGGCCGGGTAGGTCAGCAGCTGGGCGATCGAGAACAGCATGGTCGACTTGCCACACCCTGACTCGCCCACCACCGCCAGGAACTCCCCCGGGGCCAGGTCGAAGCTCACCTTATTGACGGCCTGGGCCGGACCGTGGGGCGTGGCGTAGTGCACCTGGAGATCGCGCACTTCGAGGATCGGGGTGCTCACGCCAGGGCCTTTCGACGGCGGCGGTTCGTCACGGGACGCAGGGCCGGATTCGACACTTCGTCGAAGGCGTAGTTGAGGAGCGCCAGGGCGCTACCCAGGAGAGCGATCATGATGCCGGGCGCCAGCGCCCACAACGGATAGCCCGCCGCCAGCGCCTCGTTGTTCTGCGCCCAGTAGAGCATCGTTCCCCACGACTCGGTGTTCACGTTGCCCAGGCCCACGAACTGCAGTCCGGCGGCGGTGAGCACGGCGTAGAGCGCCGCGCTGAGGAAGTTCGCCACGATCAGTGACGTCATCGGCGGAATCAGTTCGACGCTGATGATGTACCAGCTCGACTCGCCGCGCGCCCGCGCCGCCAACAGGTAGTCGCGATTGCGCAGGCTCAACGCCTGCACGCGCATCTGACGCGCGCCGTAACTCCACCCGGTGAACACCAGTACGAAGACGATGGTCCAGAAGTTGGCGTTCTTGGTGTAGGCGGCGATGACGATGATGAGCGGAAAGGTCGGGATCACCAAGATGACGTCGGTCAGCAACGAGAGTCCGTCGTCGATGAGGCCACCCAGGTAGGCCGCGCTGATCCCCACGACCACCGACAAGATCGTGCAGAGGAAACCGACGACCAGCGCCAGCATGACCGACTGACGAGCACCGGCCATCAATTGCGAGAACACGTCTTGTCCGAAGGACGTGGTCCCGAGCGGGTGCGCCCACGAAAGCCCCATCCCGGGGCTGTAGATCTCGGCGGCCGGATCATCGGGGGTGAACCAGCTCGGGAAGGCCGTGAGGATGAGGAGCACCAGCATGATGACGGCGCCGGCGAAGGCCTTCTTGTCGCGACGCAGGAAACGCCAGGTGGCGCCCAGGAGTGACGAGAGGCGCTTCATCGATTATTCCTCGTGCGCGGATCGAGCAGCGCGGTCGCGATGTCGGCGATGAAGATGGCCACCAGCACCGCGACCGTGATGAGCAGGAGGAGGGCCTGCAACAGGGGGAAGTCCTCGTTACCGACCGCCTGCAGCAGCAAGAAACCGACGCCGGGATAATTGAAGACGTCCTCGACCAAGATGGCGCCGGAGATGATGAAACCTAACGACATGGCGAAACCGGTCAAGTTGGGTAGCAGCGCGTTGCGACCCGCGTACTGCCACAGGATGCGCCGCGGCGTCAGCCCCTTGGCGCGCGCCATCTTGACGTAGTCCTCGGCCACGACGGTGATCATGTTGTTACGCATCGTCAAGATCCACCCACCGATGGACGAGATCAAGATCGTGAAGGCGGGCAAGACCGAGTGGTTCAACACGTCCACCGCGAAGGTCCAGGTGAAGCCCGGCGAGTCGACCGTGGCGTTATAGCCATTGAGCGAGGGGAACCAGTTGAGGGTGAGCGAGAAGAGCCAGGCGCACAGCAACCCGACCCAGAAGTAGGGGAACGCCGAGATGACGATGAAACTCGGCGGCAACAGGTTGTCGAGGACGCCACCGCGACGCCAGGCGGCCAGCGCGCCGAGCCCGGTACCCAACACGAAGCCGAGGACGGTGGTGACGCCGAGCAGACCGAGCGACCAGGGCAACGCGACGCCGATGACGTGGGTCACGGTCTGGGGATAGTTGCCCGTCGAGACACCGAAATTGCCGGTGAAGGTGTTACCGAGGTACTGGAAGTAGGCGGCCACCAAATTCTGGTGTCCCCCGATGCCCAGGGCCACCTCGATGGCGTGCAGGGCCGAGGGATTGATGCGCCCGCGGAAGTTGGCGACGATCGCCTGCGCGGGATTGCCGGGCATGAGCCGGGGAATGAAGAAGTTCAACGTGAGGGCTGCCCAGAGGGCAATCAACAAAAACCCTATTCGCCGAACTATAAACCTCATTCCCCGACTCAGCTCCGACTAACTACTTAGGCCTTCGGGGCCAACTTGTCCAGCACGTAACCCCAGTCCGGCTGGTTGTACAGACCGGGCTGCGCGTACGGGTTGGCCGCCGTCGGGAAGTTGTTGATCGTCGTCGGGTTGTACTGGAACCAGTCGACCTCCTCCAGGACCGGAATGACCGGGGCCTGGTTGACCATCACGGCCTCCAACTGATTCACGATCGACTGCTGGGTCGCCGCGCTCGTCGTCGTGGCGTACTGGTTCAACAGGGCGTCGGTCGACGCGCTGGAGTACCGCTCCCAGTTCGACGCCGCCGCGGTGCCGATCGGGGCCGAGTTCTTCGAGAAGAGCATCTGGCGCATCTCGTAGAACGGGGTCGGGCCGCCGGCTTCGGCGTTGTAGGCCAGCTGGTACTTGCCGGCGTACAGGTTGGCGTAGAACGTCGCCTGGGCCGGGGTCTGCAGCGTGATCTTGATACCGAAGGAGGTCAACTGCTGGCTGACGACCTGCATCGAGGCGATCCAGTCCGAGTAACCGCCGTTGGTCGTCAACGTGAAGGACAACTTCTTGCCGCCCTTGGCGTAGATGCCGTCGGAACCCTTGGTGTAGCCGTCGGCCTTCAAGATGGCCGCGGCCTTGGTGAGGTTGTACCCCGTGCCCAACGACGACGCCAGCGAACTCGAGACCCACGACTTGAAGGTCGGGCTCACGATGCCGGTCTGACTCGCCGGCGGTTCGTACCCGTACTCACCGATCTTCGACACGAGCGAGCGGTTGATGGCGAAGCTGATGGCTTGGCGCACCTTGGGGTCCGACAGGCCCGGCACCGTCAAGTTCGGGAACAGCGACACGTTCGCCACCGGTGGGAACCAGTAGGAGTTACCGGCCTTCTTCGCGACGTAGTAGCTCTGGATGTTGGGGATGAACTGCGAACCCCAGGCCGACTGACCGGACGCCAAGTACTGGTTGCAGGTGTTGTTCGACAAGAACGCCGGCATGTTCACGACCTTTATCTGCGCCATGCCCTTCTGCCAGAACAACGGGTTGGACTTCCACTGGATGTTTTGGCCGGAGCACTTCGACATGATGTAGCCACCGGTGCCCACCGGGTTGGAGATCAGCGCCGTGGTCGGGTTCGCGATCTTGCTCCACAGGTGCTCCGGGACGATCGGCACTTGGTCGGCCACGTAGTAGAAGTACGGGACCGCAGCGGCCTTGAAGTTCATGATGATCTTCGAGCCCGACTGGGTGACGCTCGACAGCGCGGTCCACACGGCGTTGAGGTCCAGCGCCGGGTACTTCTTCAACAAGCCGAAGGTGTAGGCCACGTCGGCCGCGCTGAAGGGCTGACCGTCGGACCACTTGACGCCGGAACGAATGGTGAAGGTCAGCGTCTTGTTGCCGTTGCTCCACGCGTAGGCCGAGGCCAGCCACGGGGTGACCTTGCCGCTCTGCAGCGCGTTCACGAAGTCCAGCGACTCGTAGGTCAAGCCGAAGGAATACGGCAATGACGAGGGGATGAACGGGTTGAACGCGCACGACCAGAGGGAACCCTGCTCATTCGCGAGATTGAGCGGTGCCTGTGACGGCGCCGCATTGGCTACGGCCAAGCCGACGACCGACGGACCCACCACGGTCATCGTGGATGCCACGAGCACCAGGGCCGAGGTCGCGAGACCCACCTTGAACTTTTTCATCACAACTACTCCTCCCGAGGGGAACCGCCTGAGTCCCCATTTCACTGTGTCACCGATCTCGGACTCGACGACTCGAATCGGTCGTCGAGCCACCAGAACGGACTCACAGCGTCACATTATGTGAATTTTTAACATCAATCAAACACTTTTGTGAGAAATTCTCACATTTTTCGAGAATTAATCACCTCGTAACGATGCGACTCTCGAACTTACGCGGACAACGTCACCTTCGACAAGCGCGGCGACGTGTCGATCGGACGACCGCGTCGCTCGCCCAAACGCAGGGCGATCGCCTGTCCCACGAACACGGCGCCGAGCGCGTGTATCCAGTTGGCCCGTTCCCCGGGCAGCACGATCTGCGCGTCACACTGAGACGCCGATCGCCCGGCCGGTCGGATGACGACCGTGGACATCCCCGACTCGCGGCACCCGTGCAGCAGTTCGGACAACACCGGGTCGGAGAGCTCCTCGGTCACGACGACGACCGCCGTGCACCCCTCACCGTCGGCCCCGATGGGTCCGTGGAGATA
>Ga0209067_10001534_pt1 | contig 14149 bp, 10 predicted proteins | sample ColStrG_CSR_2013_FD_187199 | JGI IMG/M metagenome (GOLD analysis project Ga0209067, IMG submission 187199) | Freshwater sediment microbial communities in response to fracking from Pennsylvania, USA - Cold Stream Run_MetaG_CSR_2013 (SPAdes)... | ecosystem: Environmental > Aquatic > Freshwater >... | reverse complement strand
GCCTCGATATCGGACGATGCGATGACCCGCCCCTTCCCCACCGGTGCCACGACGGTGCCCGGCCAGAGTTTGACCAGCAGAGCGGCATACTCGGCGCCTGCCCCGGGGCTCGCGTCGGCCTGGCTCGGCGAGCCTCCGGGCCGCTGCCCGATCACCGTCGCTCCGCCCTCGACCAGTGCGCCGATCCGGCGCAGCGCCGCCAGCGTCATATGGTTCGAGCTGCCACCCAGATAGAGCGCCTTGTACCGCGCCCCACCGGGCGTCACCAGCTCATCGCCGTCGTTGGCCAGCGCAGCCGTCAGCGCATCGGCGTTGACGAAGTCATAGGCGTGCGTCCGCGGCGCATCGGCCACGGGGTGGTCGCCATAGAGCCCGGTGAGCGGCGCCTCCTCGCCGTAGAAATAGCCGACGTCGGCGACATTGCGCCCCTGCTGCAGCAGGAACGCGTTGCGAGCGATGTAGTCCACCCACGGCCGCGCCAGCTCGGCCCAGCTGTCGAGGCGGTTGAAGTATTGGCCGAAGATGAACAGCGACAGGCCCGGTACCCGGTCGTCCACCGGCTGGTGAGTGGATTCATGCACCACCGGCCGGTTGATGCCCTGAAGGAACTCGAGGTCGATGATGTGCTTGAGCGTCCGCGGTGAATCCGCCCAGGGTGTCATTGAGGATGTCATGCTCTCGGCCGCGACGAGGTTCTGCCCATAGATGTGCGCGACAGAGGCTGCGCCCTTGGTATCGGCGAGATAGGTGGGCTTGGGGCTGCCCCCTTGGGGGAAGGTCCACATCGCCGACATGGGTACGTCGGTGTGGCTGCGCATCGCCATATCGTCGCCGAGCGAGGGGCGGTGGTCCTCCAGCGCTTCGCCATAGATGATGAGGCCGGCAGCGCGCGCGGCATCGTCAACCGTGCCGTAATGCTCCGAGGCCATCAGATCAGCGAGCGTGCGGCGATAGTCATACAGGAAGCGGTCGGAATCGGCGCGACTGCCGACCAGCGTACCGGTCAGGGCGGGCAGCCACGGGGTCGGATCATAGCCGCGCAGCCGCTTGAACTGCTCCACCATCCGGGGTGTCCAGTTGGCCGCGCCGACTTCGATGCTGTCGGTGACCATCGCGCGCACGCCATGCGCGCCGAACAGCTTCGGTCCGACGGCGTCCCGGTACATGCCGAGATAGTGATCGATGTAGCGGCGCACCGCCGCACCATCGAACTTGTCGACCTCCAGCCCCGTGGCTTCCGGGGTGGCCGGATGATTGGTGGTGCCCAGCAGGGACCAACCCAGCCGGATCACCCGCCACTGTTGCCCTTCGGGCAGGCGGGGCGCCGTCCAGTCGAGCGACCCGTCCGCGCGCAGATGCCCCGTGATATCAATCACCTGGGCGGGAGCGGGGCCGACTGCGCCGTCGCCGATGTTGCTCAGGCCATAATAGTCCTGCACTACGGCATAGCCCGCCTTGGTCTCGGCCTGGTCGATCCGGGCCTCCTCGGACAGCGCCAACAGCTCCAGCCGGTAGCTCTTGGCCCCGGCGGTCAGGGCGGAAAGGTCGAAATTCATCGCCACACCCGGTGCCGGCGTGCCGATCGACACCGTCGAGTGCGGCGGCGGACCCAGCACGACCCGGAAGGCACGCGCGGTCACCGGCGCGAAGCTGACCGTGCCGGGCACGTCGCTCACCGGCAAGTCCGCGACCTTGTGCCAGCCCGCGCCATCCTCGCTGGCCTCGAGCCGGGCGGAGAAGGCCGGTCCGCCGAAGATCATCTTGGCATTGGGCACGAAGAAGCGAGCCGAGCGGATGGTCTGCGCCGTCGAGTAGGTGAGAAGGATGGTGGTGGGATTGGCCGGGGAGCCTGCGGGAATCTCAACCCCGGTGGCCAGGTCGTCATCGAACAGTGCGCTGGCATCGAGTGCCGCGCCCCCCGCCAGGCTGACCGCGGGCAGTGCCGCCGCGGCCGCGTGCACCGGCACCGCCAGTACCGCGATGTCGCCCGAGGCCTGCGGCGGCGCCTTGGGTTTCTCGCCCGAGAGCATCTGTGAAATGTCGCCGGTCATCGGCTGGTCGCCATAGGGCCCGGTGACCGCCGGTGGCGGTGCCAGCCGGCCCTTGAAGGCCTTGCCGGGCGCCGCCAGCGCCTCGCTCCACACCAGCTTCTTGAGCCCGTCCGCCGGCGGCACCCACGGTCCGCCGGTCTCCGACCAGCCGGGAGATGAAGCAATACCGAACTCCAGGCCCAGCCGCTCGGCCTCGCTGGCCGCGAAGCGGAAGGCGTCCTGCCATTCCGGGGTCATATACACCAGCCGGTGTGGCACGATCTGCGGGGTCATCAGGTTGGCGTCGAAGGCCTGCACGCCACCGACGCCGATGCGGTGCATCCAGTCGAGGTCCTTGGCGATGCCGTCCCGGGTGATGTTGCCGTTCATCCAGTGCCACCAGACGCGCGGGCGCGCGCTCATCGGCGGGTCCTGGAATTGCTGCTCCGGCACATCCGCTGCGGCCGGGGCGTCGGCGGCTGCCGGCGCCGACCGGGCCAGCGGCGGCACCGCACTCAGCGCACTCGCCAGCGTCAGCGCCAGCACGACACGCAAGGGGTACGCGAAATCTGTTCCGGCCATCAGTATTCTCCCATTATGGAATTGGTCGCGGCGCAGGGCCGCGAATTAGCCTGTCATGTGATCGGTTTGCACATTCGCGTCAGCGGCTCGAATCGCGCGTTCATAGGGTCGCGCGGCACCTTGTGGGAGGCGCTGAGACCGGAGGTGGGAATTTCGCCCCGCACCGGCACTTCGTAAGTGCCATAGAGGATGTCCATCTGTGGGCTTCTTTTAATTGTGTCGGTTGCTCCTGAATGTTGTCACATTCCGGTGGTTAATGTCGGAATTCCGCATTCCGCAAGGGCAACTAATCTCGATGTGAAGCGCGCACCAAATGCTGTGTATTCGCTACGTTGATGGCGCCCGTCAATCGCCGCCCCCTACGGAATTGCGCGCATCGGTTGCCCCGCAACCGTTCCACTTCCGCCTGCCTTGCCGGCGGCCACCAGTGGGTGGGCAGCCTCGGATGTTGCCGAAGCGCTGATTAAGCGCGCACCGTCATGCGCATCGCGTCACGGTCAGGCTCTATCCAAGGTCGCCATGAAATCCGCCGCCGTAATAGTCTGGAAGAGCAACTTCGAAGGACGCTAAGCAGATCCTGATCACCACTCACAAGGTATTTGGCCCGCCCTCACCCCAAACCGGCACCCAGGCGCATGGACGCGCACCAAATGCTACGTTTTCGCTATGCTCCGCAATCAGGGTAATCCCGCCGCCCGCGCCTTAGGACGTTAGGTACGGTCCAGCTACGATCACAATGCTTCCGTCCTGCGAAACATATGCCAGTCCATTAGGCCCCCAGCGCACAAATGCTGGCGTCCAAAAGCCCAGGGTATGCCCGATGACCGTAAAGCTCTTGAGCACCGCGTAGCTCTTCAAGTCGTAAATCGTCAGGTAAGAATACGTTCCGCCGTTTTCGCTCAGCCTGAAGATTCGTGAAAGTCCACCGTCGACAATTACCGTGCGATCAACTTCGCCTGTCGAAGGCAACTGGCCCACGACCTGGCCCAAACCGGTGTCAAACACTGTTCCAGCGTCCATGAAAAGCAGGTTGTTATAGAAATGAACCTTTCCGTCAGGGCCATCGGTCACCGAGCTTGTAACGGTGGCACCAGACGAATTGACACTCAATGTGTCAATCATCGATTGGCCCTCGGAATACATTGCGCTCGTCGTGGCTCCCCACTGGAGGTATGCCAACTCGTTAGTCGCACCTTGCGCATTGATGCCCGCAATGGTTGGACGCGCCGTCGCATCATCAAAGACCACGATGCCCATGGATTGCGGCTCATTGACCGGTATTGTTCGCGCTACTGCCAACGTGCGGGGACTCCCCGGCGCGACCTGTAGGTCCCAGGTCTCTAGCGCGTTCCCTTGCGGGGCTATCCCAATATTGATGGTAATATCCGAGGATAAAGCCGGAAGCAAGAGGCGACGAATTGTTGCCGCCCCTTTCAGAGCCGCGTACAGGTATTGCCCATCGTCCGAAATGGCCAGACGGCCGACTTCCGCGCCCAAAGTTACCGTACCGGTAACAGTGGCCGTTGTCGGATCTATAACGGCGATAGTGCTTGGACTCGACGCTGAAGATGCGGACACAGACGCATAGAGGCGGGAATGAACCGGGTCCCACACCATGTCGTTGGCTTGCAGCGCTACGGTCGTAACCGTGTAACCGTTCGGTCCCGGAAGGTTGTTGCCTATTTGGTAGGTAACCTGAATAGTCTGTGGGCTTCCCACTAACGGGTTGACACAGGCCGGATCCAGGCAGGCTGTAATGGTTATCGTGTCCTGATAGACGCCGGCCGCCAACGTTGAAGGCGCGCGATAGGTAACGGCCACATTATTGTTCTGTCCAGATGATCCGACTCCACTTGGCATGGGCAACCCGAAAGCGGCAGAGGCAATCCCGTTACTGCTCGACGTCAGGGTGAAGGTGATGGGGAAACTCGGCGCGTTCTGGATGGTCATGCCGATCGACGGTGCAGCCGGCGTAGACACATCCGTCGGCAATGCCTGCGCCTTGATCGCAGTCAGAGAAAGTGCAACCGTCGGCGCACTTGTGCCTGAAACCGCAGCCACCACATATGTGACACCAACGGTTATCGGGCTTCCGGCAATCTGGCTGGCGCATGCTTGATCCGTGCAAACTTTCAGCTCCACGGTATCCGTGTAGGTCTTTGGCGCCAGCGTGTAAGGATTCTTGAAGTAGACGTCCACCTCGGCCTGGGTGGCCGAAAATCTTCCTGGTGATAGCGATGCGACGCCCGAAGTAGTCGTGCCACCACTAACGTACAGACCGCTCGACGGCACATTCATGGCAGTGAGCAAAATGGGAGAGAACGCAACAGCCGCGTCAGTCACCTTGGCCTGAACGGACACGCTTTGCACGTTGGCGGTAACGCTGGGCGAGGAACCGCCGCCGCCGCCCCCACCGCACCCGGCGATGCTAAGGAAAATCAGCGTTAGAAATCCCTTAGCGCGCCCAATTCCTGGTACGTCGAGGAACATCCTATCCCCTCCCGTCGGTCATCAAGACCGCCTCGCAATTCTCCCGGCTGATTCCCGCGATCAAGCGAAAAGCGAAGCAGCCCTCCTAATTTATTGTTCTATGTCGCTTGGCAGTTTATACGATTCAACCCGAGGCACCGAACCCAATTTACTTAGACCTCCCGGCAGCCGGACCGGGGACAACGGGCGGTTTATCGGATCGTAGCGAGGTCACACTACCGGAGCCCGGTTACCGGACTGGCCACGTCCACCGTCGCTAGATACTGGATCAGAACCATAATTTCCCGCTGTGTGACGCTGACCACAGCAAAACCAACCGCCCTAGAAATCACCGGCATCCTTCCCAAACTGGCTGTCATATGGGCCTGCTGGCAAACCTGTTCCCTTGATATTGATTGCCTGGGCATTGGCCTGGCGAGCGAGCGGCATGTAATTCGGAGCCGCCTTGGTGATAGCCGCCGCGATGGCGTCAGCCACCAGTCCCGCAAGTCCTCCAGAACTGTTATTTTGTGGAGAATAGACAAGCAGTTGATGGTTTCTCCAAAGCTCTGCACCGGTGTGCTCACTATCAACTGGACTGACAATCGACCAGCAGATCAGTACCCCCTCGTGCAATTCGCTCAAATAGGGGGTGAACTTCGGACGCCTGATTCAATTCCGCGTCGATGCGTTCTTTGCACAGTGGAGCAGCGCTATGCCTAAGGGGGATACGGCCGTATCCACCGCCGCTCGCACCTCGTCGCTCGGGTCAACTGTCCATTCGATCGTTACACGTCGGGCCGCGACGTCGTCACAGCGGATCTCAGTGATTCCGGAAATCCCACTCAAAATCTCTGAGACACGCAGGGTCACCGCCGCCTGTCGCAGTCTGTAGCGAGCGACCTTTCCGACTTGTGTTAATGGCAGAGCCTCAAGGAAGATGATGCGTTTGGGTCGCGCCGTCGGCTCGTCGATGTGTTGTGCAACGAAGTCCGCAATTGCCTCTTCATCCACTGCCGGATTTGCCTTCCGAACAGCGTAGACTATCGGAAGCTCTCCCGCGAACGCATCCGGCATGCCCACCGCCGCCGCCATGACGATCGCCGGATGGCGGCAAATCACATCTTCGATTGCCAGCGGATCAATATTGTGGCCGCTGCGTATGATCACATCCTTCGCACGTCCCACCAGTCGCAGCTGTCCATCCGATAAGATCTCGCCGAGATCGCCGCTGGCATACCAACCTTCGCCGGGCGAGCCGATTAAGCCGTCAAGTGTTCGGTAGCCGCGAAACAGCATTGGCCCGCGCACGTGCAGTTCCGTCTGGCCGCTCTGGAAAAGCGGTACCAACTTGGTTTCTACTAGCGGTGCCGGGTAGCCGACAGCGGGCGGGCGCACGATCCCATCAAGCGGTTGGCTCGCGCCCGCACCAGATAGCTCGGTCATGCCGAGGGCTTGTGAAATAGGCAGGCCAACGATTCTTTCAAGGCGTTCCGCGAGTTCCGGAGCCATGGATGTAGCGCCCGTAACGATGGCGCGAAGCTGAGGCCAGCGCCGCGGCGGCGCAGCTTGGGCCGCAACCAACGACCAGGTGGCCGGCACCAGGACGATGACAGTGGCCTGCTGCCGCGCAGCAATACTCCACAGGGATGCTACAGTTTCCGGATCGCGTGCACCCGCCAATCCGCAGTTCATCAGCGTTGTGCCGCTGGAGAATAGCCCCATCCCTACGGTGAACGCGCCGCCGACGTGGAAGAAAGGCAGTAGCTGCAGAACACGATCCCTTTCCAGCCAGCCGAATCCCACCGCCGAGGCATGCAGTGCCGACATCGCCGCTCTGAGACCGAGTTCAGCCAGCTTGGGCGCCCCGCTTGTGCCCCCCGTGTGGAATAGAAATGCCGCCCGGTCTCCTCGTACCGGCCGTGCATCCTGCGGATTACTCCGCGCCAGGAAGTCGGACCAGCTGACACGACGTGGCGCACAATCTAGGAGTACGTCGGAAGGCCCATGTTCAGTTTCTATTTCGATGACCAGCCCTACTCCCGCCAGCCGCACGGCTTGAGCGACAACGCGGTGCAGCGGCATCGCAGGATGCTGGCCAAATGCAACCACCGCGCGAACGTTGGCAAGGGCGAGTTGGCTAGCCATTGATTCCGCCGACAGCGAAGGATTGATCGGAAAGGCTATCGCAACACCGGCAGCACCCGCCAAAGCCAACAACATTTCCGGAATCGGTGGCGCAATAATTGCCACAACATCGTCAGCCGCAACTCCCGACGCCGTCAGTGCCGCCGCGAAGCGTGCTGCGATGTCCGCGGCGTCCCGGTAGCGATACACAACTGGCGAGAGATCTCGCCAGTCGCGTAAGTGGACAATGGCATCGCGCCGTGGCGCTCGCGCTGCAACCGCTTGCAACATCGTAATCGGATCTTGCACGACTCTGATTCGACGCCGCGCCTCGTCGTCAAGATCTGCCTGGATGCGTTCGTTCATGTTTAGCAATTATCACGTCTGGCTTGACCCGGATCGGTATCCCGGCGACGCACCGCCGTCCCGCCAGGGGACGGTCATGCAAATACTTTCGACCGAAAGCATCAAGATCGTCAGAGTCTTCATCTCCTAAGCACAAACCATGGCGCCGCTCACGTCCATTCGGCAACCTAGAAAAGGGACAACTCGCTGAGCCGAGAGATGTCTCCGTCGGCAAGTTTGAACCGCGTCGCGTCCGCACTCTCCTTCGCATGATGCACGTTAGTGGCGTCGGGAACGGCGGCATCAGTTTCGCCGTGTCCGTTGATTAGCCAGTTCAAGGCTACCTGTGCGGCGGCGACCTGGCGTTCGCCGCCTAGGTCCAATAACTCAACCACCAGTGCCCGACTCTTTGCGAGGTCGCGTTGCAATTTGGCTCGCCAGCGCCATGATTCTGCGCGCATCAGCTCGGGCTGCCGATGGCACTTGCCTGTAAGCCACCCCGAAACCAAAGGCGTGCAGGCTATGATCATGACGCCCGGTTCCTTCGCTGCATCCAAGGCGCCGTTCTTCTCGGTGGATCGATCGAACGGATTGTACTGGACCTGATTTACCTTCAGCGCAAGACCAAGCGCCTGCAATACCTGATGCGCCCGTCGCATTTGTTCGTACTGCCGTTAATACCTCTCTCACAAGGCACCATTGCCGGACCCTCCACGTCTGGCGATGCTCGTCCGGACGTTGCACTGATAGCTGGACGCCATATCCGGGTCGCCACCGGGACTGAGCACGGCTGTGGCCGGATAGGCACAGATCAGGCGCTGCTTCTCCGGCCCAGTGGCGGGCATGCCCGTCATGCCCGCGATGCCCAGTCGGCCGACGAGCGTTTGCGGCGTCCTGCCCATTTCAACCCAATCGACCAGCGCGGTCGCAATGTTGCGGTCAGGCGTGTCGTCCATCGGCGGAGCACCGATTTGCCCGAATAAGTCGGGACCAGGGCCGCCGAAGCAGTGCTGAACGCCGGGCACCATGAACAGGCGCATCTGCGTCTTCGCCTTCGGTCCCGAACTTGCGAGAATCTGCTGATGGAAGCTCAGGCTGTATTGCGGTGGTATGGTGGCGTCCGCCCAGCCGTGCCACATGATTAGCTTGCCGCCGCGTGCGAAGAAGCGCTGAAGGTTAGGTTGGGGATCGATCTCCGGGGACAGGGTTGCCTTTACTTGGGCAGGATCCCTGTTGAAGTCGAATTCTTCGTCGCGAGCGATCGGCTGGGGCGGCAGGTTCATCAAGACGTCCGGGAAGGCGCTCTGGATCGGGCCCTTCTGGGCACCTTTCGCAATCGAACCGTCCCATCCGAAGAATGGCGCGGGTACACCGCCTTCCGATCCGGTTGCAGAGAAGCCGAAGACGATCTGACGACCCGCATGATCTATTGGGCCATCGTGAATTTTCTTAAGGGCATGGAGTTGCGGCGGGGTAAAGCATTGCGGTGAGCTGTTCGTGCCGCAGGCCAGCTTCATCGCATCGAATGCGCACTGGCGGGGATCGGTCACCAGTCCGTCCGTGCGCCCATCGAGGGCATCGCATTGCGCCAGGACCTCGCTTTGCAGCAGCTTCACCTGTTCGGGGCGAATGGCGGCGCCCGTGGCCATCTGGGCTTGCGCCACCCAGATAAGCGTCATGATGAGCCGGGTGGCCGATGAAGCCGGTGCGCCGGCCAGTATGCCGTCATAGTCATCCGGAAAACGCGATGCTTCCATCAGCCCCATGCGCCCGCCATTCGAGCAGCCGACAAAGTAGGAACGATCGGGTGCGTGACCGTAAAAGTGCTGGGCCAGCTGCTTTGCGATCACGGTCGTCAGATGAATACCGCGCCAGCCATAGTCGCGAACGCGTTCAGGGTGACCCTTTGCCCAGCTGCTGTCGAGCGGGTTTCCGCTGTGGCCGGTATCGGTAGATGCGCCGACCTGGCCGACCCTCACGGCCGAGGCGAGGTCGCTGTAAGAGATGGATCCCGCAAGGCCGCCGTTGCCCGCCCCCATCAGGCGGCCGGTCCAGCCCTCCGTGGGGAGCCACACTTCGAAGCGGATGTCGGAACCGGGTTCGGGGTGGATGCTGCCAATCACGCGGCAGAAGCCCGGGAGGCCTGAGAGGGTTGGTCCGCCGTCGGGCTGACCGGTCATCCCGGGGAGCCTCGCGCCTTCGACAGGTGTGTTGGCGGCTTGGGTCCGAGCGCTTGCGATGGCTGCCTGGTCGATCGGCAGCTCGGCCAGTTTTCCGCAGGCGTCACCGCTCCCGACGGGGACTGCGGAGGATGGCGCTGGGCCGACGATGGGGTTGCTTTGGGCTAGCAGCCCGAAAGACGCACTGCTCGCTGCGACAAGGATAGCCGCCAGAGCGAAAGGGTTTTGACTTTTTTGCAAGGGATTTCCAATACGTTCGAGGTTGGGAATGCGGTGATGCGTGGCGGCCGAACCGCGGGATTTCCTACGCGCTGGCTGCAGTATTCCTGTCCTGCAATTCCGGCAGGAGTCTCGCGAAGCCGTGGTCTAACGCGGCAACGACATCGAAGCTTCGATCCGCGCGCAGCCATTGAATGAATAGACCATCCATCATCGCGAGCAGCTGGCGCGCCACAGGTAGGGGCTTATCGACAAAGGGATCGAGCAGTGTGGTGAACAACCCCAGCACGGCCGCTTCGCGTCTCCGCCACCACGCATAGCCCGGATGCGCTGGATCGAGGGATTCGGATTGAAGCTCAGCCAGGAGACGGCAGATATCCGGCCTGTCGCTGGCTCGAGCGACGATGGTACGCAGCACGAGGAAAACCGCATCCTTCGCACTTGCACTGCGCGGCTCATGTGTGGCGGTCCGGACGAGTGGGGTCATGACCTCCGTGGCGTCCGCTTCCAATTCCTGAAGCACGGCCAGTAACACCGCGTGCTTTGACGGGAAATAGTGAAGCAGCCCCGGGTTCGACAGACCGCAGCGCCGTGCCAAGGCCTGAACGGTAAAACCGTAATACCCGCGCTCCCCGATCAACGTCACCGCGTGACCAATGATCTGGGCGCGGCGGGCTTCGGGATCTTCTCGGGTGCGGGTTGCAGGGTTTGTCATAATCTCTATAGACCGATTAGTCGGTCTGTAGTATAGTTCATTAGAACAGTAATGGGCGCCCTGTTGCAAGCGCGCCTTTGGGTGACCGCCGTTGCCGGCGTCAAGCAGTGAGGGAACTGATGAAGAGCAAATCAGGCGGGATTCGGCTGGTCGCATCGATGGCGGCGGGGATCGGGCTGCTATTTGGAGCGCTGTTGCCGACGCTGGCGTCGGTGGCAGATGCCGCCGAACCGGTAGCGTTGGGGCTTGAGGCGAGCTGCACTGTGGATACGCTGCAGGCGGTGGTGGCGGGCCTCTCGAGCAGCGTCACGATCCAGTCGATCAAGAACGGCCCGTTTCATGAAGCCACGCGCTTCGTGGCTGCGACCGACACCCGCCCTGCCTTCTGCCAGGTCACGGGCCGCTTCGTCACCAACCCGACGACGGGCAAGACCGCCAACTTTCTGGCGACTCTTCCGGCTACATGGAACGGAAAATACCTGCAGCTCGGCTGCTCGGGCCATTGCGGCCAGTTCTATGTGAGCGATCCGGCCATGCCCTCGATTACCGTCACGGCGCAGGGCCATCCGGGGCAGCTGATTGAGAAGGGCTATGCCACCTTCGCCACGGATGAAGGGCATACGGGCATGGACAGCGCCTCATGGGCGCTGAAGGCGGATGGCAAGGTCGATCAGGACTTTGTCGATGATTTCCTCTACCGCGCCGACAAGGTGCTGGCGCACATGGGCAAGGAATTCACCACCGCCTTCTACGCCCACGTCAACGGCAAGCCGGCGAAGATTACCCGCTCCTACTTCAATGGCTGCTCGGGCGGTGGACGCGATGCGATGGTTGCCGCCTCCTATTTCCCCGAGGAGTTTGACGGCATCATTGCCGGATCACCTTACAACGCGCTGGGCGTGACCTTCCAGGCTTCGGCGATCGGCCTGGCGAGCAGCCGCGCGCCCGACGCGGCGCTGACCCCGGGCCTGCTCGCGCTGATGGACACGGTGGTCAAGAAGCAGTGCGACGCGCAGGACGGCGTGCAGGACGGTCTCATCCAGAACCCTGTCGCCTGCAACTTCCGCCCCGAGCACGACCTGCCGCGCTGCGCACCGGGCAAGTCTGGCGACCAGTGCTTCACCGACCACCAGATCGAAACCGTGGCCACCAGCATTCACGCCATCACCGACGAACACGGCCAGATCGTCCAGCCGGGCTATTCGGTCAGCGAGCTGCAAGCCCCGCTCGGCCCCCTGTCGATGCTGAGTGATCCTTCGCTCAAAATCTTCGTCCACCACAATGATCCGGGCTACGCGGTGCCTTCGACGTTTTCGTTCCGTTCGGGCGGACCAGGCCCAGTGACGGGTTACCATGCCGTCGTGCCTGCCGCCGAGGTGGCTGCGGCCCGCGACGCGCTGGGCACCGGCGTCGGCCACTTCCCCGAGAACACCGGCAGGTTCATGAGCAGCCACACCAAGCTGCTGATGTGGCATAACTTCAGCGACGAAAAGCTGACCCCCTACATGTCCGTCAACTGGTACAAGCAGCTTGCCCGCACGCACGGCGGCTACGCCCGGGTGCAGCAGCAGGCTCGCCTGTTCATGATCCCCGGCACGGCCCACTGCAGCATCAGCGGCATCGCCCCCAACAGCTTCGATGCGATGTCGGCAATGGAGGACTGGGTGGAAAAGGGCCAAGCGCCCGAATCGCTGCAGGTGCATGTCGTCGACCGCCAGTACACGCCGGGCGCTCCCAAGGCACCGGCGCTCAAGACCCCGAACTACACCATGCCGCTCTGCAAGTTCCCGGAGATGGCCCGCTACAGCGGCAAGGGCGACACGCAGGACGCCAGCAACTGGAGCTGCCAGGCCAGCGATACGCGCCTCCTGCAAGTCGGCGTCAGCGGACGTGAGGCCGGCGTGCTGAAGTAGAGGGGGGCTTCGCAATTCCTTCGAAGGGGTCGTGGCCGGCCGGGCATCGTCCTGGGCCGCAACAGAGGATAGAGATCAGAATGCAACCCGAGAGCGTCACCGTACCCTTCGTTATCGCCGGGCCGGCGCGGCGCCAGTCTGGGCGCCGCGCGCATCGGGCGCTTCCTCTGGCAGCCGCCGTCACCCTGTGGACAGCACTGGAAATGTCAGCGCAGGCCCAAGGCGGCGCGACCGCCTCATCCACGCAGGACCGTCCCGAGCCGGGCCTCCAGGGTCAGACCTTGCCTGGTGAAGCTGCCGTACTGCCTAAACCCTATTCGAAGGGCGTCCAATTGGTTGGCCATGCGGACATCGGCAAGCGCTCCGGCAATCTCATCACCGCCTGGGCCGGGCGCTGCGCGTATGTCGCGGGCGGTGCCAAGCTCTCACCGGACGGATCGGTTCCGCAGGAATCTGTGGGCCCGACGTCGGGTGTGGCCGTGATCGACGTGCGCGATCCCGCGGCCCCGAAGGTGGTGCGCTTCCTGCAGGACCAGGGCGCGCTCAAGGCGGGTGAGACGATGAGCGCGGTGGTGGTGCCCGGCCGTGCAGTACTCGCCGCCGCCACCTACGGCGGCGTCCCCGGGATCAACGGGCCGAAGGAAGGATGGCTCGACGTTTACGATGTTTCGGATTGCACCCGTCCCAAGCGGATGGCGGAAGTGAAGTGGCCCGAACCTACGCACACGCTGACCCTCTCGCCAAACGGACGCCGCATCTACGGCACGGTCATCAATCCCTTCACCGGCGAGGGCGGGCTTGAGGTGATGGACATCTCGAACCTGTCCAAGCCGCGCTTTATTGGCAAGTTCGGCGTCACCCGGCCGGACGGCATCACCTATGCCTTCGCCCCACACGAAGTGTCGATCAGCCCGGATGAGCGGCGAATCTACGCCGGTGTAATCGCTTCGAAAGGCGGCGACCTCAACGCGGGCATCAAGATCTTCCCACCCAACCGTGATGGCCTCGGGCCCGAAGCGGGCGGCATCTACATTCTCGACAACAGCGATATCGTCGATGGGCGCGTCGACCCCAAGCTTCGCCTGGTGGGGACCTCGCAGCATGGCGGCTGGCATTCGGCGATCCAGGCCAACATCGCCGGCGTGCCCTATCTGGTCGGTGCCGGCGAACTGGAGGCCTGCCCCGGTTCCTGGCCGCGGATCAGTACCCTCGCGGATGAGAGGAGCCCGCATGTTGTCGGGCAGTTCCGGTTGCAAATGAACATGAAGGAGAACTGCCCGGAGCCCGGGCCGGTGGCGCGCAGAACCGGCGGCATCAACGGCGATCCGGGCACCGCGGCGTCGCATTTCAACGATGTCGACAGCCCCACCGACACCCGCCTCGGCCTTTTCCCATTCATGTATGCGGGGCTTCGCATAGTCGACTTGCGCGATCCGACCAACCCGATTGAGGTCGCTTACTTCAAACCCGGCGATGCCTGCATGTCGCACGTCCGTTACGTCCCGACGACCGGCCAGATCTGGTTCGCCTGTCAGGACAGCGGCTTCTGGATCATCACGCTGAAGCCGG